>Ga0129311_1000125_pt1 | contig 71825 bp, 74 predicted proteins | sample Go1ome_FD_94435 | JGI IMG/M metagenome (GOLD analysis project Ga0129311, IMG submission 94435) | Western lowland gorrila individual fecal microbial communities from Wisconsin, USA - Go1022B metagenome | ecosystem: Host-associated > Mammals > Digestive system > Large intestine > Fecal | place... | reverse complement strand
GCCTGACGGCGCTGCCTGTTTTGTGATTTATAAGGAAAGAAATCACAAAACAAGTCTCATATGAACTCCATGCCCTTCAGGCAATTAAAATCTTTTTTAAAGATTTTAATTGGAGTTCAGTATAAAACGATCCCCATTTGTCAGGCAGTACGGTCTGGCAAATGGGGGATTTTTCTTCCCTTGACACATTGTGCTATGATAATAAGTAGTATTCTGTATTGTAGATTGTGGGACGTTTTTATGAAGAAATGTATGTTATTACCCTTGCTATTGGTGCTCTGCCTGCTTTGCGGCTGCGCAGCGCAGCAGACACCGGCGCAGGTGGCGGCCACCACACTGCCGGTGTATGAATTCACCGCACGGCTGTGCCAGGGAACCCCAATTACCGTCACCCGGCTGGTGACGGAGCAGGTCAGCTGCCTGCACGACTACTCCCTGAATGTGCGCCAGGTGCGGGCGGCGGAGGCGGCAGAGCTGATTGTGATCTCCGGCGCAGGACTGGAGGATTTTTTGGAGGATGTGCTGTCCGGCGGTCGGATTCTGGATGCCTCCCAGGGCATTGCCCTGCTGGAGGGTGAGGAACATGACCATGAGGATGCGGATGCGCATGGGCATGGCCACGAGGGGCACCACCACGAGAAGGATCCCCACATCTGGCTGTCTCCTGCCAATGCCATGACCATGGCCGGGAACATCTGCCAGGGGCTGTGTGAGCACTATCCCCAGTACGCAGATACCTTCCGGGGAAATCTTGCTGGACTGCTGGCAGATCTGGAAGGCTTGCAGGATGAGATTCATAAGACCTTGCGGGATCTGTCCTGCCGGGAGCTGATTACCTTCCATGATGGATTTGCCTATCTGGCCCAGGCTTGCGGCCTGACCATTGTGGATGCCATTGAGGAGGAATCCGGCAGAGAGGCTTCTGCCAAGGAGCTGATCCGGGTGATCCGGGAGGTGGAAGAACACCACCTGCCAGCCATTTTCACAGAGAAAAGCGGCAGTACCGCTGCCGCAGAAATCATTTCCCGGGAAACCGGGGCAAAGTGCCTCAGCCTGGACATGGCCATGGCGGGGGACAGCTATTTTGATGCCATGTATCACAACATTGACACCCTGAAGGAGGCTTTGCAATGAGATTTCCCCCCCACACAGGCCCCTGCGGCCATTCCTGCTGCCTTCGGGTGGAGAATATGTCCGTGAAGATCGGCAATGAATATATTCTCAAGGACATGAATCTGCACATCCACTGCGGCGAAATGGTGGCCCTCATCGGCCCCAACGGTGCAGGCAAATCCACCTTTCTCAAGGCCATTCTGGGACAGAAGGAATATGAGGGCGTGATCGCCTTCTCCCAGCCCGGACAGCGGAGTAAGAAGCCCCGCATCGGCTATGTGCCCCAGTCCCCGGCCTTTGATCCCAGCGACCCGGTATCCGTATCCGATCTGTTCGCCTGCTGTATGAGCAAGCGCCCGGCCTTCTTGGGGCTGTCTGCTTCCATGCGCAGCCTGGTGCTGGAATGCCTGGAGCGCGTTCACGGCGAGGATCTCATCGACAAGCGGGTGGGGACCCTTTCCGGAGGCGAATTGCAGCGGGTGCTGCTGGCACTGGCCCTGGAGCCTATGCCCAATATTTTGATCTTGGATGAGCCCCTTTCCGGTGTGGACATTGAGGGTATGGAAAACCTGATGGATATGCTGGATGAAATTCGGAAGAACTATGATTTGTCCATTCTGATGACCACCCACGATTTTTCCATGCTGGATCGGTATGCCGATCAGGCAGTGCTGATCGACCACGCAGTTCTCATTCAGGGCGATCCCAGAACCGTTCTGGATTCCCCGGAGTTTCAAACTGCGTTCCATCTGAAAGGAGGCAAGGCATGAGTATCTGGTATTCCTTCTGGGATCTGCTCCCTCTGGAAATGCTCCACTGGGACTTTATGAAAAATGCCCTGCTGGCTCTGCTGCTGATGGCACCGCTGTTTGGGCTGCTGTCCACCATGATCGTCACCGGGCGGATGAGCTTTTTCTCAGATGCGCTGGGACATTCCGCCTTTACCGGCATTGCCATCGGCTCCATTTTTGGCATGGCGGCTCCCATCTGGGCAGCGGTGGGCTTCAGCATTGGCTTTGCCCTGCTGTTTTCCTGGGTGCGCAGCCGCTCCAATCAGGCGGCGGATACCCTCATCGGCGTGTTTTCCAGCAGCGCCGTGGCTCTGGGCATTTTCATTGCTACCCTGGGAGGCGGCAGCTTTACCAAGTACAATAAATTCCTCATCGGTGATATCCTCTCGGTGACCCCTCAGGAGATCGGTATGCTGGCGGTGGTGCTGGTGTGCGTGGTGGTGTTCTGGGTGGTGTTTTCCAACCGGCTGAGCCTGGTGTCCATTCATCCCCAGTTGGCTTCCTCCCGGGGGCACTCCGTGGAGCTGTGCCAGACCCTGTTCACTGCGGCCATTGCCGTGGTGGTCACCCTGAGCATTTCCAGCGTGGGTCTTCTGATCCTCAACAGCCTGCTGGTGCTGCCTGCGGCTGCCGCCCGGAATATTTCCCGGAATCTGCGGCAGTATACCCTGTTTTCCGTCCTGTTTGCTCTGGCGGCAGGGCTGGGAGGACTGACGGTTTCCTACTATTTGGGAAGCTCCGCCGGTGCGGCCATCAGCCTGATTTTGACGCTGATCTTTGCCGTGACCTTTGCCATGCGGAAGGGGAGGGCATAAGTGTGGATGTAAACATTCAAGTCATCGCCCGGATGCACAGCGACTTTGCCACCAAGTTCGGCATCCCCAGGCAAAGCGGACTGGCCCAGGAGCTGCGCAGCACCATTGTCTTTGAGCCGGAATTCCGCAACGCCGATGCCCTGCGGGGGATTGAGGATTTCTCACATCTGTGGATTATCTGGCAGTTTTCCGAAGCAGTGCGGCAGGGCTGGTCCCCGACGGTGCGCCCGCCCCGGCTGGGGGGCAATACCCGTATGGGGGTGTTTGCCACCCGTTCCCCCTTTCGGCCCAACAACCTGGGGCTTTCCTGTGTAAGGCTCCTGGGGGTAGAGCATACCGCCCAATGGGGAACGGTATTGCATGTGGGCGGCGCAGACCTGATGGACGGAACGCCGATTTTTGATGTGAAGCCCTACATTCCCTATGCCGACTGCCAGCCGGATGCCGCCGGCGGCTTTACGGACACTGCCGGGGATTTCCTCCTGGATGTGGACTTTCCCCCGGAACTGCTGGAAAAGCTCCCCCAGGGCAAGCGGGCGGCTGCCATTCAGGTGCTGTCCCATGACCCCAGACCCTCCTATCAGAAGAATCCGGAACGGGTCTATGGACTGGCCTTTGCCGGATATGACATTCGCTTTCGGGTCACGGAGCAGACACTGCGGGTGCTGGAGGTTCGCAAAATATAATAAGACGGCAAATCGGTACTTGTTCAATTGGGGGTCACTGCCGGGAACATCCGGCATGGCTGCCTCCGGCGGGGCACTTTCCTGCCGCTGAGCAAGAAAGTACCCAAAGAAGTCGGCTCAGGGGGAGGCGTTGAATTCATTGCTCCCGCACTGAAAGCCACCCTCCCCCCTGAGAACCCCCACCCGGCACGCAGTTGGGATGGTGCTGTGGTGGATAGAACTTTACAAAAAGGGCCTGTTGCATCATACCCACGCCATAAAAACGTGGTACATTGCAACAGGCTTTTTGATTATAAACGAAGAAATTCCGATGCGGTTTTCCAGGCAATTTGCTCTTTTTGCTCCATGGTCAGATCCAGATCCAGAAAATGCTGAACCTCTTTTACAGGATCCCACACCGGGTAGTCGGTGCCGAAGGACATCCGTTCGGCGCCGTAGCGGCGGATGTAGTGCTCCGGCAAGCTGCGATCCATGAACATGAGGGAGCTGGAAATATCCATGATGCAGTGCTTGTCCCACAGAAGCTTGCTGGCGGTTTCGTACATCCGGTAGCCGCCAAAGTGGGCAGCGCATACCCGCAGCTTGGGGAACAACTCCAGCACATGGCGCAGCCGGGCAGGGTGGGAGTAGGTATAGCGCTGATCACCCATGTGCATGAGAATGGGCAGCTGCTCACCCACCTCCTCGTACACCGGGAACATCCGGGGGTCATCAATGTCAAAGTGCTGACAGTCCGGGTGGATCTTGATGCCCCGCAGACACAGGTCCCGGATCCGGGTGACCTCGTCGGCAATATCCTCCATGCCGGGGTGGACGGTGCCGAAGCCCACAAAGCAGCTGTGGGTTTCTACCTGACTGAGAACAAAATTGTTGATGGACTGCACCTGCCCGGGCTTGATGGCCACCGGCAGGATCACATATTGGGAAATTCCGGCAGCAGTGCCCTGTTCCAGCAGCATTTTGGGGGTTCCGTCCATTTTTTCGCCGATGTGGTAGTAGTCCCGAATGCTTTCGGCTGCCTTCCAGGCAATGGCATCCGGGTAGATGTGGGCATGAATGTCGATAATTTTCATAAAAACCTGCCTTGATCCGATGATTTTCTTCATTATAAGAAGCCTGGAAGAAAAAAGCAATCCCTTTTTCCGGAAAGGAAAATAGAGGCATGATTTTTGCCCAGCCTTGACATTCGACCCATTTCATCGTATAATTGCAGGAAGATTCCTAGGAATGGAGCAATTTTATGAAGAAAGCTATCCGATTTGTGGTATCCCTGGTGCTGGCCATTGCAATCATTGGCAGCATTGGGTGGTATCTGTTTGTTTATGACCGGGATTTCACCCGGGACGGCCTGCTCAGCCAGGCCCGCTATCAGGATCTGTACGGCAACTCCCGCCTGTCCTCTTGGTTCTACAATATGGCATACGAATATTCCGGACGGGATGAGAACGTGGCCATTGAGCTGGCCAACCAATACAAGGCCGGGGGCAACTACACCAAGGCAGAGGTCACTCTGACCAATGCCATCAAGAATAAGGGAACCGTCGAGCTGTACTGCGCCTTGAGTAAGACCTATGTGGAGCAGGATAAGCTGCTGGATGCCGTGGCACTGATGGACAACATCGCAAATCCTGTCCTGCGGCAGCAGCTGAACGATATGCGCCCATCTGCGCCTACCACCAACCACGAGCCCGGCTTCTACACCCAGTATCTGGATGTGGAGCTGTCCTCCAACGGCGGTAAGCTGTACTACACCACCGATGGAGAGTATCCCTCCATCAACGGCAGTGTTTACACTGAGCCCATCCATCTGGAGGGCGGCGAAACCATTATTTATGCCATCAGTGTGGCAGACAACGGCCTGGTCAGTGAACCGGCGGTCATGGGCTACACGGTGGACGGCGTTATCGAACCGGCGGTTTTCTCCGATCCTGCCATGGAAAAGGCCATTCGGGAAACCCTGGGTGTCAGCGAAAGCCACATCATCTATACCAATGTTCTGTGGAGCATCTCTGAGTTCACGGTTCCGGAATCTGCAAAGAATCTGGATGACCTGACACTGCTCTCCCGTCTGACTTCTCTGACCATCCAGAATCAGAAGCTGGATAGTCTGGAGGGCCTGTCCTCTCTGAGCAAGCTGGAAAAGCTGAACCTCACCGGTTCCAATTTCCCGGCAGAGGAGCTGTCAGTCATTGCCAAGCTGCCCTCTCTGCGGGAACTGAACCTTTCCAACTGCGGCCTGAGTACCATTGCAGATCTGGACGGCGCTTCCAGCCTGACGATTTTGAATTTGGCCAGCAACACCCTGCGAAACCTGGAGGTCATCAGCCACATGAGCGCCCTGACGGAGCTGAACCTGAAGCACAATGCCGTCACCGATCTGAGCGCCCTGTCCTCTCTGCGGAATCTGGAAACGCTGGATCTTTCCTACAATTCCATTACCGATCTGTCTCCTCTGGCCAACTGCCAGAAGCTGAAGACCCTGGATGCCGGAAACAACAGCATCAGCCAGATCAGCGGTGTAGACAGCCTGGTGCTTCTGACCAGCCTTTCTCTGGACTACAACAAGCTCACCGATGTTTCTGCCCTGGCCAACTGCAAGGAGCTGACCAAGCTGAGTATTTCCAACAATCAGATCACCGATATCTCGGCTCTGAGTGCTCTCATGAAGCTGGAAAATCTGAACTTCGCCTACAACTCCGTTGCCACCCTGCCGGATTGGCAGAGCGAGTGCGCCCTGCACACCATCAACGGCGCATACAACCAGATCACCAGCATCGACAATTTGGCAAACCTCAGCCAGATCGCCTACATCTACATGGACTACAACAAGATCACCAGCGTGGATGCTCTGGCGGACAGCTATCGGCTGGTGCAGGTCAATGTCTACGGCAACGAGATCAGCACCGTTTCCGCTCTGACCGCCCACGATATCATCGTCAACTACGATCCCACTTAATTAAAAAGCCGTGCCCCGCTGGATCCCGGCGGGGCACCGTTCTTGCCATAAAAACAAAAAGGACGATACTCAGAGCAAAAAACTGAGTATCGTCTGTTTTTGGGTTACGGGCATACCTGACAGATGGAATTCTGACTTATTCGTGGTCTGCCATCCAGCTCTTGAGCTTGGTCTTGGCCAGGCGCAGGATGTCTTCCGTGGGGTAGGGGGACTGCTCGCCGCCGCCGACGTGCAGGAAGTACAGGCCTTCGGGAGTCTGGTACAGGTCTTCCTCATAGCCGGCGGGATCGCCCAGCTTACCGGAAGAATAGGCCTTGATCAGCGTAGCGGTTTCGGTATCATATTCCTTTTTGCAGATAATCTTCTTCATGGAATGAACCTCCTTTCCTGATGTACTTTGCATCTATGGAATATTATATATCTTTATGTGGGAAAATCAAGTGCTATTTCCAGAAAAGGACAACATTTTCGGAAAAGTTGGAGGGAATATCGGGTTTTAGCCCTAGAAAACAGGCGGATGAATGTGCATATTGCACAATGGTTCGGCGAATTTTGCGGTTGCAAAGGCGGGGCACCAATGGTATAATGCCAGAAAAGGGGGGCGTTTTCTTGAAAGATTTTCCGATATTCGACACGGAATCCGGGATTTCCAGCCTGATTCTGCGGGAAATTCCCTATCGCCGGGAGGCCTATATCCACATACAGAGCGTCCAGCCGGAGGGTTTTGGGGATCATCTGCACCAGTGCGTCAGCTTCTGCCGGATGGTAGGTGCGGAGAAGATCTACGCCGAAGGACATGAAGCGCTGAAAGCCTGTCCCCTCCATGCCGCTATCCGGGAAATGCGGGGCCCGGCCTGGGTCGATGGGGAAAAGCTGAACAGCCTGTTCCCGGTGACGGAAGCCACCGTGGCCCGGTGGCGGGAGATCTGCAATGACCGCCTGCGGGGGGTAGACCATGCGGCAACCTTGACGGCGGCGGATGAAGAAAAGATCCTCCAATCCGGCGGTGCCTACTTTGTCCACCGGGACGGGGAACTGCTGGGAGTTGGCTGGCTGGAGGATACCAAGCTGCTGCTGGTGGCAGGATCCAAGCCGGGAGCCGGGGAAGCGGTGATGCACACCCTCATGTCCCTGGTGGAAGGGGCAGACATGACCCTGGAGGTGGCCTCCACCAACCACAGAGCCATAGCCCTGTATGAACGACTGGGATTTGTCCCGGTCAGGGAGGCACTTTGCTGGTATGATGTTGGGGGATGGCAACAGTCTGAGGGAAAAACAGATTAGGAGCGATGTTGTGAAACAAAGAAAAACGGTGATAATTCTGATGACCATTCTGCTGACGGCGGTGGTTCTTTTTGGCATCACCCAGGAAACACCGCCCAAACCGGAGAAGGCATCGCTGACCTTTGCGGTGCCATCCGAAGCCGGGACGGAAGAAGTTCAGTGTGTGCAGACGGAGGCGGGAGATTACAGAGTCTTTCTGCCGGGGTATGCACAGATGGAGCAGGTGTTCCCGATCCTGAAGGGGGCGCAGGCTATGGTGGATGGAAGGGCGCTGGAGGAAACCAGCTCCTGTGCCGGATTGGAGCTGAACAGGGAATACCCCTTTACCTATACACACCATGGACGAACACAGCACAGTACGATCACCTTTCTCCAATCCGGCGGTGTACCATCCATGTACATTGATGTTGCCTCAGGCAGCATGACCTATATCCACGCAAAGAAAACCCATAAGGAGACCGGCGTTTTGCGGCTGTATGATGCCGATGGCAGCCAGCTATATTCCGGAAAACTGGACAAGATCAGAGGCAGAGGCAACTCTTCCTGGGATGAAGAGAAAAAACCCTATAATCTGACCTTTCCTCAGGAGGTGGATCTTCTGGGAATGGGGGCAGCGCAGAAGTGGATCCTGCTGGCAGAGGCATACAATAGCTTGAATATCCGCAACAAAATCGTATACGATTTTGCACAGAAGGTAGGGATGCCCTATTCTCCAAACAGTGCATGGGTGGATGTATATCTCAACGGAGAGTATGCAGGGCTGTATCTGCTGTGCGAGAAAAACGAGATCCATCCTGAGCGTATGGATATTTCCCGGAAGGGCAGCTTCTTGATTTCGATGGAGACGGAATCGCGGCTTCAGGCACAAAAGATTCCATATGTTACTTTGGGAACGCCACAGGCGCTTCGGATCCGCTATGCATCTATGTCGGACGAGCAGCTGCATCAGATTTGGCTGCGGCTGTCCCGGGCTCTTTCTGCAGCGGATGGCGTGGATCCTACCAGTGGAAAGCACTGGCAGGAGCTGATCGACCTGGACTCCTGGGTGAAAAAATACTTGATCGAAGAGATCTTTGCCAATATGGACGGGAACCGCCTTAGTCAGTTTTTCTATATGGATGGCGGAGATCCCTCTGGAAAAATCATCGCTGGGCCGGTATGGGACTATGATTTTGCCCTGGGCGGAGAAGCTTATTGGATGTGCAATTTTCCAAGTTATATGATCATGGGAAAGACATACCGTGAGGATGAGATCATCCTGCCGATGTTTTACGAACTGAATGCAAAGCCGGAATTTCAAAAGCGGTTGGCGGAGATTTACGAGGAAACCTATCTGCCGGAACTGGAGAAAATCACCCAGACAGAACTGGATGCCTATTTCGCAAAAATCGAACGGGCATCCCTGGCGAATGCTGCACGTTGGGATATTCCGGCAGATGGCGTCTATCGGGATGCGGACTTTATACGCACATTTTTACAGCGGAGAGTGGGTTTTCTCTCAGATCTGTGGATCACCGGGACGGAGTACCATCTGGTTTATGTTGAGAGTACAGGCGTGTACAGAAACGGCTATTTTATGGTTCGGGATGGGGAAACACTGCCGGATTTGACAGATTATCTCCCATCCGGCAGTTTGGGCTGGGTCAATGCGGAAACGGAAGAACCGTTTGATATCACACAGCCGATCTATAAGGATACCTCCATTTGTGTTAAGCGAGCAGAGCCAATACTGACCCAAAGCATACTTCCGGCAGGGGTGTTGATAGCATTGCTGATTTTGTGGATGCTTCTGGATAGATATCACACAAAAAAAGACAAAGGAGGAAGCCATGAGCCAGCCCATATCGCCTAAATACCGGCATGAACTGAAATATCAGATCTCGGATGCTCAAGTGGTAATGCTGAAAAACCGCATTGACCATTTGATCCCGGCAGACAGCCATGTGGGAGAAAGCGGAGCCTATACCATCCGCAGCCTTTACTTCGATGACTATGAAGATAGATGTATGCAGGAAAATGAGGATGGCACCGATCCCCGGGAAAAGTTCCGAATTCGGATCTATAACCACAGCACCGAACGGATCACACTGGAATGTAAGCGGAAGCAGCGGGGCAAGACGCTGAAAACCGCTTGCCCCCTGACATTGGAGCAGACACAAATGCTGATGGCAGGGCAGATCCTGCCGGACATTGCATCCCAGCCGCCTCTGCTGCAAAAGCTGACGGTTCAGATGATGACCCGGCGGATGCGCCCGGTGGTAATCGTGGAGTATGTGCGGATTCCCTACGTATATCCCGGCGGCAATGTCCGCATTACGCTGGATACCCACATAGCCTCCTGCTCCGATCCAAAACAGTTTTTGCAGGAGCATATCTGCGGCCGCCCGGTGCTTCCCATTGGACAGGAACTGCTGGAAGTGAAGTATGATGAATATCTTCCGGATTTTATCTATCGCAGCCTGCAACTGCATAATTTGCGGCAAACCGCTTTTTCCAAGTATTATATTTGCAGAAAAATAACAAGGTGAAAAGTGAGGAAAATACATGACATTCAAGGATATTTTTAAGAAATCCTTCTTGGAAGGATACGCCTCTACGGAAATTACCACGCTTACCATTGTGACGGCTTTGGGGATTGCCTGTCTGCTGGCACTGTACATTTTCTTTGTCTACCGGGTGGTGACTCGGAAGACCTTTTATTCCAAGAGTTTTAACATCACTCTGGCAGGTGTCACGGTGATCACAGCTTCCCTGATCCTGACCATGCAGTCCAGCGTTGTTCTGTCTCTGGGCATGGTGGGCGCACTGTCTATTGTTCGTTTCCGCACGGCCATTAAAGATCCTATAGATCTGATGTTCCTGTTCTGGTCCATCAGCGTGGGTATTATCTGCGGTGCGGGTTTGGCTCAGGTGGCGATCATTCTGTCTGTGATCCTGACGCTGGGCATCTTGATTCTGGATCGGCTGCCGGTTGCCAAGGCACCCATGATTCTGGTGGTAAATGCCACGGATCTGGATGCAGAGCAGAATGTCAGCCGGGTGGTAGGAAAGTATGCCCATTTCTTTAGCGTAAAATCCCGGAACATGACTGCCGACACGCTGGATCTGGTGCTGGAGCTGCGAACAGAACAGGGAAGCACTCTGGTGCGGGATATCATGGCACTGGAGGGGATCACCTCCGCATCCCTGCTGGCCCATGACGGCGAGGTGACCTTCTAAGGCATCAGAGCGGGAGAAGAAAAAAGCTGGGTGTTCAGTAAAAATACTTGACATCGGCACAAGGGTATGCTATAATGCGCAAGGTCAAGGGAATTGCCTTGACAGCAGGAGGCTAAGATGGACGCACTGGAAATGGCTTTGCTTCTGGATTACTACGGCGCAATGCTGACGGATCGGCAGAGAGAATGCTTTGATATGCGTTACAACCAGGATCTGTCCTTAGGGGAGATCGGGGAAGCACTGGGTGTCAGCCGCCAGGCGGTGAATGACAACCTGACCCGCACCGAGGCCCTCCTGCGCCGGATGGAAGAAAACATCGGCTGTATTGCCCGGGATCACCGTCTCCGGCAGGCTGCCTTGCAGATTCGCAGAGCAGCCCAGGGACTGGAAAATTCTTCCGATCCTGCCGTTTGCACTGCGGTACAGAACATTTTGGCTTCTGTGAAGATACTTGAGGAGTAATGTATGGCATTTGAAGGCTTAACCGAAAAAATCAATAACACCTTCAAAAAGCTCCGGGGAAAGGGCCGCCTGAAGGAAAGCGACGTCAAGGAGGCTATGCGGGAGATCCGTATGGCACTGCTGGAAGCGGATGTCAGCTACAAGGTCTGTAAGGATTTCACCAAGCAGGTCACCGAGCGCTGTGTCGGCTCCGACGTTCTGGAATCCCTGACGCCTGCTCAGATGATCGTCAAGATCGTCAACGAAGAGCTGACCAAGCTCATGGGCAGCGATACCAAGCACATCAATGTCAATCCCAACGGCCCCACCGTGATCATGCTGGTGGGCTTGCAGGGTGCCGGTAAGACCACCAACGGCTCCAAGCTGGCCGGTCTTTTGAAGCGGCAGGGCAAGCGCCCCCTGCTGGTAGCCTGCGATATTTACCGTCCCGCAGCCATTCAGCAGTTGAAGGTCTGCGGCGAGAAGCTGGACATTCCCGTGTTCGAGCGGGGCACCCAGGATCCGGTACAGACGGCGAAGGAGGCCATCCTCTACGCCAGGCAGCACGCCTATGACTATGTGCTGCTGGATACCGCCGGTCGTCTGCATGTGGACGAGGCTCTGATGAACGAGCTGAAAACCATTAAGCAGACGGTAAAGCCCGACGAGATCATGCTGGTCGTGGATGCCATGACCGGTCAGGATGCCGTCAATGCAGCCCAGAGCTTTAACGAGTGGCTGGATATTGATTCTGTCATGCTCTCCAAGCTGGATGGCGATGCCAGAGGCGGTGCGGCACTGTCTGTCCGTGCCACCACCGGTAAGCCCATCAAGTTCGCCGGTATCGGTGAAAAGCTGGAGGATATTGAACCCTTCCACCCGGATCGGATGGCAAGCCGGATCCTGGGCATGGGAGATATGCTTTCTCTCATTGAAAAGGCCGAACGTTCTTTCGACGCAAAAAAGGCCCAGGATATGGAGCAGAAGCTGAAAAAGAACAAGTTCACCTTGCAGGACTTCTACGACCAGCTGGTGCAGCTGAAATCCATGGGCTCCATGGAGGATCTGCTGGCGCAGCTTCCCGGCGGTGCCGGCCTGAAGGGCGTGAAGGTGGACGAAAAGGCCATGGCCCACACCGAGGCCATCATCCTGTCCATGACCCCCAAGGAACGGGAGAAGCCTGAGATCATCGCTGCCAGCCGGAAAAAGCGGATCGCCGCCGGTGCCGGTGTGAAGGTGGAGGATGTGAACCGGCTGCTGAAATCCTTTGAGCAGATGCGCAAAATGATGAAGCAGTTCTCCGGTCCCGGCATGGGCAAGAAGATGAAGCGCCTGAGCCGCATGGGCGGTTTCGGCGGCGGATTCCCCGGCCTGTAATTGGTTCGCTGAAAGCAAATTGCTTTGCGATATAGATTGAAAGATTATTTTTGGAGGTGAAACTCTCATGGTTAAGATCAGACTGAGAAGAATGGGCGCCAAGAAGGCTCCTTTCTACCGTATTGTTGTTGCTGATTCCCGCTCCCCCCGCGACGGCCGTTGCATCGAGGAGATCGGCACTTACAATCCTCTGACCCAGCCCGCTACCCTCAATGTTGACGTTGAGAAGGCTCAGGCTTGGATCAAGAACGGCGCACAGCCCACCGACACCGTCCGTGGCCTGCTGAAGAACGCTGGCGTGATGTAATTCCCGAAGGAGAATTCCGCAATGAAAGAACTTTTGCTGTATATGGCAAAGAATCTGGTGGATGATCCTGAGGCAGTTACCGTAACCGAAATCGAAGACGAGGACGGCAAGGTACTGGAACTCCATGTTGCCGAACGGGACATGGGTAAAGTGATCGGCCGCCAGGGACGGATCGCCAAGGAGATCCGTACCATTATTAAGACTGTAGCCCAGCGCACCGGCGAAAAGGTCACGGTCGAGATCGTGGATTAGGCGATGATGCGTGACGATTCCGTCACGCATTTTTCGTACCCAAAATGAATTTGCAATGGCCAGCCGAAAGGCTGTGAACATACAGGAGGTTACCGATGAAGCTCCCATTTATTGAAGCCGGTGAGATCGTTACCACCCACGGTGTCCGTGGAGAGGTGAAGGTGCTGTGCTGGCTGGATGCCCCGGAGATGCTCTGCGATTTTGACCGCTGCCGCCTGGACGGCCGGGAGATGGTTATGGAGCAGGTGCGGGTGCAGAAAACCTGTAATCTGGTGAAGTTCCAGGGCATTGACACCATGGAAGATGCCCAGGCCCTGCGGGGCAAGGTGCTGGAACTGTACCGGGAGGACATGGACGATGAGGTGATTTTTGCCGCCGAACTGATCGGTATGGAGGTTTTCTGCGGCGATACGCAAATTGGCAAGATCCGGGAGGTTCTGGACTACCCCGGAAACGCCGTCTATGTGGTGCGGGGAACGGAAGAATATATGATCCCCGCAGTGAAGCAGTTCGTGCTGTCTACGGACCTGGAAAAGAACGTGATGCAGGTTCGGCTGATCGAGGGTATGCGCAGCGATGAGAATTGATATTCTGACTCTGTTTCCCGAGACCCTGGGGGATGTGCTGTCGGAAAGCATTCTGGGACGGGCCCAGGAGCGGGGCTTTATCCGCATCGAGACCCACCAGATCCGGGACTACACCGCCAACAAGCAGAACCAGGTGGACGATTACCCCTACGGCGGCGGCCGGGGTGCGGTGATGGCGGCGGATCCCCTGTACCGCTGCTGGGAAGCGGTGTGCGACGAGGCAGGTGGGCCGGTGCATACCATCTACCTGTCTCCCTGCGGCCATACCTTCCGGCAGGAGGATGCCATCCGCCTGAGCAAAATGGAAAATCTGGTGCTGGTCTGCGGTCACTACGAGGGCATTGATCAGCGGTTTATTGATGAATGTGTCAATGAGGAGATTTCTCTGGGAGACTTTGTCCTTACCGGGGGGGAAATTGCCGCCATGGCGGTCACCGATGCGGTGTGCCGGATGGTTCCCGGCGTGCTGGCAGACCCGGAGTGCTTCGAGGATGAAAGCCACTTCAACGGCCTGCTGGAATACCCCCAGTACACCCGCCCTGCTGTGTGGCACGGCCGGGAAATCCCCCTGATCCTTACCTCCGGCAACCATGAAAAGGTGCGCCAGTGGCGGAGAAAGCAGGCGCTGCGCCGCACCAGAGCCCGCAGACCGGATATGTATGAAAAGCTGGATCTTTCCTCCAAGCAGGACAAAAAGCTGCTGAAGGAAATGGAAGCAGAGGATGCCCAGGGTCTTTCGGAGTAGGAGATGGATGCTATGAAACATGGAAAAACATGGATGGCAGGAATGCTTCTGGCGGTACTGCTACTTGCCATGTCTGGCTGCGGCGGGGCGGCGTCTTCCAAGGCGGCCATTGACTATGGCACCTCGGAAATTTACACCGAAGCCGACCGGCAGCAGGCAGTGCAGGTCATTTTGAAGGAATTCAAAAATATGAAAGGGTGCCGTCTGGAAAGCCTGACCTATTCCGGCGACCAATGCAACAGTCCGGAAAACATTGCCTGGATGAACGAGCTGGAGCAGGCCAATGATGCCAAGGCAGTTTTTACCCAGTGCATCGCCTTTGAAAGCAGCTTCCGTTCCCCGGAAAAGGATGCAGGGGCATGGGAGCCCAATGCAGAATACCACTGGTCATGGTACCTGGCCCGCAGCGAAGGCGGGGACTGGAAACTGATGACCTTCGGTTACGCTTAGAAAGGTGCTTTGACGCCTTCCCGCAAAAAATGTGGGAAGGCGATTTTTTTGTTGATTGTTGGCGAAAAAAGCAGTATGCTAAGAGACGGAGGCGATGTTATGGAGAACTTGGAAACCTTGAAGCGGTGGGTATCGGAGAGCCGCCGCATGGTGGCGCTGACCGGCGCAGGTGTCAGCACGGAGTCTGGAATTCAGGACTTCCGGGGTGTGGACGGACTGTACCATGAAAAATTTCAATATCCCCCGGAAACCATTATCAGCCATAGCTTTTATTTGGAGAATCCGGAGTATTTCTTCCGTTTCTACCGGGCAAAGATGCTGCCCCTGGGCTTTGAACCCAATATTACCCACAAAACCCTGGCCCGTTGGGAAGCAGAGGGCAAGCTCCGCGCTGTGGTGACCCAGAATATCGACGGCTTGCACCAGAAGGCAGGCTCCAAAATGGTGTACGAGCTCCACGGCTCGGTGCAGCGCAATTATTGCACCCGATGCGGAAAGGCATTTTCGGCAGAGTTTGTCCAGCAGGCCCCGGGAATCCCCCGGTGTGACTGCGGCGGCATTGTCAAGCCGGATGTGGTGCTGTATGAGGAGCGGCTGGATGCGGATGTGCTGGAAAAAAGTGTTCAGGCCATCGCCAAGGCGGATATGCTATTGGTGCTGGGAACCAGCCTGACGGTGTACCCGGCGGCAGGGCTGATTCGCTATTACGGCGGTGACCGTCTGGTGCTGATCAACCGGGATCCCACCCCATACGACAGCCGGGCGGATCTGGTGTTTCACGAAAAGCTGGGGGATGTGTTCTCGCAGTTGTAAAAATAGTTTTGGTCTGTCCCGGTTGGGGCAGACCAAACTTTTTTTATTCTATTTGCGGTGCAGCCGCTCCCGCCAGATGTGGAACACCCGGACGGCGGTGGATACCAGCAGAATCCCAACGGCCATGATCCCGGCGATGGCGGCGGTGTACATTCCCTGGGAGGCGAATTGCTCCATATCTCCCCGGACGGCATAATTCATGGTGTAGTACACACCTGCGCCGGGGATCAGGGGGAAGATGGATATGACCAGGTAGGTGATGGCGGGGAACTTGCGGATCCGGGCCATGGCCTCGGAGTAGACGGAGGCAAATACCGCACCCCAGAAATAGCCCATAATGCCGCTTCCGGTCAGCCCCTCTGCGGCCCGGAACACGACCCACACCAGGGTGCCCCCCAGGGCGCAGAAGAATACCCCCAGATCGTGAATGTTGAAAATAATGCTGAAGCCGATGCAGCCAGCAAAGCAGTATAGGCACTGGGAAAGGATCCGGTAGCTGACCATGCCCGCATTTCCGGGAATGTGCCACAGACGGCCGGCAACGCTCCAGGCCGAGGCGGTTCCCAAGGACAGGGCTGCGGCGATGAGGAACACCTGGACGATGCGGTTGACACCGGAGTTGGTGTCCCCATAGATGATGTCCCGCATAGCGTTGGTAAACAGCAGTCCCGGCACCAGAAGCATCAAAGCGCCGATGGTGACGGCATCCGGGTTCTGGGCGATGCCCACGCCCTCCAGTCCATAGGCCAGCAGTGCCATGAGGAAGGAGGCGGCAATGGTTCGGAAGAACTGGTTGGCCTTCAGCTGATCCAGATACCGATCCACCAGGCAGACCAGCAGGCCGCACAGACCGGCGCACAGACCGTCCCGCCAGGTACCGCCCATAAACAGGCCAAAGCCGCCAGCCCCCAGGAAATACCCCAGATATTGGGTTTTCATGGCATATTCCCGGCAGCTTTTCCGGGTGGCGGAGAGCATTTCACTAGCCTGGGACAGGGGTGGCCGCTGGGTCACCAGGGCACGGCTCAGAGCGCTGAATTTTTCCACCCGGTCCATGTTGTTGCCGTGGTAGCCAATCCGGCGCATCCGGGTCAAGGGGGTGCCCTCATCGGTGCGAATGGTGATCATAATATAGTTGGGGATGGCAAAAACATCGGAATCGACGCTGTAGGCGGCCAGAATCCGGGTGATGCTTTCTTCCACCCGGAAGGTCTCCGCACCGCTCATGGCCAGCTCGTACCCCAGGTCGATGGCCAGATTCATCAGAAGATTGTAGTCCATGGGTTGCACCTGTGCTTTCTGGTTGGGATGGTTGTAGTATAGCACACAAGGCGCAAAATGCAAGGGAAATGGGGTGTTCAGCTGTCCTTTCGGCTCAGAAGTTGGGCCAGATACACAATGGCTTCCCGATAGCCCTCCAGACCATGGCCCTTGATGGTTTTGCAGCAGGCCATACCGGCGTAGGAAATCTGCCGGAAGGACTCCCGGGCATCCACATCGGAGATATGCACCTCCACAGCAGGAAGGGAAACGGCCTTCAAAGCATCCAAAATGGCCACCGAAGTATGGGTATAGGCGGCAGGATTGATCACAATGCCGTCCGCCTTGCCATAGGCCCACTGAATTTTGCCCACCAAATCTCCCTCGTGGTTGCTCTGGTACTGCTCCACTTCAATGCCCAGCTCCTGGGCGGTTTGCTCCAGCAGATGCAGAAGATCGGCAAAGCTGCTGCTGCCATAGATCCCCGGCTCCCGGATCCCCAGCATATTTAGGTTTGGCCCATTGATCACTAGAATTTTCATGGTCTTTCCTCCAAACAGGCGGCAATGGCGCAAAGAGTTTGCACCGGGGTGCCGTTATTGTCGATGGTAATGTCTGCAAAGGCCCGGTAAAGGGGATCCCGGACTTCATACAGCTGGGAAAGAGAGCGGCTTTGGGACACAGGCCGCCCGTCGGTGGGCAGCAGGGACAGCTCCCGCTCCAGACGCAGCAGGATCCCGTTCTGATGGAGCAGGGGATAGTTGTCTGCCCTTGTGACACAGCCGCCGCCGGTGGCAATCACCAGGCCGGAACGCTTTCCCAGGTCAGCCAGCACCTGGGTTTCCAGACGGCGAAAGGCATCCTCACCATCCTGGGCAAAGATCTCCGGGATGGTTTTTCCTGCCAAGGCGGCAATGGTCTCATCTGCATCCACAAAGCTGCGGCCAGTGGCCTGAGCCAGAAGGGGGCCGATGGTACTTTTTCCGCACCCGGGCATTCCGATGAGCACCAGATTCTGCATCTGCCGGGACAGGGCTTGGTGAATCCGGGCAATGGCGCTGTGGGCAATGGGCGCGCCGGTGAAGACTTCGGCGGCCTCCTTGGCCTGAGCTACCAGCATCCACAGACCGTTCTGAGTGGGGATCCCCCGGCGTTCCGCATCCAATAGAAGCTGGGTGAGGGCAGGGTTGTAAATCAGATCCAGCACCCCTTCCAGATGGGAAAACCCATCCAGCTCCACCGGGGAGATGCCGGTATTGGGGTACATCCCCACAGGGGTGGTGTTGACAATGGCGGCAGCATCGGCGTGGCGGTTCAGGTTTTGGTAGTTGTCCTTCCCGGTGCGGGAGATGACCACCGGGTTTGCACCCAGCTCTTCCAGAACACAAACCACCGTCCGGGAAGCGCCCCCGGAGCCCAGCACCAGCACCTTTTTCCCTTCCAGAGAAAGGCCGGTGCGCTGCACCATGGCAGAAAAGCCGTAGTAATCGGTGTTGTGCCCCCACAGGCTGCCGTCGGGCCTGCGGAGGATGGTGTTGACGGCGCCGATCCTGCGGGCGGCATCAGACAGGTCATCCAGATAGGGAATCACCGCCTGCTTGTAGGGAATGGTCACATTGATCCCGGCAAAATCCCCGTTTTTCAGAAAATCGGCAACTTCTTCCGGTTCCTTTTCAAAGAGCGTATAGGCGTAATCTCCCAGCATGGCATGGATCTGGGGGGAGTAGCTGTGCCCCAGAGTCCTGCCCAGCAGACCGCATTTCATCAGACCACCTCGGTGTAGCTGCCCAGATACTTGAATTCCTCACACAGCTCGTCCAGTTCACACATGAGCTGAATAAACTCCGCAGAGTAGATAGAGGTTTCCAGATCGAAGTAGAACATGAATTCAAACTCCCGGTCGGGGATGGGGCGGGATTCCAGCTTGGTCACATTGATGCCCAGGGTGTAAAGCCGTGCCAGAACCTTGTACAGAGCGCCGGGGCGGTGATTCAGGATCATCATCACGCTGGTTTTATCCGCACCGGGGTAGATCTCCAGATTTTTGCTGATGCAGATGAAGCGGGTGCGGTTATTGCCCTTGTCCTGCACACAGGGGGCAATGTTTTCCAGGTTGTACAGCTGGGCGCAGGCCCGGCTGCTGAGGGCGGCCACATCCTTCCGGCCGGAGGTTGCCACCATTTCGGCGGCAACGGCGGTATTGGCCACGGGAACCAGGGTCACTCCCGGCAGACTCTGGAGAAAATCGCCGCACTGGCTCAGGGCCTGCTCGTGGGAGTAAATCTCCTGGATATCGGAAAGCTGGGTGCCCTTGTTCACCAGCAGGTTGTGATCCACCTTCAGCCGGAAGGTGCGGACGATGGAGAAATTGTGGCGGATCATCAGGTCATAGACCTTTTTCACGGAACCGGCAGTGGAGTTCTCAATGGGGAGAATGCCGTACTGGCACAGTCCCTGGTCAATGGCATTGAAAACGGCTTCAAAGTCCTTGAAGTACATGATAAAGGGGCTGCGGAAGATCTTCTCACAGGCAATCTGGGAGTAGGCTCCCTCCACACCCTGACAGGCCACGATGGGGGACTGGGGAAAAAGCTTTGGGGTATTTTCAATGGCATCGGCAATGCGGTGGTACAGCTCACTGCGCTCCCCGCTGCACTTGGACTGGTAGCTGCGGCTCAGCTCAAAGAGCATGGAGTACAGCACCCGGGTGTAGGCTTCCATTTCCGGCCCTGCCTGCTTGGACACTGCCAAAAGCTTTTCCCGCTCCCGGGCGGGCATGAGAATGGGAAGGTCATGCTGCTTTTTATAGTCGGCGATTTGGGCGGCGATCTGCATCCGCTGACCGAAAAGGTCTACCAGCTGATGGTCGATCTGGTCGATCCGGCTGCGAAGTTCCTGAAGTTCCATGGTTATTTCCTCCTGTTTGTCTGGGTATTGCCCAAAATCAGATCATAGATGGCTATGGCTGCTGCCGCTTCCACCACGGGAACGGCTCTGGGGACGATACAGGGGTCGTGGCGGCCCTGAATTTCCAGAACAGTATCTGTCCCTTCGGAAAGAGAAACGCTCTGCTGGGGGCGGGAGATGGACGGTGTGGGCTTGAAGGCCACAGAGAAGATCACAGGCATTGCGTTGGTAATGCCGCCCAGGATACCCCCTGCGTGATTCGTCAGGGTTCGGACAACGCCATGTTCCATGGTGAAGGCATCGTTATTCTCACTGCCCCGCAGGTAGGCGGCAGAGTACCCTGCGCCAAAGTCCACACCCTTCACCGCGGGAATTCCATAAACGATCTGGGCGATCCGGCTTTCCACGCCGCCGAACATGGGCTCTCCCAATCCGGCGGGAAGGCCGGTGATATAACATTCTACGATGCCGCCCACGCTGTCACCTTCGGCCCGGGCCTGGGCAATTTTCTCCCGCATCCGCTGCCCGGCGGTAGGGGAGAATACGGGAAAATCCTTCCCGATCCCATCCAGCTGGGGGTTGGTGGGGTCTAACAGGGCGCTGTCGTCACATTCACCGCCGATGGAAGCAATGCGGCCGGCAACCTGGATGCCCATCTGGGCCAGCCACTGCTTGCAGAGGCCGCCGGCAATGCACAAAGGGGCAGTCAGCCGCCCGGAGAAGTGACCGCCTCCGGCGGCATCCTGAAAGCCGCCGTATTTGACCTGGGCGGTATAATCTGCATGGCCTGGCCGGGGGCAGTCCTTCAAATTGGCGTAGTCCCCGGAGCGGGTGTTTTTGTTGGGAATGATGGCGGCAATGGGGGCACCACAGGTATAGCCCTCCAGAATTCCGCTTAAAAACTCCGGACGATCCCCTTCCCGCCGGGGGGTGGACCAGTCATTCTGCCCCGGTGCCCGGCGATTCAGAAATTCCTGAAGGATCTCCGGGTCCACCGGCAGACCGGCGGGGATGCCGTCCAGGGTCATGCCGATGGCAGGGCCGTGGGACTGACCGAAAATGGAGAGTTTCAAATTTTCACCGTAGGTACTGCTCATAGCTTCCTCCCAAACGACGGAATTCCTCCCAGAAAAGGGGGTAGGATTTTTGTACACATTCTGCTCCCAGAACAGTCACCGGCTGGGTGCAGACAGTGGCGGCGATGGCGGCGGACATGGCAATGCGGTGGTCATTGACGGCATCCACAGTGCCCCCCACAAGGCCGGTGCCCAGAACCGTCAGGGTGTCCTGGGTGGCCTCGGCATAGCCCCCCAGATTTTGCAGCATGGCAATGGTGGAGGCGGCCCGGTCGGATTCCTTGATCCGCAGACGCTGAATGTTCCGGAAAATGGCTCCGTGATTGGCAGCTGCCACCACAGACAGAATGGGCACCAGATCGGGAATGTCAGAGGCATCCAGGATGCACCGCTCCTGGCACAGCCGGGGGATCCAAAATTCCGCCGCCCGGTCACCCTGTACAGAGTCCGGGGACAGACCGGAAAGCCGGATCTGGGATCCCAGGGCATTGGCGGCCAGGAAAAAGGCGGCATTGCTCCAGTCTCCTTCCACGGCAATTTCGCCGGGGGAGCGGTAGGTGCACTGTCCTGGCAGTTCGGCATTTGCGCCGAACAGAGCCATCACCTGCTTTGTCAGGTCAATATAAGGTTTGGATTCCACCCGGCCGGTGACGGTGAGCCTGCTGTCCCCGCCCACCAAAGGCAGAGCCAGCAGAAGTCCTGTGATAAACTGGCTGGAAACGCTGCCGTCGATCCGGTATTTCCCGGGGATCAGCCGTCCCTGGCAGCGGATGGTGTTAGCATCCGGTCTGGTGAGGGTGCAGCCCATTCGTTCCATTTCCTCCCACAAAGGGGAAAGGGGCCGCTGGGGCAGCCGTCCCTCCAGCTGAAACAGGGCATCCACCCCCAGTGCGCCAGCCACAGGCAGAAGAAAGCGCAGTGTGGAGCCGCTTTCGCAGCAGGGAAGCAGGGCGGTTTTGGGGATTTCCCCGGCAGGGGTCACCTGATAGCCCTCCTGGGTGCGCTGGATTTTGGCACCCAAAGCCGCAAGACATTCTGCTGTGGCATCCATGTCCCGGCTGGTCATGGGGCACAGCAGGGTGGTGGGCTTCTGGGCAAAGGCGGCGCAGATCAGCAGCCGGTGGGCCTGGGATTTGGAGGGGATGATGGAAAGATCTCCCCGCAGCTGCCGGGGCTCGATGGTAATATCCATATCAAATACCTGCCTCAATGAAAGATTGCAGCCGGGAAACCGGGGTGGGTACGATCCGGCAGTCTCCAATGGCCTTGGGAAGGATCAGGTTCACCAGGTTTCCGGAGCGCTTTTTGTCGGAAAGGGTGTAGGTATAAAGATCGGCGGCAGAATAGTCGGTGCAGGTGGGAAGGCCGAAGGCTTCCAGGATCCCCAGGATCCGGGGGCCGTCCGGGCAGCCGCAGGCCCTTGTGACAATGGCAGTGCCGATGGCAACGGCCTGTCCGTGGGAAAGGGCAAACTGGCTTTTTGCCTCTACGCCGTGGCCGATGGTGTGCCCCAGGTTCAGCTTCATGCGAAGCCCTGTGTCAAATTCGTCAGTCATCACCACATCCCGTTTCAGCTCCACGCAGCGGGTGATGACCTTTTCCCGGTCAAAGTCCAGACCCTTTTCCTCCAAATGGGAAAAAAGGTCAGGATCGTAGAGAATGCCATACTTGATGACCTCGGCACAGCCGTCCCGGAAAATCTCCCGGGGCAGGGTGTTCAGGGTGTCAATGTCGCACAGCACCAGACTGGGCTGGCAGAAGGCGCCTGCCAGATTTTTCCCGGCGGGAAGATCAATGGCAGTCTTGCCGCCCACGGAGGAATCCACCGCCGCCAGCAGGGTGGTGGGGACTTGAATGAAGCGGATGCCCCGCAGGAAGCTGGCAGCAGCAAAGCCTGCCAGATCTCCCACCACACCGCCGCCCAGGGCGACAATGAGATCGGAACGGGTGACATGGTGCTGGGCCAGGGTGTTCAGCAGATCCAGAAAGACCAGACCGTTTTTGGAGGCTTCTCCGGCAGGAAAGACATAGGAAAACACGGAAAAACCGGCGCTTTCCAGACTGGCCTGGGCCTGGGCTCCGTACAAAGGCCATACATTGGTATCGGAGACGATGCAGACGGTCTTGGCCCCTTCCAGGGCGGCGGCTTTTTGCCCCAGCTGGGACATAAGGCCGCTGCCGATGCAGATATCGTAGGTTTTGGATGCGTTTACGGTGACGGTGTTCATCCGTCCACCTCCTCCTTGCGCTGTTTTCCCTCCTGCAGAAGGGCGGTCAGCCGTTGCAGATCCTCAGCGGCAACGGCATCCCGGTAGGCTTCCAGACTTTGGATGATGTGATCCAGTTCCAGCAATACATTTTCCCGGTTTCCCAGGAACAGCTCTGCCCACATTTGGGGGTTCAGCCATGCCACCCGGGTCAGATCCCGGTAGCTTCCGGCGGAAAAACCCTTGTGCTCCAAAGCGGTGGGGGATTTGACATAGGCATTGCTGACGATGTGGGCCAGCTGAGAGGTAAAGGCAATCTTCTTGTCGTGATCGGCTGCGGTAGTCACGGAGAAGGAGCCGAAATGGCAGGGAGCCAGGGCACGCTTCACCCGCTCCAGCAGGGCGATGTTGTCATAAACCGGGGGAACCAGCACCATGGGTGCCCCGGCAAACAGGTCGGCGCGGCTGTATTTGAAGCCGGAGAACTGGGAGCCTGCCATGGGATGCCCGCCCACAAAGGTAAAGCCGTATTGCTCTGCCAGGGGGAAGCACCGGGCACAAATCTCCTTCTTGATGCCGCAGCAGTCCAGAACCAGGGTGGACTGGCAGATCCGGGGGGCGTTTTCCTCCAGCCATGCGGCGCTGCCGCCGGGATAGATGGCCAGTAGGATCAAATCGCATTGGGGAATGGTCTGCTCGTCCAGCCGGCCCTGGACAGCCCCTGCCAGAATGGCAAAGGAAAGCATACTTTCGTCTTTTTCAGCGGCAAAAACGGTATGGCCCTCCAAGGCATAGGCTCTGGCCAGAGAGCCGCCGATCAGGCCAAGACCCAGAATTCCTACCTTCATACGATGGCCTCACGGATCTTGCGTACCTTATGGCACACATCGTCATACTGAGTAGGGGTCAGGGACTGAGCACCGTCGCACAGGGCACAGGCGGGGTTGTTGTGTACCTCGATCATAATGCCGTCGGCACCGGCGGCAGTGGCGGCCAGGGCCATGGGGCAGACCATAGCGGCCTTGCCGGTGGCATGGCTGGGATCCACCACCACAGGCAGGTGGGACAGGGTGTGCAGGGCAGTGACGGCGGACAGATCCAGGGTGTTGCGGGTGTAGGTCTCAAAGGTACGGATGCCCCGCTCGCAGAGGATGACGTTTTCGTTGCCCTCGCTCATGATGTACTCGGCGCTCATCAGCAGCTCCTGGAGGGTGTTTGCCAGTCCCCGCTTGAGAAGAATGGGCTTTTGGGTTTTTCCCAGTTCCTTCAGCAGGTCAAAGTTCTGCATATTCCGGGCACCCACCTGGATGATGTCCACATCAGCAAACAAATCCAGGGTGGAGATGTTCATAATCTCTGTGACAATGGGCAGTCCGGTGGCTTCCTTTGCCTTGAGCAGCAGCTCAATGCCGGCTCCCTTCATGCCCTGGAAGGCGTAGGGGGAGGTGCGGGGTTTGAAGGCACCGCCCCGGAGAATGTTGGCGCCGGAGGCTTTGACTGCCTGGGCCACCTGAATGATCTGATCCTCAGATTCCACGGAACAGGGTCCGGCGATCATGGCAAAATAGCCGCCGCCGATCCGCACATCTCCGATCTGAACAATGGTGTCCTTGGGATGGAATTTCCGGTTGGCCTGCTTAAAGGGCTCGGAGACCCGCTTGACGGTCTCCACCATTTCCAGGCTTTTCAGCAGATCCATGTCCACCCGGCTGGTGTCACCGATGAGACCGAGAACGGTGACCTCGGCACCCTCGGAAACATGGACATCCAGGTTCATGGCTTTGAGCCAGGATACCAAGTGCTGGGTCTGTGCGGGGGTGGTGCCTTGCTTTAATACTGCGATCATACAATCAACTCCTAAAAAAAGTGCCGCACGAGCAATTCGTGCGGCATCTGAAATCGTATCCCAGTTCCTGAAAATTTTCTGCAACACAAATCGCTATTACTTTTTAACGGTAAAAAAGTAATAGTAGCCAAAGAAGAACTGTGCAGCAGTGTTCATGGAAGTCATGTGGATAGCTCCTTGTGTAATAGCTGCGGACATTATACCATGTACGACGGAGTATTGCAAGAGGCAATTGCATTTTTCTCCGGGATTTTGATATATTTCGATTTTTCTGCAAAAGCGGGCAGGAGATAAAAAATCCCCCTCGGAGAAAGTCTCCGGGGGGTGAGATTTACAGGGGGGCAAACAGGACAGCCAGGACACAGCAGCAGGCCTGCACGGCAAAGCGGCTGTCACGGTAAATGTTGGTTCTCTTTTCCCGGTATTCCCGATGGTAGCCGAAAATGCCATCCATCACGCTTTTGGCAGGGCGGACGGTGACGGCAGGCTGGCGCTGCAAGTAGTCCAGGAAATAGTTTTGCAGACGAACCTCATAGTCCATGTGGTCAGAGAGCTTCTCCGGGAAGGTCTCATTGTGGGCAAAGGTAAAGGCATCAGTGGTATAGTGGATCAGCTTGCCCAGAGTGTAATAGTCCCACAGGCGCAGGGACTCCTTCTTTTCCAGGCGGGCAGCGATGCGCTGCATAAACTGCTGTGCATTCAAAAAGTTGTGCCCCCGCAGCCACTGGAAGCGTACAGAGCCTTTGAGATATGTAGCCGGGTTGCGGTCGGGTTCGATACAGCCCAGAAGAAATGCCCGCTGATAGCGCCGGGGCACATGGGAAAGATAACGGTCGATGAGGTAATACCCCAGGGAAATGTGGCTTTTTCCGCGCATAGTATGTCTCCTTTTTTGAATTTCCTTTGAGATTATACCACATCTTTTTTGAAATGTGTGAACAATCCAGAAAAAAACAGCCCCGCATTTGCGAGGCTGCATGAAGAATTTGTCTGATTCAATTCTCCTGGGAGGGTTGTCCTGCGATGGTGAAATTGACGGCGGCCACGGACTTGTTATCAAAATACAGGCTCAGGTTGTAGCTGCCCTGTTCGCCGGGAACCTTGGGGATCGTCAGCTCGCAGTTCTGATAGTTGCCGGGATACCACAGGGACTTCCATTCCTTTGTCTCGGTGGCGGTGTAGCGGCTGAGCACATTGCCTTGGCTGTCCCGGATGACATACAGCACGTTGATATCCATTTCCGGCAGGTTGAACCGGTCACCGGATTTCAGCACCAGGGAAATGCTGTCACCGACCTGGAAGGTATCGGTGTAGACGCTTTCACCTACGGTTTCTGCTGTCCAGTTATCCTCCTCCGGGGTTTTCAGCAGCTGGGCAGTGACATGCTCAGCAGACATCCCCTGACCCGCATAAACTGCGGGATCAGGGGTGGTGTATTCCCGGCTTGCGCCAAACACAGAGGTGGAGTCGGCGGCCTGGATCACAAAGTGATAGGTAGAACCGGGAACGGCAGGGGAAATCACGGCACTGGCACCGTCGCACTTGACCACATTCTGATCGTCCCGGTCATCCATGGTGTACATCAGCAGCCAGCCGCCCTCAGGGGCGGTGCCGGTGAAGCTCCACTGGACATTCAGCTTGCCGTCCTCGTCGGCATTGGCGGTGAATTCCGTCACCGTCAGGGGATTGGCGGAGACGCTGATCCGGCTGGTGTGAGTCATGCCCTCAGCGGAAACCTCCACGGTGTAGGACTTGGTGCTGTCGATATCGGTGAAGGCAATCTCCGTACCGGAAATAGACAGGGATTCCTCGTGACCTTCGTCATTGTAGCAGCGGACATTCCAGGTCTGCACATTGGAATCTGCGGGCGCATCCCAGCGGACGGTCATTACGCCGTCGGCGTAGTCTGCAATGGTCAGGTTCTCCGGCAGGATCAGCCGGGTGGCAGCAAATTCCGTGGTGGTTTCTCCCAGCACCTGGTCGCTTCCGGCGCTGCTCAGGGTGACGGTGTAGGTTTTGCCCACAGTCAGGCCCCGGACGGTGACAGTGTGACCGGTGAAAACCTCGGTGACGTCATGCTCGCCCTCAGCAGAGCAGGTGAGCATCCACTGCTTGGGATCGTTGCCGTCCACGGTGAAGTTCACCAGCATGGAGCCGTCCTCCGGCCCGGTGATGGCGGACAGGCTGACAACGGTGGGCATGGCCTCGGTGCTGAAGATTTCGGCAGTTTTGCCGGTCAGCTGGTGGAAGCCGTCTACCGTCAGCTCAATCCGATACAGGGAATCCGGCAGAAGATCGGTAAAGACGGCCTGGCCGTCTACCAGGGGCTTATGGGTGCTGTTGCCGTAGGCATCGGTACAGGTGACATGGAGGGTGGAAGGATCCACCTTGGTAGTCACCGTGACCGTCAGTTCATGGGCAGTGCCCGACAGAACCAGATCGTCAATGGTCTGCAAATAGCTGGCCTCGTAGAACCAGAAGCCGCCGCAGCCAATGAGGGCCAGGATCAGCAGCACGATCAGGGCGGTGATCAGCCCCTTGGCACTGCGCCGCTTTTTCCGCTTGACGGCAATGGGGGCAGGCTCCGGGGGAAGGTCATCTTCCTCCTCGTCATCGGTTGGAAGGTCCGTAAAGGCGATGCTGAAATCCTCGTCATCATCGTCTTCATATTCTTCCTCCCCTGCCGGTTCCTCCTCCGGCTCCGGGATCGGGGCAGCTGCCGGCTCCCGGACAACGGGAGCAGAGGGCTGGGGTGCGGGGACTTCCTGGGAGACATCCTCCGGGATCTCCTCCTGGGAGTACGCTGGGGCAGCTTCGGGCTGGTTATCCGGCACCTCGTCCGGCAGTTGCAGGGATTCCGTATCCTCTGCGATAGGGGCAGTATCCACAGTCGCAGGGGCGGCAGGTGCCTTTTTGGGTTCGTCGGTGCGGATGGGCGTTCCGGTGGGCGGGGTGATGGGGACATTGTTGACGGTGTTGCGCTGCAGGTAGCCCACCAGCGCTTGACCCATCTGCATCGGATCGGCCCAGCGGTTGGCAGGGTCGGGATCCAGGGCCTTCATAATGATGGAAGCCATCTCGTAGTCCGCATTGGCGGGGTAGGGGAAGGCATCCTTGGGCTCTGCGGGGGGCTGAGGCAGGATCCCTTCGTTGTAAATCTGATACAGGATCATGCCAACGCCATAGGTATCCACCGTTTCGTTGAGAACCTTCCAGTCCTCCCGCACCTCTGCCGGCACATAGGGGCTGCGGTACTGCCCCGGCAGGGAGGTGTGTGCCAGAGATTCCAGCTTCACAAGACCCAGATCACCGATGCGGAACTGCTTGCCCTTGGCAAGAAACACGTTGCCGGGCTTCAGGGCCACATACAGATAGCCTGCCCGGCGGCAGATGGCCAGGGCGGCGCAAAGGTCAAGACCCAGGTTCACCGCATCCAGATAGGTCACGGGCTTTTTGCGCATATACCGCAGCAGAGAGCGCCGGTACTGGCTTAGGATGTAGACCTCATATCCCAGCTTCCCGTTTTCCATGGGAAGGATCTGGCAGCCCTCGAAGGGAAGAAAGCCCTCCAGCTTGGCAAGATCGTTCAGAGCCGCAACCTCGGCAGCAATGCCGTCGGCCACCTCTTTGAAATAATCCATGGCCTCGGCCGGGTCTTTGTAAGCGCCGGTCAGCAGCAGTGCGTCCAGCTGCACCTGGGATGCAGGGACGGAAATGATTTTCACAATGTATTTTTCGCCTGTAGTTTCCTTCAAGGCCGGACAGCAGCGGATGCCGTCGTGGTCGCTCATGGGGTTGCCCATGGTCAGGCCGTCCAGCAAAGGAGAGACAAGTTTTTGCTCAGACATGCATATCGCCTCCTTATTCTACTATATCATAAAATAAAAAAGCGAAAAAAGCAACAGGTTTGTAGTTGTTTTATGGGGAAAAGAATGATATAATATGTTAATAATTTTTAATTCTTGTAACTTTATACAGGAGGCAACCCAATATGAAGAAAGTATTTTGTGATATTTGCGGAACGGCCTACCCGACCACTTCCGAATGCTGCCCCATTTGCGGCAGTCCCCGGGAGTATGCCCTGGAAGATCCGTCGGAAAGCACCCAGCCGGAGAGCCCTTCCCAGCGCAAGAGCCGGGAGATTTTCGACTACGATGAGGTCAATGCCCCCAAGCCTGCCCCCAGAGGCGTGGAATTTGAGGATTTTGACGATGAGGATATGGCCTATGAGGAGGAATCCGGAACCAATGTGGGCCTGGTCATCGTCCTGGTGGTTCTCATTGCTCTGCTGCTGCTGGCAACCGGCTTCTTCTTTGTGCGCTATATGCTGCCCAATATGAAGGACAAGACCCCGGAAACCACTGTGCCTGTCACTGAGAGCGTGGCAACGGAGTCTTCTGAGACCACAGAGCCTACCATTCCCTGCACCAACCTGATGATGGACGGCGGCAAGATGGAGCTGGGCAAGGACGGGAAAAAGCTGCTCAACGTTCGCGTTTACCCGGAAAACACCACCGATACCCTGACCTATGTCTCGGAAAATGAGGGCGTTGCCACCGTCAGCGACAGCGGCACCGTCACCGCCGTGGGGGAGGGCCAGACTGTCATTACCGTCACCTGCGGCAATCAGCAGATCAAGTGCAATGTGACGGTGGACTACACCGTTGGTGAGGAAGCTGCCACCACCGGCACGGTTCCTCCCATGACCGCTGCTGAGGGTGACGGCCAGACGGAAGCCACGGAAGCCACCCAGGCTCCCAGTGAGGAGACCAAAGCCACGGAAGCCACCCAGGCAGCGCAGACAACAGAAGCCACCGAGGCCACCAAGGAGACTGCCGCCCCGGATGCCGTTCTGAAGATGAAGAAGAGTGACATCACCCTGAATGTGGGTCTGAGCTGCACCCTGGAGCTGGAAAACAACGTGGATGCTGCCGATGCCAAATGGTTTACCATGGACTCCACCGTGGCCATCGTCCATGAGGGCAAGGTCACCGCGCTGGGTCGTGGCATTACCAAGATCTACGCAGAGTACAAGGGGCAGAAAACCTACTGCATCGTCCGCTGCAATTGATAATCTCATGAAATCGGCCGTTCCGAACGCTGCGGAACGGCCGATCCTCTTTATTCATTGTCGGCAAAGGCGTTTCTGCGGAACAGGAATGTGGCGATCCATATTCCGGAAAGTCCTACAATGGTGTAGATCAGCCGACTGATCACAGATCCCTGGCCGCCAAACAGCCAGGCCACCAGATCCAGCTGAAAAATGCCCACAAGGCCCCAGTTTACACAACCGATCACAGACAGGATCAAAGCAAGGGTATCCATAATGCTGCCTCCTTTTTCTCTATCTTGGGCAGCACGAGGTGCTGTCCTAGGGAAACTCTGAATAAATCGGCTGCGGCTGAGCGGTGGATCTTTTGCTCCCAGCCTTCGGTTCGGAAAATGGGAAATACATACAGTATTCCCTCATTTTCTGAACCTTGTCTGGAAGCAAAATCTCTCGCTGTCAGCTCTTGCCGATTTAATCAGAGCTTGCCCTGAATAGCGTGCCCATTAGCCGGGTTTCTATGAATTTTTCGGGGATTGCTTTTTCGGCTGCTTTCGATATAATGAAAAGACAGGAAAGACGGTACCGCACAGTTCAGAAGCGGCGCTGCCAAAAGAAAAAGGAGCGAACTGCCATGGTGACACTACAGGAAAAGGCATACGCCAAGCTGAATCTCACACTGGATATTCTGGGAAAGCGCCCGGACGGCTATCATGAGCTGGAAAGCGTTATGCAGACCGTTTCCCTATATGATTTGCTGGAAATGGATCTGCACACCGGCAAGGACTGGGTGCTGTGCTGCGACCGGGAGGACATTCCCTGCGACAGCAGGAATCTTGCCTGGAAGGCGGCAGAGCTATACTGCCGGACTGCCGGAAAGGATCCGGAAGGAATCACCATCCGGGTGGAAAAGCACATTCCCTCCGGGGCAGGCATGGGCGGCGGAAGCGCCGATGCGGCGGCGGTGCTGCGGATGCTGAACCGCTATTATGGAGCGCCCTTCTCCCGGGAGGAACTGGCAGACCTGGGGGCAAAGGTGGGCAGCGATGTGCCCTTCTGCGTGCTGGGCGGAACGGTGATGTGCCGGGGCCGGGGGGAGATTCTGCGCCCGCTGGCATCCATGCCCAAGTGCGTGATCCTGGGGTGCAAGCCGGAATTCTCCCTATCCACCCCGGTTTTGTTCCGCAAAATGGACCAGGAGCAGAACCTTGCCCGCCCGGATAACCGGGCCATGGAGCGGGCCATTGCCGCCGGAGATCTCCAGGCCATTGCCCGGGAAATCAACAATGTCTTTGATCCTGTGGTCAGCCGGGAGTATCCCCAGATCAACCATATCAAATCCCTGTGCAGCCGGTTTGGGGCTCTGGCTGCCCAGATGACCGGTTCCGGCTCGGTGGTGTTTGCCATCATGCCGGATGAGACTGCTGCCCGGCAGGCCGCCCAGGCGCTGAAACAGACCTATCCCCAGGTTTTTATCGGGGAACCTGTGTAAAAACCTGACAAACCGTCCATACTGAAGGTAATTCGGTATGGACGGTGTTTTTTATGAAAAAAATGATTGATCGTGTGGGGATCTGTCTTTTGATTGCTGCCTTTTTCTGGTGCGGGACGCTGATCTCCGACCGGCAGCGGCTGAACCGGGAGCTGATCCGGCTGCATATTGTGGCGGCTTCCGACGGGGCGGAGGATCAGGCCCGGAAGCTGCGGGTGCGGGATGCGGTGACCCAGAGTCTGCAATCGGAGCTGCAAAAGCTGACGGATGCAGAACAGGCCAGGGCATATTTGCAGGAGAAGCTTCCCGATATCCAGCAGGTGGCATCCCGAACCCTGCAAAGTCTGGGCTGCCAGGACAGCGTTCGGGTGAGCCTTTGCAAGGAAGCCTTTGATACCCGGGTGTATGATACCTTTTCCCTGCCCTCCGGGGTGTATCAGGCTCTGCGGATCGTCATCGGAGAGGGAAAGGGACACAACTGGTGGTGCGTGGTGTTTCCGGGGCTGTGCGTTCCGGCGGCATCGGAGGGCTTTGCGGATACGGCAGCGGGAGCCGGGTTCCCGGATGGCCTGAACCAGGCACTTCAAGGGCAGCAGGGGTATGAACTGCGGTTCGGGGTGCTGGATGCCCTGGGAAAGCTGGAAAATATTCTCTTTGCCGGGTGAAATGCACCCTGTTATTTGGACAGAACCTGTGGTATCATAGGTGCAAAGAAAGGGTGATACCATGCTGCGAATTCTTATGGGCCGGGATTGGACGGCCAACCGGGATGCGGTGCTGAAACGGATCTCGGAGGATGTATCAAACAAACAGACCGGGCGGATCCTCATTGTCCCGGAACTGATCAGCCATGATATGGAGCGCAGGCTTTGCCGGTGGGCAGGGGATACCGCCAGCCGGTATGCCCAGGTGCTGTCCTTTACCCGGATGGCCCGGCGGGTGTCTGACGATATGGGCAATGCGGCCATGGCCTGTCTGGACAGCGGCGGCCGGGTGGTAGCCATGGCGGCGGCGGCCCGGCAGCTGAGCAGCCGACTGAAAGCCTACGCCTCCGTGGAGACAAAGCCGGAATTCCTCACAGGACTGATTGACGCCGTGGATGAATTTAAGCGCTGCTGCATTACCCCGGCGGATCTGATGCAGGCTGCCCGGGAAACGGAGGGAAGCCTTGCCCAGAAGCTGGAAGAGCTTTCCCTGCTGATGGAAGCCTATGACAGCCTGTGCAGCCGGGGCAAGCGGGATCCCAGAGATCAGATGACGGCTGCTGGAACAGCTGGAAATGGGCAGCTTTGGCAGGGATCACACCTTCTACATAGACGGTTTCCCGGATTTTACCCGGCAGAACCTGGCCATCATCCAGCATCTGATTCAGGTTTCTCCCAGTGTCACCATAAGCGTCACCTGCGACAGCCCGGATTCCCATCTGCTGGCTTTTGAAAAGGCGGCACAGACGGCCCGGGAGCTGATCCAGATGGCCAAAAAGGCCGGGGTGGCGGTGGTCACGGAGACGATCCCCGGGGAAAATCCTGCCATGGAGCCGGTGCGTGAACGCCTGTTTCAGGGCAGCATCCTTTCCGGTATGGCCCAGGGCTTGGTGCATACCTGCCATGCAGATACCCCTTGGCAGGAGTGTATGGCAGCGGCCCAAACGGTGCGCCGTCTGGTTTCTCAAGGCTGCCGCTACCGGGATATCACCCTGGTGTGTACGGACATGGCGGCCTATCAGCCTTTGGTGGATCTGATTTTCCACCGCTTTCACATTCCGGTATACCGCTCCGGTACCGAGGAAATCTTGCAGCGCAGTGTCATCAGCACGGTGCTGACGGCTCTGGATGCGGCTCTGGGAGGCTTTGAACAGCGGGAGACCCTGCGCTACCTTCGTTCGGCACTGTCTGCGCTGGATCCCGACACCTGCGACATGGTGGAAAACTATGCCATTGTCTGGGGGATCCGCCGCAGCCGCTGGACGGAAAGCTGGGAATTCCACCCGGATGGACTGGGACAGGATTGGGACGACGATTCCCGGCAGCGGCTGGAACTGCTGAATGAAGCCAGGGAAAAAGCCGTCACGCCCCTGTATCAGCTGCAGCAGGATTTCCGGAAGGCTGGGGATCTGCGGGGGCAGGTACAGGCGCTGTACGCCTTTCTGGAGGCCATCCACATGGGCGATGCACTGGACAAAATGGCCCAGCAGATGGATGCTGAGGGGGACAACCGCAGTGCCCAGATTTTGGATCAGCTGTGGGAGATCCTGATTTCCGCACTGGAGCAGATGTACGACGTACTGGGCGAAACCCAATGGGAGCCGGAACACTTTACGAGACTCCTACGGCTGCTGCTGAGCCAGTACGATGTGGGAACCATCCCGCCGGTGCTGGATGCGGTGCAGATGGGCCAGGTCAGCGCCATGCGCTGTCATCAGCAGCGGCATCTGGTGGTTCTGGGTGCCCAGGAAGGCAGTCTGCCCGGCTACTCCGGTTCCTCCGGCGTACTGACGGATCAGGAGCGTGTGACCCTGCGGCAGCTGGGTGTACCCCTGACCGGCGGCGCCGTGGAGGGTATTCAGGCGGAATTTGCGGATATTTATGGGGTTTTCGCCGGGGCCATGGAGCAGATCTATGTGTCCTATTCCGGGGAACAGCCCTCCTTTGTCTATCGCAGATTGTGTGACATGGCTGGCCGGGAGGAGAAACTTCCGGAGGATCAGGGCTTTGCCGGGGCCGATGCCCGGGAGGCGGGGATCTGGCTTGCCCGGTGGCAGGCAGAGGATCTGGCCCAACGGCTGGGACTGCTGGACGGTTACCGTCAGGCATGGTCAAAACGCAGCTACAGTCTGGGCACAGTGACCCAAAAACAGATTCGGGGGCTTTACGGACAGACCCTGAACCTCTCCGCTTCCCAGATCGACCGGCAGGCGGAGTGCCGGATGTCCTACTTCCTGCGCTACGGCCTTCGGGCCAAGGAGCGGAAGGAGGCCGCAGTGGATCCGGCGGAGTTCGGTACCTTTGTCCATGCGGTGCTGGAAAACACCGCCCGGGAGATCAAGTCCCTGGGAGGCTTCCATCAGGTATCCTTGTCGCAGACGCTGGAAATTGCCCACCGGCACAGTGACGAATATGCCGCCCAGCGGTTCAGCCAAATCACCTCAGAGCGGTTTACCTACCTGTTCCGGCGCAATCTTCAGGAGCTGGATATGGTGGTGGAGGAGCTGTGGCAGGAGCTGAGCCAGTCCCTGTTTGAACCGGCTCAGTTTGAGCTGGGCTTCGGCACCGGAGAAGGACAGCCGGCCATTGCCATTCCCAACGGCAGCGTGAACGCCATTCTCCGGGGCTATGTGGACCGGGTGGATACCTGGAGCCGGGGCGGAACGGATTACTACCGGGTGGTGGACTACAAGACCGGCAAAAAGGATTTTGACTACTGCGATGTGTACAACGGCGTGGGCTTGCAGATGCTGTTATATCTGTTTGCGCTGCAAAATGCCGATGCAGAGCTGCTGGGCAGCAATCCCATTGGGGTGGGGGTGCAGTATTTCCCTGCCAGAGCCCCATACCTTCCCTCTGACGGACGGCTCAGTGCCCAGGAGGCGGACAAGCTGCGCCGTGCCGCCTGGAAGCGGAAGGGACTGCTTTTGCAGGATGCGGAGATTTTGCAGGCCATGGAACCGGGGGACAGCCCGGTGCGCATGAGCTATACCGTGAAAAAGGACGGAAGCCTTTCCGGTGATCTGGCAGACCGGGAGCAGCTGGCAATGCTGAAGGACTATGTGTTCCGGGTGCTGGCCCGGCTGGTGGAGGGGATCGCCTCAGGCCAGGTGGAGCCGAACCCCTATACCCGGGGCAGCAGCCACAGCGCCTGCACCTTCTGCCCCTATGGGGCGATCTGCCATGCAGATACCGTGGAAGGGCGGCGCAATTACAAAACCATGACCGCCCAGCGGTTCTGGGAAGAAATGGAAAAGGAGATGACCGGCCATGGCAGATAAGCTGACACCCCAACAGGAAAAGGCGGTATATGACCGGGGCGGAAAGCTGCTGGTCAGTGCGGCGGCAGGCTCCGGAAAAACCAAGGTGCTGGTGGATCGGCTGATGACCTATCTGACCGATCCGAAGGACCCAGCCAATCTGGATGAATTTCTCATCATTACTTATACAAAAGCCGCTGCCTCAGAGCTTCGGGGGAAAATTGCCAAAAAGCTCACAGAGCGGATTGCACAGGAGCCGGAGAACCGGCACCTGCAAAAGCAGATGCAGCGGCTGTTTCTGACCAAGATCTCCACCGTCCACGGTTTCTGCTCCGACCTTCTGCGGGAGTATGCCTATCGGCTGGAGCTTCCGGCGGACTTCCGGGTGGCGGATGAAAACGAGTGCCGGGAGATCCGGGAGGCAGTGCTGACAGAGCTTCTGGATCAGGCATATTCTGCCGACCGGGTGGATGGGGATTTTCAGGCATTTGTGGATACCCAGGGACTGGGACGGGATGACCGACTGGTACCGGAACTGATTCTAAAGGTATTCGACAGCGCCCGGTGCCACCTGGATCCTGACGGCTGGCTGGAGGAATGTGTGCAAAACAGCTGTGTCGAGGATTTGGAGGATGGGGCCCAGACTGTCTGGGGGCAGTATCTGATGGCGGATTTCCGGGAATATCTGACTCAGCAGATCCAGGTTATCCGCCAGTGTGTCCAGGCCGCCGAGGTCTGTGAGGGCATGGAAAAGCCTGCCCAGAACCTGCGGCAGACCCTGAATCAGCTGGAAGCTTTGGCCAAGCTGGATTCCTGGGATGCGGTTGTAAGCAATCGCACGGTGGACTATGGCCGTCTTGTGTTTTCCAAAAAGTGCGGCGACGGGGAGCTTGCCGAGCGGATCAAGGCGGCACGGAACGCCTGTAAAAAGGGCCTGGAAAAGAAGCTGACCTATTTTACCGATGATTCCGCCCAGATTCTGGGGGATCTGGCCCAATGCGCCGCCGGAACCCGGGGGTTGGTTGCTCTGGTGCGGCAGTTTGACCGGGAGTATGCCCGGGCCAAGCGCAGCTGCCGGGTGCTGGACTTTGGCGACTTGGAGCAAAAGACCCTGGATCTTCTGGTGGGCAAAAGCCGCACAGAGCCTACAGCTGCCGCCCGGGAGATCGGACGGCGGTTCCGGGAGATCATGGTGGACGAATATCAGGATTCCAACGGAGTGCAGGATACCATTTTCGATGCCCTGACCCGGGAAAAGCAGAATTGCTTCCTGGTGGGGGATGTGAAGCAGTCCATCTACCAGTTCCGTCTGGCAGACCCTGGAATCTTTTTGGAAAAATACCGGGCCTTTGTCCCGGCGGAGGAAGCAGAGCCGGGACAGGGGAGAAAGGTGTTTTTGAGCCACAACTTCCGTTCCGGCCCGGAGGTGATCCAGGGGGTGAACGATGTGTTTACGGCCTGCATGAGCCCCAGGGTGGGAGGACTGGTCTATGGCGAGGCGGAGGCCCTCCGGGAGGGCGTACCCCACGAGCCCCTTCCCAGTCCCGCAGTGGAGCTTCATGCCCTGGAGATCCGGGAGGATACCTATGCCGAGGAAGCATCCTTTGTTGCCCAGCGGATCCGGGATATGCTCCGCAATGGGGAAACCGTTCGCGCGGCGGACGGGGTCAGAGCGGTGCAGCCGGAGGATATTGTGATCCTGCTGCGCTCTCCCGGCTCTGTGGGCAGTGTCTATCAGAAGGCTTTGGAGGAACAGGGCATCCGGTGCAGCACCGGCGGCGGAAACGATCTTCTGACGACCCAGGAGATCGGCACCCTGCGTTCCTTCCTGGAGGTCATCGTCAACCCCCGGCAGGATATTCCTCTGATCAGCACCCTGGCAAGCCCTGTTTTCGGCTTCACTGCCGATGAACTGGCCCAGGTGCGCAGCCCCAATAAAAAAGGCAGCTTTTATGATGCACTGGTGGATTCGGATCTATCCAAGGCAAAGGATTTTCTGGACGTCCTGGCCCAGCTTCGCCGGGAGGCCAGAAATTGCCCCCTGAGCCAGCTTTTGGAGCGCTGCCTGGAGCTTACACGCCTGGACAGCATTTATGGATCTATGGAGGACGGAGATCTGCGCCGGGCCAATCTGCAAACCTTCTTCCAGCTGGCTGCCGGGTTTGAACAGGGAAATCAGCGGGATCTGCCCCAATTTTTGCAGCACCTGACCAGCTTGGAGGACAAGGGGGCGGTGGCCGCCGCCTCCGGAAATGCCGGGAGTGTGACGATCATGAGCATCCACAAGTCCAAGGGACTGGAATTTCCGGTGGTTTTCCTGTGCGGTCTGTCCCGGAAGTTTAACCGGGAGAGCTTGCAGGCCCAGATCCTGTGCGACAGGGAGCTGGGGCTGGGACTGTCGGTGGCGGATCCCCAGACCCGGATCCGATATCCCTCTGCTGCCAAACGGGCGATCGTGGTCAAGACGGCCCGGGAGAGCCTGTCGGAGGAGCTGCGGGTACTGTATGTTGCCATGACCCGGGCCAGAGACCGGCTGATCATGACCTATGCTTCCCGGAACCTCACCGCCGATTTGCAGGACATTGCCCTGCGGATGGATTTTGACAGGGGAGCGCTTTTGTGCCGGGAGCCGGACTGCCCCGGTCAGTGGGTGCTATTGACTGCCATGCAGCGGATCGAGGCCGGAGCGCTTCATGCCCTGGGCGGGCGGCCGGATCAGACCAGCGTGGGAGACTTTCCCTGGAAGATCACCGTGGATTCTGCCCCGGAGCCGGGAACCGGCAGCAGCGCCGTGACGGAGATACAGCAGGCCATGCCGGAGGATACGGAGGAAATGCTGCGGCAAAACCTTTCCTTCCGCTACCCCCACCTGGCTGCGACCCAGGCTCCCTCCAAGCAGACGGCCACCGACCGCAAGGGCAGGGTCAAGGATGCGGAGGCGGCGGAGGACACCCGGCAGAGTTACACATACCTGCGCAAATGGCGCAAGCCCAGCTTCATCACCCAGACCCAGGACGGCAGAGCCTACGGAAACGCCATCCATGGGGCCATGCAGTACATCCGCTATGAGGCCTGCGGCTCTCTTGCCGGGGTGGAGGAAGAGATCCGGCGGCTTTGCCGGGAGGGCTTTCTTTCCCGGGAGCAGGGGGAATTGGTGGACTGCGGGGCCATTGCCCGGTTCTTTGAAACAGAGCTTGGGAAAAAGCTGGCTTCCGGCGGGGAATGTCTGCGGGAGTTCAAATTCTCCATTCTCGATGACGGCAGACACTATGGTCAGGGCCTGGAAGGGGAACAGGTGCTGCTGCAAGGCGTGGTGGACTGCGCCCTGCTGGAACCGGACGGCATCACCATTCTGGACTTCAAAACCGACCGCGTCCCGGTATCCGGGATCCCCAAGGCAGCGGAACGGTACCGCTTGCAGGTGCAGACCTACGGCGAAGCCCTGTCCCGGATCTATGAAATGCCCATCAAGGCCAGCTTCCTGTATTTCTTCCACACCGATACCCTGTGGCCGGTATAACGAGAAGGACGCTTCCTTTTTACGGGAAGCGTCCTTTTTGCGTTCGGAAGGAGTCAATACTTTTGCTTTTGCGTTCTGTTCGATAAACTGGAATTTGTAGTTATTCTAATTTTTCAAATTCAAACTTTTTGTGGCATTTAGGACATTCTTTAGGGAACGGTCGATATCCAACAAGTGAATGCCCACAATAAGGACATTTTACCATCACCAAATGATATACAATGCCAGCTATAATAGTCAAAAATCCTATCCAAAGCCATAAATTTAGCTTATAGTCCTGTGCTGTCACTGCTCCGATAGTTGCAAAAAATATTCCTGCTCCAATCACTATCCAGGATATTATTAAATTTCTCTGCGGATTCTTCTTTTTCATAGCAAGCCTCTCCACAAATCCCGATTTATCCAATTAAACAAACTGGAATTACTCACTTCAGCAAATATTATCCGAGTCCTGTCTGAATCAAATACAGAACAAGGATATGTGCCGGATAAAAAACATAGAAGAAGTATTTTAGCTTCAGTTTACCACGCTTGCCATTGTATAGCAGAATGAGTAAGCAGGCAAGAAGCGTGCATAAAGGCGGCTGATTCCCTGTTGACCCCATGTAAGCCAAAAGGAACAGCAGCACTTGATAGATCCGGTGATTACGGCAAACATAAAATGCGGATATGAATAAGATCCCCTGCATACCGTAGTCACAACGGATTTCTTCCGCAATGCCGGAAAAAAGTGCTATACTGAGAACTTGCAAGACTGCTGATTTTATTCTATCCACTGGTAGGTCTGATTTACACGAAAATATTTCAAGGCATACCAATGTCAATAAGCCTAAAAACAAGGTGAAAAATACATTTTGATACTTTAAGTAGAACGGAAATGTACCTTCCATTTGTGAATACGCACCAAAGAAACCTATGTCAAATGGAATTTCCGAAATAAGGGCAAATGCAAGCATCAACCCAATATAGCGTTTTTTACTTCTTGTGTGTTGGAATCCTTCTGCCAGCAAAAAACAGAATAGCGGAAAAGCAATCGTTCCAATGCTTTGCAAATCAAACCGTATGAAATTATCTATCTCTTGGAAGCTCTCCCATGACATTTGTCCGTTATCTACCATAGCCCACCAGTAGTTTGGCAGCAGCCATTGCAGCACAATTTTACACAAATGGTCAACGACCATTGAAAGAACGGCGATAATCTTTAACGAATTCCCTGTAAGAAATTGAATGTGACTGATTCGCTGTTCTAAATTTTGAATACAGCCAGTTGTTTTTCCTAATAATGTATTGGTCAAGTTAAACTCATCCCCGAACGAAATCTAACGCCATTATTTTACCATAGAACTTGCAAATTCTGCTATCAAACGATTCACCTGTTCGGGTTTATCTGTATTAGAATTATGTCCCGCTCCTTCAAGCCACACCAAAGGTATTTTCGTATTGCGATGCCATGCCTTGTTATACCGTATACACGAACCAGCGTGATCTTGTGTGCCGCACATCAATAATGCGGGACACTTAATTTCATAGGGCAGATCCTTCTCGATAGCCGCTGCCAAAATACGAAAACCATGTCCGGCAATTTGTGCATAGCGCTTCTGATTGCCGTCATAAGTCAACATTATTTCACGCATGAGGTTTCTACCATAATCAGAAACGGCAACGCCTTCTGACCCTGATTTCAGGAGCCATTTCCATGGATAATGAGCATATATCGGTTCCATCCGTTTCAAAAGCCAGATTTCAACCGCAGTTACATAGCTTCGTTGCAGCGGTGCAGAATCAATAGAGATAAAGCCGGTCAGTCTGTTTGGATAGAGCTGTGCATAAGCCTGTCCCACATATCCACCCATGGATTGCCCGACAATGACAGCCTTTGTGATTTTTTCTTGGTTTAGGATGTCATTTAGCCATTTTGCCTTATCGAACAAATCAAAATCAAACCGAAACGGCCATGAAGAAGCGTGTGCCGGTGCATCCCAGACGAGAACATTATACTTGTTCTCAAAATACTGAATCTGCTTATCAAACAATCTATGGTCAGCTGTCAATCCTGGCAGGAAAACAAGAGTAATTGTATCCGGGTTTAATACACTTATCCAATAGTGAATCGCCCCACAGCGAGTCTGATAAATGCGTTCCTCCATTGAGATTTCCTCCCACAGCTTTCAATCTGTCTATTTCAAGAAATTGGAATCGAAAGATTTCTTTTCACCATTACCACATCGTTATTTATGTATTCTATTTCAAATCCATTTGTCAAGAATAGTTTATACGAAGGGTTATCCGCTGCGATATCATCATGCAATACGGAAATACCGTTCTTTTTGGCTGCAATACATAGCTGCCGGATTCCTTCTGATCCATAGCCTTGATTTCGGTATTTTGCAAGAATGATAACATCACCGATATAAATATCTCGCTGCCTATCATAGTAGTAGGCAATTTCTCCAACATATACATTATCGGAATTCATCAAATAGCGATAAAATCTTTTGTTTTCAGGATTCCGAATCCAGGAATCATACCACGATTCCCATTCATCTTTCGGAAAAGAAATCGTGCCTCCCCATTTGGCGTTATAAGACATCGTACATTCGTCTGCCAGCAGTGCTTGCCGAAACCATAGGTCATCTAAAGTTGGAGTCACCAAAGTAAGCATTCAATCGCCTCCCTGTAAATATGGATTTGCACCTCAATTTTCGTCTTCAAATTATATCATAGAGCCTGTGAATAATTCAACCGCAGCTTTAGAATATATGAGAAAAGTCTGCAAGGCTATCTGCCCAGACTTTCTGGGGGATCCTACATCCTTTGGGTTCTCTGGCGGTCATCCCGCAAAAGGACGCTTCCTTTTTACGGGAAGCGTCCTTTTTTCAGCGGTTGTTGGTGCTGTGCTGGGAATTCTGGTTCTGCTGGGAATTCTCGCTCTGGTTCTGCTTGCTGTTCTGGCTGTTCTGGTTCTTGCTCTGCTCCCGGGTCTGGTTCTGATTTCGATTCTGATGACTCATATTCGATTCCTCCGATTTTCTTCCTGCGGCTGTGCCGCTATTGCAGTATGCCACGGTTTTCAGGATTTATCCCTGGGCTTGAAGAAAAGGCTGGCAAGGAGGCCCGCGAAGATGGCGGCACTGATGCCGCCGGCGGTGGCTTTCAGCCCACCCAGGAAGATCCCCAGGAAGCCCTGTTCATCCACCGCCTCCCGTACCCCCTTGGCAAGCAAATTGCCAAAGCCTGTCAGGGGGACGCTGGCGCCTGCCCCGGCAAATTCGGCAAAGGGCTTGTACACCCCCACGCCGCCCAGGATCACGCCGATGACCACATAGCTGACCAGGATCCTTGCCGGGGTCAGCTTGGTTTTGTCGATGAGGATCTGCCCAATCAGGCACAGACCGCCGCCGATGAGAAACGCTTTTGCGTATTCCATTATCCCTTACCTCCTTCTATGGCAACGGCATGGCAGACCCCGGGAATGGGCAGTCCCTGCTGGGTGGAGGTGGGGGAGAGCAGTGCGCCGGTGCCGCAGAACAGAATGGATTTCCATTTTCCGGCTTTCAGACGGTTCAGAAGATAGCCGCAGAGAGTGACGGCACTGCACCCGCAGCCGGACCCCCCGGCGTGGACATCCTGGTTTTCCCGGTCAAAGATCAAAGTTCCGCAGTCCTCCAGCCGCCCGCCCAGGCTCAAGCCGTCCCGCCGTGCCAGCTCTAAAAGCATTTCCTTGCCGATCTGCCCCAGATCCCCGGTGATGATGCGGTCATAGTCTTCCGGCTGTTTGCCCAGGTCAGAAAGATGGGCGCAGATGGTGGCATAGGCTGCCGGGGCCATGGCAGCGCCCATGTTGTTGGCATCCTTGATCCCCAAATCGGTAACGGAGCCAATGGTGCAGGCGGTGATCTTCGGCCCGGTTCCCTCCCGGCTTACCAGGGCTGCCCCGGAGCCGGTGACCGTCCACTGGGCGGTGGGGGTTCGCTGACCGCCGTAGCCCAGGGGAAAGCGGTACTGCCGTTCCGAGGAGGCAAAGTGGGATGAGGTCATGGCCACTACCCGGTCGGCAAAGCCGCCGCCTACGGTCATGGAAGCCAGCAGCAGCGCCTCTGCCATGGTGGAGCAGGCCCCATACAGCCCCAGATGGGGGATCCCGGTGTTTCGCAGGGAGAAGGAAGATCCGATGCACTGGTTCAGAAGATCCCCGGAAAACACCAGATCAAAATCCGTGATCCGCAGATTCGCCTTTTCCGCCAGCTTTCCCAGGGTCATCCGCTGCATCTGCTTTTCCGCCTGTTCCCAGGTGCGCTGACCGAACCAGGTATCCTGACCGGTAATATCAAAGCAGTGGGCCAGCGGCCCTTCGGATTCCTTTTTCCCGGCCGTGCTGGCCCATGCAGTGATCACAGGGGGCTGAGGCAGGACGAAGCTCTGCCGCCCCTGTCGGTATTGCGCCATAAAATGACTCCCTCCCTTATTTGTTTCGGGCAGCACACCCCAGTGCTGCCCGCTATGGGTTGCCTTTAGTATATCCCCGGTTGCATTTCTCATGCACATGGGTTATGATGGTGAAAAAAGAGAGGATGGATGCTATGACTTACGAAATCCGAAATGCCCGGCTGGAGGATCTGCCCCGGATCGAGGAAATCTATGCCCAGGCCCGGCAGTTTATGGCAGCCAACGGAAATCCCAGCCAGTGGGGAGATTCCTACCCGCCCCGGCAGTGGCTGGTGGATGACATTGCCCAGGGAAATCTGTTTGTGGTGACGGATGCAGCAGGGATCCACGGCGTTTTTTTCTTTTTCATCGGCCCGGACGAAACCTATGCCAGAATTGAGGACGGTGAGTGGAGCAGCGACAAGCCCTATGGGACGATCCACCGGATCGCTTCCGACGGCAGCGGCGGTATTTTCCGGGCAGCGGTGGAATTCTGCCAGGGGAAGATCGGCCATTTGCGGATGGATACCCACCGGGACAACGGGGTGATGCAAAACGCCGCCCGGCGTATGGGCTTCCAGGCCTGCGGCATCATCTATGTGTCCGACGGAACAGCCCGGATCGCCTTTGAAAAGTGTCCGAAATAAAGAAAACCCGGCATCCGCACAGGATGCCGGGAATTTTTGACGGTTTTCGTTGGCGTTAAGCCATGCGGCGGGCGCCGTAGTAGTGCTGTGCCCAGTAGCCGCTGGTCAGGTCGGAGTAGGAGACTGTGGAGCGGGAGTTGGGGGCGTGGATGAACTGGCCGTTTCCGGCGTAGATGCCCACATGGGAAATGCCGCTGCTGTATGTATTGGCAAAGAAGACGATATCGCCCACCTGCAAATTCTCCCTGGAAACTGCCGTGCCCTGGTTAAACTGGGAAGCGGGGGTGCGGTTGGGGGAGAAGCCCAGCTGCTTGAGAACGTAGTAAACCAGGCCGGAGCAGTCAAACCCGGAAGGAGATGCACCACCGGCCACATAGGGGGTTCCCAGATACTGCTGGGCCTGCGCCAGAATGGCTGCGCCGGAGACACCGGCGGGGGTTGCGGAGGGGGCAGAGGCAGCACTGCTGCCATTCAGGGCGGCGGCACTGGGGGCAGTGCCGGTGGACTTGCCGTGGCGGAAGAACTTGGGACTGTTGGAGGACGCCTGATTTTCGTAGGGGATCTCAGACAGGGTCACATAGTCGCTGCGGATATAGCCAATGGCGTTGCCGTAAATGACCTTGAACCAGCCGTTGTTCAGACCCAGAATGTAGCACTTGCTGCCCTTGGAGGCTACCGCCACACTGCGGCTTCCCGTTCCGGCAGCGGCACGGACATTGACGGAACTGCCATTGACAACACCGTAGCCCAGCTCGGCATTCTCCCGGGTGAGAACATCCAGATAGCTTTTGTGCATATAGCCTTCCTGCAAATTGTAATTGACCTTATACCAGTCGCCGTGCTGGCTGATAATCACCACACAGTCATTTTGGGGTGCGGTAGCCAGAATCTTGGAATTGACAGTGGCATCACTGCGCAGACGCAGGGAGTTGGTATTGACAAAGCCGATGCCGTACAGAACCGTTCCGGCGGCGGATGCGCTGACAGCGAAGCAGCTCAGAAGCAGCACCAGGCTCAGCATCAGGATGGTCAATCGTTTCAGTAAATTCATGTTTGCCTCCGTGTAACTTGTTAGGATCATGCTTCCTGCACCCGAACAGACCAAAGTCCGCCGCAGAAAGCCTACATTTGCCGACACAACACAAAGGGTCGGCACAAAATGTAATCGAATTGTAACATATTGTTACACAGATGTCAAGGTTTTGTTCGGAGTTTCTGGCATAATCAGGTTTACATAACGGTTTATGGGCGAAATTTATGGGAAAATCAGGAAAAAACCGCCATCCATTCCCAGTATCGGGGACGGATGACGGTGGCAAAACAGGTGCTACGGTTCTGAGAATTCTGATAAGGGATGGGTTTCCAATGGGATGGGTGTGTAGGAATTCAGCATGGCTTGGGCCTCGTTCTCGGTGATCTGCGTGTCAAATTCTGCGTAATGCTCCGTAGAGGAGGTACGCCACCAATTTCCCTCTGCATCCTTTTTCAGCCGGACAATGCTTCGCTCCTTGGGATTGGAGAAAACCGGGTCATCGTTGTTTGCAAAGCGGAAGATATGATACCAGTACTCTCCAGGGACGTTTGGTTCGTCCCCTGGCCAGTCAATGAAAACGTGATCCTCGTATGGCAGCAGATGGTAGCTTTTTCCTTCGTCTGTGATGCCATCCTTCATGCCTACGATACTTGCAATATAACCGTTGTGGAGGATCAGCAGTTCTTGTGTCCCGTTTCCGTCTGCGTCATAGAATGCGTATGTCACCTCAGGCGGCGTATATTCAGGGTTTTCGGCATACCAGATTTCCTGGAACTCGGCAGCACGGATCAGATCCTGCACATATTCGGTGTAGGTAGGACGCCGACAGATGTTGGGGTCACCTTGCATGTTGCTGATTTCCTCGTTGGAAGCCTGCTCCCGTGCATCCGCTGCGGCAGGGTCGGGGGCGTGGGGGCGGATGGTAAAGTCAAAACATTCAGCGATCTGATCCAATGGGACATTTCCGGCAGGGGTGATGTCGATGGTCACAAAACAGGTTTCCCGGTCTGCCAGGATCATACTGCTCCACTCCGATTCCAGGAACAAAAGGGGGATCCCATCGGTGGTGGTGTAGTTTCTCTGGGTGGTGGTATCGGAATTCAAATAGCCGAATACATCATAGAAAACATCCTTCCCGATACATTGGTAGGTGATGGATGCCTCCTGACCGGCCAGGGACAAAGTGCCGTATACATTGAACGAGCCGCCGGGGAAGTAGCGCCCTGCGGGAATGGAAAGGGCGGCGGGACTGTCGGCTTTCAGCAGGTTGTCCACCCCCAGCAGGGGAAGAAACTGATTGCAGTCGATCTGTTCATGCCAAGGCTTGCCAATGATGGCAAGATCATATTTGGCGCAGATCTCTTCCAGTTTGTCTGCCATGGTCTGATCCTGTAGGCTGTAGGCCCAGTAGATCGGGTCGCTGTCCCAATATTCGCCGCCGGAGCGGGTGTAGCTCTGGGTAAAGGCAAGCCATTCCTGACTGGCCTGATAGTTGGGGGTTCCCTTCGCCCCTTGCAGAGAGAATACGGTCAATTCCGTCTGTCCGGGGGCTTGACTGCCTTGGACAGCATCCGGGGAAAGGGGGACGGTTTGGGTTCCGATGGTCAGCTGACCCAGGTGGAGCAGGTAGGCAATGCCGCATCCGGCCAGCAGCAGAGCCAGCAGGCAGATCACGGCAACCAGCAGGGAATAGCGGGGCTTGGGGGCAGGGGCTTTCTGTGTCTCCATGTCCACCAGCCACTGAGAATCAATGTTGCTGATGTTCTTCAAAAGCTGTAATGATGTCATTGTAAGCCCTCCTTTTTCAGCATGGATGCCAGGGTTTTGCGGGTTCGCTGCAAAATGTACTTGACTTGATTGGCGGACAGCCCGGTTTTTTGGGTGATCTCCTGCTGGGTGTTGGCGTAGTAGTAGCGAAGCAGAAATACGGTGCGATCCCGTTCCGGGAGCTTCCCCAGAAATGCGTTCAGGGCGGCGGAAAGCTCCCGGCGCAGAACCTCCGTCTCCGGGCTTTGCCCACCGGCCACGCAGTCCGCCAGCTCGTCCAGAAGCAGCTGGGTTTCTCCGCTGCCCCGCTTCCCGGCGGTATTCTTCCGCCAGCGGTCGATGGAGAGGTTGCGGGTGAGCTTGCCCAGAAAGACCGACAGCCGGGCCGGTCTGCGGGGCGGGATCAGTGTCCAGGCGCTGAAGTAGGTATCACTGACACTTTCCTCAGCGTCGGCAGGGTTGGATAAAATGTGGCTGGCAATGTAAAAGCAGTAGTTTCCGTATTTGCGATCCGTTTCGGCTATGGCTTGCTCCGAGCGGGCGAAATACAGATCCAGAATTTCGTTGTCATCCATGTGTCTGCCTCCTTTTTTGGTTTCTTCACCCCTATACACGCAGAAAAAAGAAAAACGGAAAAAGTTTTTTTCAGAATATCATATTTTTCTGGAAAAGACAAACAGCTGACAGAAAAGCAAAGGAAAAGGCTGTATTATGGCAAAAAAATTCCGGCATCCAACGGATGCCGGAATCATTGAGGATCATGCAATGCGGCGGGCGCCGCAGAAGTGGTCAGACCAGTAGCCGCTGAGACTGCCGTAGCCTACGGTGGTGCCGGTTTTTTGAGCGTGGAGGAACTGATTCCCTCCGGAGTAGATGCCCACATGGGTCACGCCGCTGCCGTTGGTGCCTTCAAAGAACACAAGATCTCCCGGTTGAAGCTCACTGCGGTCTACATTGTACCCCATGCCGTACTGGGCAGATGCCGTGCGGGCGGAGGGATAGCCCATCTGGGTCAGAACGTAGTACACAAGCCCGGAGCAGTCAAAGCCATCCGGGGATGCACCGCCGTAGACATAGGGAATGCCAAGGCATTTTTGCGCCTGGGCCAGAAAGGCAGCGCCGGTGATGGGACCGGTAAAGCCGCTTCCGATGGAAAGCACTGCAATCTCCGGCTCGGTTTCCGTGTAGGTCAGGGGGGCGAAAGCCTCACTCCGGCGGAAAAATTGGGGCTCGTGTTCCGAACCCTTGTTTTCGTAGGGGATTTCCGTCAGATCCAGCAGGTCGCTTCGGACAAAGCAGGTGGCGTTGTCCTTGAGCACCTGATACCAGCCGTCCTGAAAGCCTACGATGTAAAAGCTGTCTTCCTTTTCGCTGAATTCCAGAATAGAGTAGCGCATACCGGGGCCGGAGCGCAGACTGACCTCGTGACCGTTGATGCGGCCATAGCCCAGCTCTGCATTGCGCTGAGGCCCGGCATCCAGACAGTCGGAGCGCATATAGCCCTCCTGCAAATTAAAAATGACCCGATACCAGTCCTTTTCCTGGCGCAGAATCACCACACAGTCCCCGCAGTAAGCCGTGTCCAGCACATCCGACTGGCTGGAAGCCTTGCTGTAAAGACGCAGCTGGGAGGTGATGACAAAGCCGATTCCCCCAGCGATCTTACCCCGGGCAGAAGCACCCAGACCCAGACCGGGAAGCAGCAGTGTCAGTACAAGAAAAAGGCTGATGATCTTTCTGGAAAATCTCATAGGAAACCTCTGTCTCTTGTCTCTGGGCAGGTTATTTTCCTGCCAGTGCCCGCTCCAGCCAAACGCTGCCCACATCCAGGGCAGTGTAGAAGCCGTCCTTTTCACTTCTCTTTACGATACGATCCCGGCTTCTGGCAGCGGGGTCGGTCAGCTGCAGCTGCACGGAGACACGGGTGGCAACATCCATATCGCCCACTTTTTTGGTCTCCAGGATCTGAAGCATGACAATGTGGCTGTCCGACATGGAGCCGTAGTACACCAGATTGTCCTTGCGCATAAGGGGTCGGCCCTTGTACATCAAAACTGCATTTTCTTCAGCCATTGAAAAAACCTCCTGAAAATAGAAATCGAGTTTGAATAAGAGGCTTTTGCGATGGCAAAAGCCTCTTTTCGGATGGATTATTCGTTTACGAACAGATACTCCCGAACCAATACCTGCATCAGTTCATCACGGTCAATCTTGCAGATCATGCTGCGGGCATTGTTGTAATTGGTGATGTAGGTGGGATCCTCGGTCAGCAGATAGCCGACGATCTGATTGACAGGGTTGTATCCCTTTTCGGTCAGGGCTTCATACACACTCCGGAGTATGCGCCGCATACTTTCCTTATCATCACTGGGTACTGTGAATTTTACTGTGCTCTGTTCCGTCATGGTTTCAGCCTCCTTATAGAATAATACTGTTATTATAGCCTAATTTTCAAGTGGTGTAAAGTACCAAAAGGAAAATAATTGACAAAACCTTACCGCAGGCTTGCGTTCAGCTTCTCCTTCAGACTTGCCAGCACCTTGGTGACCACGGCCTCGGAGTCGGTATCCGTCAGGGTGCGGTCATCGGCCCGCAGTTCCAGGGAGAAGGCCATGCTCTTCTTGCCCTCGGGAACACCGGTACCCCGGTAGATATCGAACAGGCGGATATCCCGCAGCAGCTTTCCGGCAGCGGCGGCGATGACCTCCTCAGCCTGCGCCACGGTGATCTCCTCGTCGCAGACCAGAGCTAGGTCACGGGTGACGGTGGGATACTTGGGCAGGGGGGTGTAGGTGGCGGCAGGCAGCTGCAGAGCCAGCAGCTTGGTGAAGTTGATCTCGGCGCAGTAGACATCGGCGTCAATGCCGTAGTTCTTGGCCACCAGAGGATGCACCTGACCCATCACGCCCACTTCCACACCGCCGACACTGACAGCGGCGCAGCGGCCGGGGTGGTAGCTGGGGTTGGTCTTCAGGGCGGTGTAGCTGGCCTTTTGCAGCCGCAGACCGGCAAAGATGGCTTCCAGCTGGCCCTTCAGATGGAAGAAGCTCATGCCGTCGCCGTAGGCACCCAGCATCAGCATCTTGGGCTCCTCCGGCAGCACCTGGCCTTCCACAGGCAGGTAGACCTTTGCCAGCTCGTACAGCATCACATCCCGGTTGTGGTAGGCGTTGTTCCGGCCCAGGATCTCCAGCATGGAGGGCAGGACGATGGTGCGCATGATGGAGGTATCCTCGCCCAGAGGGTTCTGGATCCGCAGGGTCTTGCGCAGGGGAGAATCGGCGCTCAGGCGGATCTGGTCAAAGGCAGCGGGAGAGATGAAGGAGTAGGTGATGATCTCATCATAGCCCAGACCCCGGCACAGCTGACCGGCCTTGGCTTCCAGCTTCATTTCCTCGCTGTAGCCGCCCTGAGTGGAGGTCTTGAAAGCGGTGGTGGGGATCTCGTTGTAGCCGTAGGAGCGGCCCACTTCCTCGGCAATATCTGCCATCCGGATCAGGTCGGGACGGAAGGAGGGAACCAGAATGGTATTACCCTCCACGGGGATCTCCAGCCGGTTCAGGTAGCGGATCATGTCCTCCTGGGAGATATCCGTGCCCAGCAGGCGGTTGATCTTGTCAGCCTCCAGAGGCAGGGTGCGCTCCTCGGGGACGTAGTTGATGATGTCAATGGTGCCGCCCAGCACATCGCCGGCATTCAGCATTTCCACCAGCTCACAGGCCCGCTGAACGGCGGGGATGGTCAGCATGGGATCCAGGCTCTTTTCAAACTTGCCGGAAGCCTCGGTACGCATACCCAGAGCCAGAGCGCTCTGACGGATGGAGGTTCCGTTGAAGTTGGCGGATTCAAAGACCACCATGGTGGTGTCGTCCTGAATTTCGGAGTTCTCGCCGCCCATGATACCGGCAAGGCCGATGGGGCGGTTTTCGTCGGCAATGACCAGCATACCGGGCTTCAGATTCCGGACGGTGCCGTCCAGAGTGGTCAGGGATTCGCCCTCCTGTGCCTCCCGGACGATGATCTTCTTGTCGGTGATGTAGCGGTAGTCAAAGGCGTGCATGGGCTGGCCGTACTCCAGCATGACATAGTTGGTGATATCCACAATGTTGTTGATGGGACGAACGCCGTTGGCACGCAGGCGCTGCCGCAGCCACTTGGGGGAGGGGCCGACCTTTACGTTGGCCACCATCCGGGCGGTGTAGCGGTTGCACAGATTTTCGGCGGGAACCTCCACATCCAGATAGTCATAGATGTCTCCGGCATCACTGCCATGAACCACAGGCTCATGGTGGCGCATGGGCTGATCAAAGGCAGCGGCGGCCTCTCTGGCCAGACCGATGATGGAGTAGCAGTCGGGGCGGTTGTTGGTGATCTCAAAGTCCACCACGGTGTCATCGTTGCCAATGACCTCATTGATGTCCTGACCCACATGGCAGTCTTCGTCATTCAGGATCCAGATGCCGTCAGCGTAGGCACCGGGAAGATCGTTCTGGCTAAGACCCAGCTCGGCAAAGGAGCAGAGCATACCGTTGGAGGGAACACCCCGGAGCTTGCCCTTGGTGATGTGGATGCCGCCGGGCAGATAGGAGTTGTGCAGTGCGGCGGGAACCAGATCCCCTTCGTGGACATTCTGTGCGCCGGTGACGATCTGAACAGGGGCTTCCTGTCCCACATCCACCTGGCAGACCCACATGTGGTCGGAGTTTTCGTGGCGGACGATGGAAACCACCTTGCCAACCACAATATTCCTGATCTCGGCATCCATCCGCTCATAGGTCTCTACCTTCTGACCAAAGACGGTGAGCTTCTCCACAAATTCCTTGTCGGAGACCTGGGACAGATCCACAAATTCTTCATTCAGCCATTTTCTGTTGAGTTTCATACGGCAATCCTCCTTAGAACTGGTTCAGGAACCGCACGTCGTTGTCAAAAATCAGACGCAGGTCGTTGATCTTCATACGGCCCATAGCCATACGCTCCAGGCCCATGCCGAAGGCAAAGCCGGAGTACTTTTCCGGGTCAATGCCGCAGTTTTCCAGGACGGTTGGGTGAACCATACCGGCACCCAGCAGCTCAATCCAGCCCTCGCCGTGGCAGGTGGAGCAGACCTGACCGTTGATTTCGCCGGTGCCGTGGCATTTGTGGCACTGCATATCCATTTCGCAGCTGGGCTCGGTGAAGGGGAAGTGATGGGGGCGGAACCGCATCACGGCATCCTCACCGTAGATCTTCTGCATGATGGTGGTCAGTGCGCCCTTCAGGTCGCCCATGGTGATGTTCTCATCCACCACCAGACCCTCGATCTGATGGAACATGGGGGAGTGGGTGGCATCGGCTTCGTCCTTGCGGAACACCCGGCCGGGAGCCAGCATACACAGGGGGGGCTTGTGGTTTTCCATGTAGCGGATCTGCATGGGGCTGGTCTGGGTGCGCAGCAGAACGGTGTCGTCATCGTTGAAGTAGAAGGTGTCGGAACGATCCCGGGAGGGGTGACCCTCTTCGATGTTCAGACGGGTGAAGTTGTAGTCTGCCAGCTCTACCTCGGGGCCGTCTACCACCTGATAGCCCAGACCCACAAAGATATCCTTGATGGTTTGCAGCACCTGGTTCATGGGGTGCTGATGGCCCAGGGTCACTTCCTCGCCGGGAATGGTGACGTCAATGGCCTCGGCAGCCAGCTTGGCCTCCAGAACGGCGGTGTGGATCTCGTCCTTCCGCTCCTCCAGCTTGGCCTCGATCTCGGCACGGACGGTGTTGGCCAGCTGACCCATCACAGGGCGCTCCTCGGCAGACAGCTTGCCCATCTGCTTCAGCACGGCAGTCAGCTCGCCCTTTTTGCCCAGCAGCTTGACCCGGAGTTCTTCCAGGTGGGCAGGGGTGGTGGCAGCATCCAAGGCTGTCAGAGCGTTTTGTTTGATCAGCTCCAGTTGTTCTTTCATTGTTTTTCCTCCTAAGCCGGCATGAACCGGCAGCTAATACAGATGTTTTCTTCCGGAATTGGGAAAAAACGGTGCTTTTGGGGGTGCAGGGGTAAAAAAATAGCCCATCGACCCGATTCATCGGGACGAAAGGCATTTCCTTCCGCGGTACCACCCGCCATTCGCTTATGTAAGCGCAGCTTTTCCGGTGCAGACACACCGTTGACCTATAACGCAGTCACCCGTCCCACCCTACTGTTTCTTCAGGCGGCAGCTCCCGGGAGAAGGCCCGGCATTGTACCCAAGCGGCTCCCACCGTCCCGCTCTCGCTGTGTGTGGCAATGTCAATACAAGGCAGCCCGATCATTGCATTTGCAATATCGTCTCTTATACTAGCACATCTGATCCGGCAATGCAAGTCTATTTTCTGGTTCTTGACGAAAAAACATTGGCGTGGTATGGTTATTTTATCATTTTTAGGAGGTTATGGATATGGATGTGACACAGCTGGATTACGACAGTGTGCTGCAAATGCTTCCCGACCGGGATCCCTTTGGGCATAAGGGCAGCTTTGGAAAGGTGCTGCTGCTGTGCGGAAGCCGGGGATATACCGGGGCGGCGTATTTTGCGGCCATGGGGGCCCTGCGCAGCGGCGTGGGACTGTGCTATCTGGGGGTTCCGGAGTCCATCTATGCCATTGAGGCGGTAAAGCTCAATGAGCCGGTGGTGTTCCCCCTGCCGGAGCGGGAGGGAATGCTGTCAAGACAGGCCCTGCCGGAGATCCTCTCCCGGCTGGAAAAGATGGATGCCGTCCTTGTCGGCTGCGGCCTGGGCATCAGCCCGGATACCGAGTCGGTGGTCACGGCGGTGCTGGAGCAGGCAAAATGTCCCGTGATCGTGGATGCCGATGGCATAACCGCCCTGCGGCGGCATAAGGATATTTTGCGCGGACGGAAGTATCCCACCATCCTGACACCTCACGACGGAGAGTTTGCCCGGCTGGGCGGCCCGGTGGGGGAGGACCGCATGGAAACGGCGGCGGCCTTTGCCCGGGACTGGAACTGCATCCTTCTGCTCAAGGGACACAGAACCTGCATTACCGACGGCAAGACCCGCTACCGCAATACCACCGGCAATCCCGGCATGGCCACCGGGGGCAGCGGGGATGTGCTGTCCGGGATCCTTCTGGGCCTGCTGGGACAGGGGGTGCCGCCTCTGGAAGCCGCCGCATGCGGGGCCTGGCTCCATGGCAAGGCGGGGGATCTGTGCGCCGATGAGATGGGACAGTATGGAATGCTTCCAACGGATATGCTCAGTCATCTGCCGCGACTACTGAAATAAGGCGGGATCCTTCATTGAAACGGATTTGCTGGATGTTGGTGCTGGCGGCAGTTCTCAGCGGCTGCGCCGGGAAAAATCAGGAGCTGTCTGCGGCCATGGCCCTGCGGGAAGGGCTGCTGTCCGGGAACGGATGCAGCTTTCGGGCGAAGGTGACAGCGGACTATGGGGAGGGCATTCAGGCGTTTACCATGGACTGTCAGGCCGATGCCGGGGGAAAGGTGTGCTTTTCCATTGCCGAGCCAGCCTCCATCGCCGGAATCCGGGGGGATCTGTCCGATGATGGAGGGAACATCACCTTTGACGACAAGGCGCTGTATTTTCCCCTGCTGACAGATGCGCTGCTCAGCCCTGTCAGCGCGCCCTGGATCTTCCTCAAAACCCTGCGGTCAGGGTATCTGACCTCTGCCTGCACCGAGGCAGAGCAGATCCACCTGACGGTGGATGACAGCTATGCAGACGATGCGCTGAAGCTGGACATCTGGCTGGAGGGAAAAAGTCCCGTTCGGGGGGATATTCTTCAGAACGGCAGGCGGATCCTGTCGCTGGAAGTGGAAGATTTTACCCTTTTGTAGCAATCCGGCGAAAAACGCATAGGATGTTTTGCAGGTGCCTCCGTATAAATACAGACCGTGGGTGGGAGAATATTTCCAGCCGCGTTACATAGGGTAACCTTTCGGTAGCGCCGCTAAAAACACACGGAGCGTGAACAGTATGAGCGAAGAAACAGTCAAGCGGGGGGACATTTTCTATGCGGATCTTTCCCCGGTGGTGGGCAGTGAGCAGGGGGGCACCCGCCCGGTGCTCATCGTCCAGAACGACACCGGCAACCGCCATTCTCCCACGGTCATTGCCGCGGCCATTACCAGCCAGACCGGAAAGGCCCGGCTTCCCACCCATATCAACATCGCCGGGGGCAGTGTGGGTCTGAGCAAGGATTCTGTGATCCTGCTGGAACAGATCCGCACCATCGACAAGCGCCGTCTGCGGGAGCACATGGGACACCTGGATCCGGGGCAGATGGCAGCGGTGGATAATGCCATTGCCGTCAGCTTCGGCCTGCATTAAAGAAATAGAAAAGGCGGCCTCTTTCTGATGAACCGATGCCGCCAAAGAAGCATAACCGCCCTCCCGGCACATACAATGCCATGGGAGGGCGATGCTTTTTGGAAGGCTGCTATGAAGTTTACCTGGGAAACGCCGCCGTGGGCAAGGTGCAGATCCTGCCGGAGGGACTGTATCTGCGGATCACCTGCCGCTGCGCCGCCCCGCAGGATCAGATCTACCGGCTGTGCGCCGAAATCGGGGACAGGCGGGAAAGCATCGGCGTGGTAGTGCCGGAGGGGGACGGCCTGCGCCTTACAAAGCGGATCCCCGCCAAACGCTTCGGTGGACAAACGCCCCGCTTCTACCTGTCCACCGGCGGCAGCCCTGGCGTAGGGGTGTTCGTCCCCATCTGCCCGGAGGAACCCTTCGCCTACATCGACCGGCTGCAAAATGCCTTCCTGGAATCCCGGCAGGGCAGGGTTGGCATTTGCATTGAAATGGATCCGGAACGCTAGTAGAGCAAATCTCTTAAAACTTCACAAATGCGTTTTAACTTAGGGCTGCTATTATCCGCAGAAAAGGCGAACCACATTTCTATAAGAATGAAGCTTTAAAGGATACGCTCTACTACGAACGGTCCGAAATCACCCCGGCAGAAATTCGGTGGTACAGACCGCGTAGGGGCGGATAGTATCCGCCCGCCAACGTAACAAATTTTTGAGCAGAACCATATTGGCCGGGTGATGCAATAATACTGCAAATACACCATATTTCAACGCTGTTCCTCGTAATATTAACGGCAAAATGTTTGTATTGCATTGTCGGCGCTTTGCGCCGACGTTATTTCCCCTATGGGGAAATAACCGGGCAGATACTATCCGCCCCTACGCAGACGGTGCCACCGAATTACCGACGCAAAAATTTCGTTGCGCTAATGAAGTTTTAAAGGATACGCTCTACTAGGGACAGAGCCCCCTTCAGGATCTGCTTTTCGTCAGCGTGTTTTGATCAGCCGAAACACAATTGTTTAATCGCAGGGACAGCAGGAATACGCCGTTTTGCTGCTGGGTAGAAATATCCCCATCGTACTTTTTGACACACTTACGGACATTTTGAAGACCATATCCGTGGTTTTTGCCTCTGACACGCAGAGGATAGTCTTTGCAATAGGGGTTTTTTACTTGCAAAAACAGCATTTCATTGACCGCCCGGAGTTGCAAATGGATATAGCGTTGTTCTTTGGGCAGGAATTTACAGGCTTCGATGGCGTTATCCAATGTATTTGATTAATGCGTTTGGCCAATTCACTGCTCACTACTCCTGCCAAACTGTATTTTCCTGTATTTTACAACGCAGTTGTTATATGTACTTGAATTTTTGCAATAATTATGTATGATAAATAGGAAAAGGTTGGGATGCAGCCGCTTTTTAGGAGGGGATACTATGCTCAGTATTCTGATTTGCGATGATGATGCTAATATGATTGCAGCAATGCAAACCGCAACGGAAAGTGCCTTGAAAGAGGCCAATGTAAAGGCGAGAATTTTCACCTTTCTGGATGCTTCGTCTGTCAGCGAACAGATCCTGTCAAGCTGTGATATAGCCCTTTTAGATATTGATTTTGACGGCGCTTCATGTAACGGTATGGATATTGCACGAAAGATACGGGCGCTGGGGGCGGATACCGTTATTATTTTTGTCACCAACTTCATTGAATACGCACCGGCGGGGTATGAGGTGCGGGCTTTTCGATATATTCTAAAGCGGGATCTGAATGCCGATTTAAAAGCGATTTTGCCGCTGGCTTTGAAACAGCTGAATCAGGAAACACTGCCCATTCAGGTCAATGGAGAAATCATCAAAGTTCCCCTGGACGATATCCTATATTTGGAAGTACAACAGCATAATGTAACCGTTGTGACACGAAAGCGGACACCTGACCGGAAGCAAAAAGAATACGAATTTTACGCATCTCTCACTGATTTGGAAGAACGGCTAGAACCATTTGGCTTTCTGAGAATTCATAAGAGTTATTTGGTTAACATGAAGCACCTGAAGAAATTCCAATGCCGAGAAGCCACTCTGGACAATGGAATGATACTTCGTGTGGGGGAAAAGAGCTATGCAGAAAACAAGCAGAAGTTCCTTCTCTGGAAGGGGTGGCAATAATGGAATATGCTATCAGCGCCATATGGTCGGCATTGGAACTGCTGTGTGTTGCCTTGTTTAATGGCGCATTTCTTTCAAAAAAGACTCGTAATAAAAGAAATGCAGTAGTTGTAGCTATTTGGGGCTTTACAAATCTATATACATATTTACCTATTAGCCCATTTCTGCGACAAATTTTCTTGCCGTTTATCTACGCAGGAGTCTCCATGATTTTATACAACGGAACCTATATCGCACATATTTTTTTATCAGTCATCTGCTACATATTTATAGCGGCCATAGATGCTTTTTCTTCACATGGAATGTGTGGACTGCTTCATATTAATTACAATACGCTCATTTGGAGAAAGCTATTGTATACAACGCTGATCACAGCCGATAAACTATTAGCAGTGTTTCTTGCATGGCTGTTATACCGTTTTAGGGAAAGAGGCAATTTGGACAGGCAGCACAGCAAATGGCTTCTTCTATCCGTGTTATTTCCGGTAATCAGCATACTATTGTTCTTGATGTTCTTCTATTACGGACCAAGGGACGAAGATATTTCCATCAATATTGTTATCTTCAGTGCGGTTTTAATGATCGCCAACGTCGCAATGCTTTATATCATTTCCGGAATAGAAAAAGCAACAGAACATGAACAAGATTTCAGACTTTTGAAACAGCAAATTTCTCTCCAGACCGAGAACTATAATGCCTTAAAAAAGAACTATAATGTGCAAAGAAAATCGACCCATGAATTTGAACGACACATCCAGGTACTGAAAGACTTGTTAGACCACGAGGAGTATGATTCTGCCAAAAACTACGTTCGAACCTTACAGGCCAATCGCACCTTAAGAATCTTCTGTATCAATTCAAACAACCCGGTTATAGATGTTGTTTTAAATCAGAAACATCAGCTTGCACAGGAAAATGGGATCACAATGCGCGTTCAGGTAAACGATCTTTCGTCCATCTCTTATCGGACAGATGAATTAGTGGTCCTACTATCGAATCTTTTGGATAATGCAATCGAAGCATGTCTTAGACTGGAGGGGCGGAAAGAGATTCTATGTACTATTTTAAAGGAGGACAGTGTTTACATATCCATTCGCAATACGTCAAATCCGGTTACGATTGTGAACAGCGAAATCCCAACGAGTAAACCGGATGCGACAGAACATGGGTTTGGTATCCCTGCTGTAAAGTATATCCTGGAGCAACTGAATGCAGAGTATACTTTTGCATACAATGATGGTTGGTTTCAATTCGTGGCGGAGATTCCTTAGGTATTAAGAACAGGCAGGAAAGGATGTGCTGACGGCACTTCCCCTGCCTGTTTTCTATTAAAATTTAAAAATATCCGGCAAATATTCCGTAGAATTCGATTTCAGGTCAAAAAAATAGCAGTTGCGTTAGATTTGTGGCAAACATCAGAAAAGCCTGCTAAAATAACCCAAATTGGAGGGATAGAATGATATCAATAAGTTCTCTCGTAGATATGTGCGTTGCTAAAGGATACATAACTCAGGATCAAGCGCCCTGGCTTTATTATGGGATAGAAAAACGGTTGACTACCATTCTCATCTCTATACCCACGCTCATCCTGCTACTTATTGCTTTGTATATAATGCAATTGAGCCAATTCTCAACTGGAATTTTACTTGATATTGTAATGACAGCAGTAATGTTAGTCCTTGCATATATTCTAACTAAAGGAGGAAAATAAAATGGATAAGATGAAAAGAACGGTGCGTTACGGGATCCTGTTATTGCTGCTTGTATGCTTGGCAGGGGGGCTTTTCTTTGCCAGAAAGGATCACAAGATGGAAATCCTGTCAGAGGATCTTTTGAAGTGCGAAGGGTTATCAGAATCCAAGCTGTTTGTCCCGTGTGAAGTCTTACCAAATGACTGGTCTCCGGACGGAGGCAAAGCGGGTGAGACGGTTGTACACACGGTACAGGAAGGACAGATCCAATACGCTGATCAGCACGGCGCTGCTGATCAGAATACAAGGAATTTGCAGCTTGCTTCCCCAGGCCCAACAGACGACCAAAGCGTTGTGGGGCAGTATTTTTCGTTTGTGATGGGTGGGTTTGGAAATGCAGAGAATTTGATCGCTTCCAATTTAGCGTACCAAATTTTGGATCACGAGACGGTTTCACTTGCCCTGAGTACCTGTGCCTGGATACCGTCTACTGCCAATATATCTGTTGGCTTGTACAATGCAGAAACAGAAATGGGCTATGTCTACCCGCTGTCTATGGGTGTTGTGCATAATACTGTGTTGACATTTTCTGACTTACCGCAGGGGTCCTACAGACCGTGTGTCGTTTTGGAGGATCCGGGAGTCCTTACCGATGGTATCTTTTACGGAAAAATCATGATGGGGTCATAACGAAAGGAAATACAATGAGCCTGCATTCCTGAGTTTTGGGAATGCAGGCTCCAGTTTTTACAGTTCCAGCTCCAAACCCACAGGGCAGTGGTCGGAGCCCAGAATTTGGCTTGCGATGGGGGTGGCGGTGATGCGGTCTTTCAGGCGGTCGGAGACCAGAAAGTAGTCGATCCGCCATCCGGCGTTGTTCTTCCGGGCCTGGAAGCGATAGCTCCACCAGCTGTAAACACCCACGGCATCGGGGTTGCGGAAGCGGAAGGTATCGGTAAAGCCTGCCGCCAGGGTCTTGGTGAAGCTGTTCCGTTCTTCATCGGAGAAGCCTGCGTTGCCCCGGTTGGCGGCGGGGTTTTTCAGGTCGATCTCCTGATGGGCCACATTCAGATCGCCGCAGACGACTACAGGCTTGCGGGCATCCAGACGGCACAGGTGATCCCGGAAGGCATCGTCCCATTTCAGACGGTGGTCGATCCGGGCCAGCCCCTGCTGGGCGTTGGGGGTGTAGCAGGTGACCAGGTAAAACTGTGGGTATTCCAGGGTGATCAGCCGCCCCTCGGTATCCAGCTCCGGCACACCCACGCCGTAGGAAACGGACAGGGGTTCCTCCTTGGCGAAGATCGCCGTGCCGGAGTAGCCCTTTTTCTCGGCATAGTTCCAGAACTGGTGATAGCCGGGCAGGGGAAGGCTGATCTGTCCTTCCTGAAGCTTTGTCTCCTGCAAGCAGAAAAAGTCGGCATTTTCGGCATCAAAATATTCCTGAAAGCCCTTGCCGCAGCAGGCTCTCAAGCCGTTTACATTCCAGGAAATGAATTTCATTGGTTGCTTTCCTCCTGTGGGGCATCGAACAGCAGAAGGCTGTCGGCGTTCAAGGTGATGGATCGGTCGGTGCTGACGATGGTGACCTGGGCGCAGGGCAGAAGCTCCATGCAGGTCATGGTCAGACAGGTGCAGGCCAGGGTGAATTCGGGATCCGGCAGGGAACGGCTCAAATCGGACAGCTCCAGATGCAGGGCCTCATCGTGATACCGGATGGAAATGACCTGGGTGTTTTTGGGGAAGGGAGAGGAAAGCCCTTCGGTCATGGGGCCTGCCAGATACAGCCCCAGGGCATAGTCCAGGTCATTTCGGTGGCTGGCCAGATCCCGCTTTTCTCCGCGGATCACGCCGTCCTGCTGGAAGTACTGATAGTGGGCACTGTCCCGGCAGTAGTAGAAGGGGATGCCGCTCTGCTCAGCGGTGTGACAGCCGGTCAGGCAGAGCAAAAGACAGGCAAGGGTCCAGAGGGACAACAGCCGTTTCATTCCTTGTCCACCTCCGTTTCAAAGGATGGGAAGGTCACCGTAAAGCAGGTGCCCTCCCCGGGGGTGCTCTGCACCTGAATGTCTCCCCGGTTGCGCTGGACAATGGCCCGGACAATGGCAAGACCCAGACCGCTGCCGCCGGTGGCCCGGGAGCGGGCCTTGTCCACCCGGTAAAACCGCTCGAAGATATGATCCACCGCATCGGCCGGAATGCCCACGCCGGTGTCCCGGACAATGAGCATGGCGTTGTCATCCTCATGGCGCAGGGTCACATACAGTGTGCCGCCGCTGTGGTTGTATTTGATGCCGTTTTCCATCAGGTTAAAGACAATCTGATACAGATCATCCTCCAAAATGAGAACGGGGCAATCCTCCTCCAGGGAGAGTACCAGCCGGACATTTGCCTGCTGGGCCAGGGGAGAGAGCATCCGCTCCACCCGCCGGATGGTGGGGGACAGGTAGATGATCTCACTTTCCGCAGATTCCTGACAGTCCATTTTGGTCAGGGACAGCAGCTTTGCCGTCATGCGGTTCAGCCGCTCGGCCTCGTTGCCGATATCCCCCACAAATTCCCGGACGGTGTCCATATCCATGTCGTTCTGCAGGATGGAGTCCGTCAGCAGCTTGATGGAGGCCAGGGGAGTTTTCAGCTCGTGGGAGGCATCGGAGACAAACCGCCGCCGTTTCTGCTCGGAGGTGTTCAGCCGCTCGGTCAGGTCGTTGATCTCATCGCCCAGAATGGTCAGCTCATCATTGCCGCCCATGGTGACCTTGTGGGTGTAATCCCCCTCCTGAATGATCCGGATGGAGGCCATGATCTTACGCACCCGGCGGGAAAAGGCGGAGGCAAAGCCCAGGGAGAACAGAAGTACGATGATTTCCAGGACCAGGGTGATCTGAAACACCGTCATCTGCAAGGAGTGGATCAGGGCACCCTGGGCGGTGTCGTGATCGGTCATATACACACAGCCGATGATGGAGCCGTAATAGGTGATGGGTGTTGCGGCGTGGGAATCCATAACGCCGCTGCGGTATTTCCAGGAGAATACGTCATTTCCCTCGGAGCCCTGGTCATTCTTCCCCAGGGCCTGTAAAATCTCCGGAAGCAGGGCATACTGCCCCAGGGCGGTCTGCTGGCTGTCATACAGCACCAGACCCTGCTGGTCCGTTACCAGCATCCGGGTGACCTTCAGACTTTCGATCTGGCTGACAATGCTGCTGACGGTGGAGGGATTGAGCACCTCAGCGGCGGAGATCTCATCGGAGGCAATATGGCATTTTTCGATCATGGAGGCTTCCTTGCTTTGGTAGAACACCATCTGACTCACATTGGAGCAGTAGATGTTCAGAATCAGAAGCACCACAAAGGTGATGACAACGTATGTCATGGCATAGTGAAACTGGGTGTTGCCATAGCCCCGGAACTTTTTCTGGTTAATTCTTGAAATAATAGCCAACGCCCCACTTCGTCAGAATATGTTTGGGTTCTGCCGGATTGTCTTCCAGCTTCTCCCGCAGACGGCGGATGTGAACGTCCACTGTTCGGATGTCGCTGCGGTATTCGTAGGCCCAGATGGTGTCCAGCAGCGCTTCCCGGGAGTAGACCCGGTTGGGATTGCGCATGAGAAATTCAATCACGTCAAATTCCTTGGCGGTCAGTTCCACCAGGCTGGTGCCCCGATAGGCATTGCGGGCATTGAGATCCAGGGTGATGTTTCCGGCGGTCAGGGTGTTGCTGGGAGCCTTTTCCTCCCGGGTGCCTGCCCGGCGGAGCAGCGCCCGGATCCGGGCCTTCAGCTCCAGAATGTTGAAGGGCTTTGTCAGGTAATCGTCGGCACCGTGGTCAAAGCCCATGAGCTTGTCCATGTCATCGGTTTTTGCGGTGAGCAGAATAATGGGAACGTCGGAAAATTCCCGGATCTTGTCACAGGCGGTCAGCCCGTCCATATTGGGCATCATCACATCCAATACCACCAGATCCGGAGACTGCTCCTTTACCAGCTGCACCGCCTCCAGCCCATCGGAGCCGGTGATCACCGTATAGCCTTCGTTTTGCAGATTGAAGCGAATGCCCTTGACAAGCAAAGCTTCATCGTCTACCACAAGTATTTTCATGGAATTAACCTCCTGCTGTAATATAATCCAGTATGGCTTCCAGCTTCCCCGGGCCGATGCCCTCCACATTCAGCAGCTCCTCAGGACGGGAAAAACCGCCGTGTTCCTCCCGATAGCGGATGATCCGTCCGGCCAGCGCATCCCCGATCCCAGGCAGGGCTGTCAGGGCATAGCGGTCGGCGGTGTTGATGTCCAGAGGGAAGGAGGACTGAGGGGCTTCTGTGCCGGGGGCGGCAGTTTCGATGCGATCCTGCCGGGCCTGGGTGGGAAGGGGAGAAAGGGTCACCGCCTGACGGCCGGGGATCCGCCCCAGGAAGAATCCCAGCGTAAAAGCCAGCACCAGAAGGGTCACCGATACCAAGATCCGATTTTTCATAGGCATCCTCCGCACAGATTGACTAGAAGGGGAAAAGCTGTTATAATAAAACCCATTATACATGATTTTTTCTTCCCGGACAAGTCCGGCGAACCATAATTGAGGGATAAATATGAAAAAACGATCCGCAATATCCGCCATGCTGTGCCTGTGCATGGCCTTATCCTGCCTGGCCATGCCGGTTTCCGCCACCGGGATCAGCCTGACAGAGCCGGTGGAGACCACCACGGAAGCCACCGCACCGTCAGCAGAAACCCAGACCCAGCAAACCCAGACCCAGTCCACCAGCCAGCCTGCCACGGCGGCGACCACACTGCCCTTTGGACAGGCATGTATCCAGCAGGGCTGCCGCACCCTGGACGGCATGATGCCCCTGGCGGGTTCGGAACGCCGCTTGGCCACGGCTCAGGGTGTTTTTGTCTATGAGCTGAATTCCCAGACGGTGGTTTATTCCTATAACCCCGATGTGAAGCTGTCCACCGGTACCCTTTCCAAAATCGTTACTGCCATGGTGGCCATTGAGAATTGTAAGCTGGATGAGGTGGTTCGCTGCTCTGAGGGCATTCAGTCCAAGGTTCCCGGCAGCAGCCAGAAGGTGCAGCTGAAAAGTAACGAGGAGCTGACGGTGGAGGAACTGCTCTACTGTCTGCTGATGCACTCGGCCAATGACGCAGCGGTTGCCCTGGCAGAGCACGTTTCCGGCAGCACTGCTGCCTATCTGGAGCTGATGAACAAGTGGGTCAAGCAGCATGGCTGTGTCAACACCCAGCTGGGCAATATCTCCGGTCTGGATACGGCGGTGTCCTACACCACTGCCCGGGATATGGCCCGGATCATGGCAGTGGCCGCCCAGGATGATGTGTTCGTCCGCATTTCCGGCACCGCCAAGCATACCGTTCCGGCCACCAATCTGGCAGAGGAACGGAAGCTGGTCACCACCAACTATATGATTGATAACTCCATCATCCCCCAGTTTTTGGATGACAGAGTCAAAAGCGGTCTGGCCAGCTACTCCGATGCATCCAACGCCAACCTGGCGCTGTGTTCGGAATATAATAAAATGAAGCTGGTGTGCGTGGTCATTGGTTGCACCCGTGTGTTCGATGCCAAGGACACCTGGAAGGCAACGAGCTACGGTAACTTCAACGAGATGCAGATCCTGCTGGACTACCTCTACAAGGGCTTTAAGGTCAACCGGATCCTCTACGATGGTCAGGCACTGGGCCAGTTTTCTGTGATCGGCGGCGAGTGCGATGTGGTAGGCGGCCCCCGGATCGCCTATGATACGGTGCTTCCCATTGATTGCAGCATGGACAATCTGTATACGACCTACAAGGCGGTAAACGGCGGCTACACCGCCCCCATCAACAAGGGGGATCTGATCGCCACCGTGGCTGTCCAGTACCGCAATTCCTGTGTGGCGGAGGCAGAGATCTACGCCATGAATTCCGTGATCCGCACCGAGGATTCTCAGGTGACCATCCATAACACCGCCGTCAAACGGGACAGCGATATGGAGGGCTTCTCCGGCTTCCTGGGCTCCGTGGGTGTGCTGGCAGTAGGCGGTTTTGGCGCCTATGTGGCCTACAATACCTACCGCCGCATCCGAAAGCGCGTGCGCCATCAGCGCCGCAGAGCCAGCCGCAGAAGGAGCGAATGATATGGATCCTTGGGAAGAACTGAAAGCCGAATGTGCCGCCTGTACCCGGTGCGGCCTGTGCCAGACCAGACACAATGTGGTGTTCGGCGTCGGCAATGAGACTGCCGACGTGATGCTGGTGGGGGAAGGCCCGGGAGAACAGGAGGACTTGCAGGGGATCCCCTTTGTGGGCCCTGCCGGAAAGCTGCTGGACGATATGCTCCGGATCATCGACCTGAGCCGGGACAGCAACTGCTATATTGCCAATATCATCAAATGCCGCCCGCCCCGGAACCGGGATCCCCAGGAAGGCGAACAGGATGCCTGCATCCCCTATCTGCGCAAGCAGACGGCCCTGGTTCGCCCGAAAATCATCATCTGCCTGGGCAGAATCGCCGCCAAACGCCTGATCGACCCGGACTACCGTATCACCCGGCAGCACGGCCAATGGGTGCAGAAAAACGGCATCTGGATGACCGCCATCTACCACCCCTCCGCCCTCCTGCGGGATGTCTCCAAACGCCCGGAAACCTTCGATGACCTGCTTTCCATCCGCAGCAAAATGCAGGAGATCGGCATCGCGGCAGAACTTGGGAAACTCTGAATAAATCGTCTGCGGCTGAACGGCGGATCTTTTGCTCCCAGACTGCGGTTCAAAAAACGGGAAATACATACAGTATTCCCTCGTTTTCTGAACCTTGTCTGAAAACAAAATCTCTCGCCGTCAGCTCTTGCCGATTTAATCAGAGCTTCCCTAGCAGCAAATCCCTCCAATCCCGCATAAAAAACAGTTGACATTCAGCCAAATTCCCAGTATAATAATTGGGCTGGTATGCTAGTGTAGCACAGTCGGTAGTGCATCTCACTCGTAATGAGAAGGTCGCCTGTTCGAGTCAGGTCACTAGCTCCATTAAAACCGCCGTTTTCACCATGAAAACGGCGGTTTTCCTAACTTTTTAGGGCGGTTTAGAAGGGCCTAAAATTGGCTTGGCGTTAATTTGGCGTTATTTTTTTGAAGGATTCAAATTTTTGAAAAATCGGGATTTTGAAAAACCGGATTTTCCAAACTTTTTTGAGGTGTTTTATTTTTGGTGAAAAATAGACGCAACGTGACAGGAAAAAATGATTATTCCGCAAACTCGGAGAATACTGAACTTTTTTGGTTGCTTTTGATTCAATGATAACATGACGATTTTGGATGAAACCACAACTTTTCAGAAGATACAAAAAGTTGCTGAGCGCACCTTTATTTGGCGTTATTTTCTATGATGGGAGGCTGGTTTCAGTGCCTCAACCATAAAACAAAGCAGGTAGGACATGGAATCCGACCTGCTTTGTTTTATACCTGAGTATTTATGCTCCGGTTTTGCAGAGCATATTTTCAAGAGCGTTGGATGCTGTGCGATCATTCTCTTTCAGGGCGTGGGCGTAGATGTTCATGGTCGTGGAAGCCTGTGCATGACCCAAGCGGTTGGACACGGTACGGACATCCTGATGCGCGGCGATCAGCAAGGTAGCTGATGTATGACGCAATCCGTGGAAGGGAATGTGCGGAAGTTGGTCGGCCGGCTCCTTGTCTGCATTGTAGCGATCAATGGCATCCTGGAAGGTGGCATAGGGTGTAGAGTAGCTCATCATGGAGCCGTCAGACTGGGTAAAGAGCCAGTTGTTGCCCTTCCAGTAGGCACCCAGCGATTCCTTATTTTTGGTCTGCTCGACCATCAGATTGTGGAGCCGGTCTGTCAGGAATCTGGGGATGCTGACCTCTCGACGGGAGTTTTTCGTTTTCGGTGCTTTGCAGACCTGCTTGCCATCCACCACTGCAGCGGCTTTGGTGACGCTGACGGTGCTGTTCTCAAAGTCAATATCAGACCATTGCAGCGCCAGCATTTCTCCTTTCCGCAGACCGGAGAAGACTGCCAGATTGAAAAGAACTCTGAGCTGTTCCGGCATGGTTCTGGTCAGCGTGTAGTCACCAACCTGATACTGAATGCCGGTATCATCCACCCGGCTGTGCCCCCGTGTATGGATTTCATAGGGCTTCTCGATGTATTCCAGGAAACAGCTGACCTGTGCCGGTGTGAAGAATTTGATTTTATCAGCGACATCCTCGCCATGCGTCCGAACCTTATCGCAGGGATTCCGGTTTATGACTTCCCAGTCCACAGCGGTTTTGAGAATGGAGGAAAGGACATTCGCTGTTTTTGCGATGGTTCCCTTGCTGTAGCCTCCGGGCTTGCCGTCCCGCCGCACACCGCCTTTTGTCATGGACACATAGAAGGCGTTGACATTGTGGGGTTTGATTTCCGTCAGGATCATGTTACCGAGCATGGGAAGAATTTTGTCATCAATTTCTGCGTTGTACTTTTCCAGCGTACCCGGCTCAAGATTTTGAGAAGCGTATTCTTCTCTCCACCGGTCAACGAACTCTCGCAGGGTGGTTTTTTCTCCCGCCAGAACCAGCCCATTCTTTACACGGTTCTCAAAGTCGATGGCAAATGCCTGTACCGCCTTTTCCTTTTTCTTTGGTGGCAGGTCTTTCGGGGGTGTAAAAGTGGTTGTTTCTCTTTTACGATGTCCGTTCAGGTCGAAACCAGCATATACGGAAATCTGGTATGTACCATTGCGTTCTCTGATCGTTGCCATTGTGTTGGCTCCTCCATTTCTTTTAGTTTATGCAATTACTATACCGAGAAAAATGGGGTTGCACCACTTTGTCAAGAACCGAACTTTTTTGCTGTAAAAAATTCGATTATTCGAAAAACTATTAGAGTTTTTCTACTCTACGGCGGTAACGCAAACAGGCTCAAACAGGGACAGCACCTGTTCGAGATTTATTAGATGCTTATTCCCACTTTTGATGGACGGGATCGTGCCATCGGCAATCAGCTTGCGAAGGGTATATTCGGTGATTTGGGTTTCGGGATCAAGCTGCTTGAAGTAGTCAGCCGCTTGTTTGATACTTCGGATTTTACACATAGTATTACCTCCGGTGTGATGGATATAGATCATCAAAGTCACATGAATGCGCTGGAAGAAAAGCTCCTCCAGCGCATGGTATCTGACGTTGATGTGGTAGCGCCGGTTGTTTGTCCGCATATAAACATACGAATTCCGGCGTTGCGTTTTTAAGATACCTTGATGTTACGTCCACCATTTTTGCCACGCACCCCTGGTGGAAGGAATGATACAAGCCGCCGTTGGCATGGCTGTCATAGCTCCACAGTACCGCTGCCCGATAGCTGGCGGATACCGCAGGGCTTCCCCCTAGTCCTTGGGAGAGCGTGAGCAAGTTTCATTGTCCCCTATGGATGTGTGATATGCCCAGAGTGCCACACTGGGCTTGGAGGTTGCGTAGATCGCTCGGATGGCTTCTTGAAAGGCATCTGTCATGGCGGCGCTGCCCCTGAGAACATCCATAGGTGTTTGTGCTTGTACCATTGTCTGTTCAGTTTTCAAGGTTCAGGAAGGTCAGTGAAAACGCCCTTCACCTATCGTCATTCTCTAACCCCTTTTGGTAGCGTGTTTCTGCACGATTTTCAAAATTTTTCTTTGAGCAGATGTGATACTTGCCACGATGCTGGGATGAGCCACACCTTCAGCTTGTGCGATGGAGCGCACATTCTCCTTATGGACATAGTGAAGCCATAGTCTGCGGAACTGTACCTCCGTGAGGGATTCTGAAATCATCTGAACCAACTCCATGGCTTCTTGAACCTGTTCTTCGCGCTCCGCCTTGTAAAGCAGCATTTCCTCTGGGGAAGGGATATTACCAGCGCTGTCTCCGATGGTGTCCAGCTCAACAGTATGCCGATGAAAGTAGGACTCGGCATAGTCAGTATCCTTGTAATCGGCATCCGACCAGGACTTCCAGAACAGGAATTCCTCATCAGAAGAAAAGTTTGCTCTGGTGATGTGGGCTACATAGCCATCGCTACCGCAGTACACAATGCTGTCTTGATCCCTTTTATTCAAAGCATAGTCGCTTTTGCTATCAAACATTTTTATACCGCTGCCCAATCAGGTACTTTTTCTGCTGTGGAGTCAGATTGCGGCGGCCCAGTTGATTCTTACAGATCCAGGACAGTGCCTCACAGCGGCTCTCGAAGTCCTTTTCAAAGGTGCTGAATGTCAGCTTGGTGTGCGCCTGGATGATCTTGTAGCGGTTGTGACCGTCTACGATTGTCCCGGCCCATACGATGAGGGGGGTCAGGACAATACCATCCTCCAAAATGTTTTCTTCCAGCTGGGCAAATTCCTCCCCGGTCAGAGGGGGAATCATGTTCTGGAACTCCGGGTCGATCTTTAAGTCTGTGATCTTGTGTGTTACTCCGTATGTCATGGTGCCTCCATTTCCCAGAGGACGAAGGCTTCTTCGTCCAGATTCAGGCTGATTCGCAGGACAATTTCTACGCTTTTCAGCTGCTCTCGATCGAGTTTTCCAACGAAATCTAAAACACACCGCTTGTCAATGCTGCATAGCGGCTTCAGCGAAATCATGGACTTATGGCAAAGACCTTCCACATTCTCTAAGACCACATCGGTCGTCAGGACATTCCCATCAGCCCACGGGCGAGTGATTGGGGCAACGGTGAGCGTAGGAACATGGAAGCTGCCAACATCGGTCAATAAAACGAGGACAGGCTGAATGCCACCATGTCCGAGGACTTGTGACATATCTGCATGGTAGATCTCGCCACGGTAATAATCTTTGCTTACTATGTTTCTCACCCCGTTCTTGTTTTGAATCTGGCAGCAGCCCACTTGGGACTGCTGCCAGTAATTGAATTATGTGTTTTACTGTTTTGGTTCCTATTTGCCCCTGGCACCCCGGAATCGTGGGAATCATCAGGCGTGTCAGCTTGCTAGGCTGCTCTCATAGGCATTTCAGCCTCCCCACCTTCTCTATGGCCGAGCTGCGTTTTACAGAAGTATCATTGTCCCTGTCCTCCGTCATTGCCGAACTGAGTGCGCTCAGTATTTTCAGTCGAGTGAATCGATCCGCCCCAAAGGGCATCCCGGCGGCTCGCTGGACAGGCTCTTGCGGACAGGAATGTGGTCCCGTAACCGGGACTTCCTGATGAATGCGTATGGAGTTGAAAAGGTACACGAAAGGGTTGCGAAGAGGTCCTTTCACCTATCGCCGTTTTGGAGCCGTTTTTAGCCCCTGTTTTTACGGAGTTTGAAAAATATTTTTTATTTTTCTTTTTGCGGAGAGAATTGAGGACGAAACACGCCGCTGTCCGACTTGTTCAATACTGGCAATCTCCGCTTCTGTCAGATCATTCACAAGGTAAAGCCAAAGCCTGCGGAACTGAATTTCGGTTAGTCGGCCTTTAATTTCAGCCACATAGTAGGAAAACAATATTGCCTGCCTAGCCTTTTCTTGGATAGCTTCAAGGCGAATGTCCGTTCCAGGTGCGGTAGCAGAGCCATCTGCCAGTAGATCCAGTGAAAGCGTGTGATTAGCAAACAGATGGTTTCCGTTCTCAATAGAATGGTAATTTTCATCCGACCAGGACTTCCAGCAGCGGAATTCTTCTTCACTGGAGAAGTCATCCGTAGATAAACGGGTGATGCCACCTTCGGCATCTATATAAACAATGGCCTCGGTATCTTTCTTGTTGAGCGCATAGTCGCTCTTTGTGTTAATCATTTCTATTACTCCTTTTCGATTTTTTGGTTGAATCGAAAAGGAGTAGGTGGGGAGCGACAGCGGATAGGCAGACGATAAGGACAAAAAAATACACCTATCCGAAAGAGTTGGATAGGTATATTGAATCTATATTTGCACAAGGTGAAATGTAATACAGCTACATAGGTGCAAGTCGGTACGGAGAAAATGTGAAAGATTTTTTTGTTACTTGGTCAATATGGGTTTTGCATTTCAAAGAGAGATGTTTCCTTTCAGGCTCTATGTGAAATAAATTACACATAGAGGGTGAAATGTGGTGGATTCCGTATTTTGAGGTGTGTATTGTAGAATGTAGACGAGGTGAAGTGCAATGTATGATTTTTCTCGTCCACTTGGAAAGGCAGTCAAAAAAGCCAGGATAACTATGAAACTCACACAGAAAAAAGTAGCCGATCTTGTTAGAATCGACAATCGGACAGTACTTAATATTGAGAATTTCAAAGGCAATCCTAAAATGACTGTGCTGTACCCCATAATTCGCTGTCTACGGATTGACCCCTGGGACATTTTTTACCCGGAGATGCAACGGGAATCACCTTCGCTGCGAAAAATCAGGCTGCTGATTGAGGATTGTAGTGAGGAAGAAGCGGAAGCTATCCTGCCTGTGATCCAGTCGGTTCTGAATCTCCTTCGCAAGCAGTCTCCCCGTTCGGTTGAAAAATGACAAAGAGCCTGCTTCCTTTTTTGGGAAGCAGGCTCTCAGCTTGTCAAAAAACTACCCAAATTCCCTCATTTGTGATATAATAATCACAGATGGGGGGATTTTATATGGAACAATGGAGAAAAGATGCACGGCACGAGCCAATCATTGTAGATTTGGAG
>Ga0129311_1000123_pt1 | contig 72736 bp, 65 predicted proteins | sample Go1ome_FD_94435 | JGI IMG/M metagenome (GOLD analysis project Ga0129311, IMG submission 94435) | Western lowland gorrila individual fecal microbial communities from Wisconsin, USA - Go1022B metagenome | ecosystem: Host-associated > Mammals > Digestive system > Large intestine > Fecal | place... | reverse complement strand
GCACGCTCTCGCTACTTTTCTCGCCTAGCGGTACTAAAGCTCTCATGAGGCAATTCGTGGCTAACGCCCCGAAAGCTCATGAATCGCTAAGTACCGAGGCGCGAAGAGTACCTGTGCAGGGTATACCCATACCGCTCATTAATATATTCATTGCATCTTTCTGCTTTGGCACTGTTTGTAATTTTTGCGTGTTTCTTGGAATGGAACAGCAGATGATAGTACCCTAAGAAAACCCTTGCTGAGCCTCGGTGCTTAATGAGTTCAAGCCGTAAGGCGCAGAAAGAATTTAGCATCCGTTAGGCTCAGCTAGGAGCGAGAGCGGGTTTTCGTGGGTACTATCTCCGCTGTGGCTATTGAGTACAGTAAAGGCAGAATGATTCGACAACAGCCGGAGGGGTATGACACTTTTGCGTATGGCCCATTAAGTCGGACAGAGCAAAAGTCGTTATGACCGCAGGCTGTATCTCGAGAACATTTGACATATCGAACTATATTTACATCCCTAAAGAGATAGGCAACTCGATAAATTCAGAATTTAAGAATATGATTCAGGAGCTGGTAGAATTTGGCCTAAAGAGGTATAATGCATATTATATGCCGGAAAAAGCAGATAGAGGCTTTAAGCTATATCAGAAGTATGATTATGAGGATGTCTGCCGTATTTTGGAATGGTCTCAAAATGTGGTTCCCTTAAATATTGGTGGCTATAAATATGATTCTGACACCAATACCTATCCAGTATTTATCAATTATGATAAGGCAGAAGATATTAGTGATACCATTGCCTATCATGATAGATTCCAGAATAATGCTCAGTTGATTGCCATTTCCAAGGGTAAGAGAACTATGGCATCTGAGGATGTGCGTAGATTTTTGGAAGCTGAGAGAAATAATACTCCAGTGGATCTTTTTGTGCGAAAAAATAAGGATGATAAAGAGGCAAAAAGCTTCTATTATATTGGTAGAATGGCTGCAGGAAAGGGAGAGGATATTGTTATGGAATCCGGTAGTCAGGCGGTAGAAATTTTTTGGAATTTGGAAACTCCTGTGAGAGAAGATATATATGAATATATTATCAGTGAGGTGCTATAGTTGAAGAAAATTGAGGTTGTGGCAGGAATTGTCTGTCGAGAGAATAAGATATTGGCTACCCAGCGGGGCTATGGTGAGTTCAAGGATGGCTGGGAATTTCCCGGTGGTAAGCTGGAGGCAGGAGAGACAGGGGTAGAGGCCCTGAAAAGAGAGCTGCGGGAAGAGCTGGATATGGAGGTTATTGTAGGGGATTTGCTGGAAACAGTGGAATATGATTATCCGCAGTTTCATCTAACCATGCACTGTTATCTCTGTCAGTTAGCTAAGGAGAAGTTTGTTCTCAAGGAGCATGAAGCTGCAAGATGGCTGGGGAAAAATCAGCTGGATGAGGTGGCCTGGCTTCCTGCTGATGAAGGTATTGTAGAAAAACTAAAGTCCATATTGGCATAGATTTTAGCAGATATTGGATAACAAAAAACAGCCTCTGATTGTTGTAGTCAGGGGCTGTTGTATTTTGTAGGAATTTTACTTTTTTAACTTTGTTTCATAGAGATTTTCAAAAAATTCGCAGGCATCCATAATGCAATCTGGGCAGGAGCGTAGAACTTTGCCAGTGCCAATACCTTTCAACTCATGACAGATAACAGAGCCATTGCGGTTTTTGAAGTTTTCCAGAATTTCCTTATTAAGTCCATAGGTTTTGGCCTTAGTGGTAGGATTTTCCAAATCGCCGCTGCTGTTCAAAAGGCCTACCAGAGCCAAAGCACCGCTAATGGCGCCACAGGTTCCCTGCATATTGCCTCCGCCCAGACCAAAACCCTCTGTGATTCTAAAAAGCTGTTCTGGCTTCATATCCACCAAATCAGCATAGGTAAGAGCCACAGACTGGGCACAGTTATAGCCCTTGTTATGCATTTCTATAGCAATATTTTTTCTGCTTTCCATAATTTCCTCCTTGATACAAGCCAATTAAGGCAGGTGATAATCCTTCTGTCTTTGGCAAATAATACACATAGATATTATAGCATAATATGCCATAAGCTGGAAATATGGTATAATAGACATTGTATTAAATAGTGGATGTTGGTGGTGATAGTATGCATGATATATTGACTAGCTTTGGTCAGCTGGCTTTGGCCTGCGTGTTAGGCGGCATGATTGGCTATGAGCGTCAGTCTAGGCGCAAGTCAGCAGGTCTGCGGACGAACATTTTGGTATGTCTTGGCTCCTGCCTGATTATGATGATGTCCTTTAGTATTTACAAATCCGTTGAGGGACTGACTAATGCAGATCCTGCTCGCCTGGGGGCACAGGTTGTTAGCGGTATCGGTTTCCTAGGTGCTGGCGCCATTATGAAGGAAGGAATTAGCATTACAGGACTAACTACGGCGGCCTGCCTGTGGGTGGTGGCTGGTGTAGGCTTGGCTGTAGGAGCAGGTTTCTATGTGGAAGCTATTATGACCACGGTTTTGGTAGTGGTAACAGTAGGTACCCTGAGTCATTGGGAACTAAAATGGTCGACTAGAGCCAGCATCCTTAGAGTGTGTATCTATTCGGAAAATATTCCTGAGCAGCTGTCGATTATTAGCAGTTGTCTGGAAGAAATGGGGGTTGACATCAAATCCGTCAAAATCCGGGAGGAATATGATAAGAATAGTCGGGAACAATGCATTATGCTGGTAATGGAGCTGACCTTGATTAATAGTGATCATATAAAAAATATTTGTATTACCAATGGCCTCCAATCTTTGCGGGGCATTAAGGGTGTAGAGGTTCGTTAAGAGAAAGGAAGCTTGGAACTATGTTTGATAAAAATCACTTAATGGGAAATATTCATTTAAAGGCTGAGGCCACTGGGGATTTTGTACAGCGGATACAAAGAGAGCAGCCTGAGTTGGCAGAGGCTGTGGCTAAATTAAAGGAACTATTGCCAGAGGAGGTTTATCAGAGAGCCTTTAGTAATATCCAGACTTTTAACCGGAGAGGAGATAATCTTCTGATTGTTAGTGGAGGTATTTTACAGAGAAGTTTTTTGGAGCGGGATTGTATTCCTGCCCTGAAAGAAGCTCTGGGAGTAAAAAGAGTGCAGATTATAGGCTGAAATAAAAAATGCCGCTCTGGTAATCCAGAACGGCATTTTCTGTTTTAGGTTTATCTACTTGACGGAGAGCAGTTCACAATAGTCTTTAATTTTAGATTGTCAACCTATTGGAAGGCAGTTTTTTGCTTTCATATAGATTGTGATCTGCTATTTCATACAGTTCATCAAAGGTTTTGCCAGATTTGCCGTCATAAAGCACAGCACCAACGCTGACAGTAACTTTTCTATCTTTTAGCTGAGGTATATGGATGGAATCCAAAATAGTGAAGAATTTGGTTACCACTGATGATAGCTGCAGTTTGCAATTGCAGTTAATCAGGAAAAAGGCAAATTCATCACCTCCCAGTCGCAGGACAATATTTTCTGCCCCCATTGCTTCCGTCAGGCTATGGGCTACCATAATCAATACTTTGTCGCCAATACCATGACCATAGTTATCATTGATGCCCTTGAAGTCATCACAGTCCAAAATGCCAAAAGCACCGGATTGGTTGGCATTCAGTTGAGAAATAATCTTGCTTTCGCCACTGGCTCGATTCAGAATCCCTGTCAGGCCATCGGTTTCTGCCACCTTGCGCAGATGATTTTGCAGAACCTTTTCCTCCTCAATAATCTCATTTACATAGAGAACATGGGTTGGCTGACTATTCTGATTATACTGGGCAGGAACCAGATAGCTGCGCATCCAGCCAAGACTTTCAGATTCATATTCTATAGTAATATACGGCTTATCCTGTAGTCGATAGGAGAGGGAATCAATATCCATAAAGCCTTCCAGAAGCTTTTGATATTTTGGCTTGACCTCAGAATGAATGTATACATCCATAGAATCCGTCATTTGACGGCTGCTGATAAAGATACCCTGCATAACACGATTGCTTTTAATCTCAGTAAATTTGCGCTGGTTAATATCAATATAATAGCAGCTGCTAAAGATGGATTGCAGCCCTTGTACAATGCTGTTAAACTCCATCAGCTCCATATAAGCTGTTTCCAGAGACTGATGCTTTAATTCCAGCTCTGCCTGCTGTTCCTCCAAAAGGGCAGAGGCTTGCTGAGCTTCCTCTTGAGCCTGTAAGAGAAGCCGCTGGTTTTCATATTCCTTTTTGCGAATGTTGGTAATATCAGTGCCAATAGCAGTCATGACAACATGACAATCCTCCGGGTTTACACCCATGAGAGCTGTAATACGATGATAGGTGTCAGTTTTGGTATGATGAAATTCAATTTCGCAGTTTGTAATGCCATGATAAAAATCATTTAAAAGGGTATCACAATTCCAATCATAATTATGTCTGCCGTTGTAGCTGATAAACTCCAGTCCTAATAAATCCTTGGCGCGCTGGATGAAAGTATCATATTTGTAAGGAATAGGAATCTGCTCTTCCTCAAGAAGTTTTAAATAACAATAACCATTGCTGACAAAATCATCTACAATCATGCCATCGGTTAAATCTACATGGTAAATATAGTCAGCAAAGTGCCGCAGTGTTTCCTCCACAGCATCCAAACGGTGGCTGACAGAGTAGGCCTTATCTGCTAATTTCAGGCTGTTTAGAGTCTGCCGAGTAACATCAGTAACTACAGCAATAACTACATTATGTTCATTACTAAGAACTACATTTTTGTAGGAAATATTTACATAATAAATTTTGCCGTCAGCATGAGTTATGGAGCACTCTACCTCCTCAGTAGCACCGGCACCAGCCATAACTGGCATCTCGCTAATAGGTGGAGTATCGTCCATAAGATGAATCTTGTCTCTAAGGTCCTGCAAGGTTAGTTTGGGAAACTCATCCTCGGTAAGCTCATAAAGAGACAAGGCAATATCATTCATATACAAAAGGGCAAAGGTTTTGCAATCGTAAACAATTAACCCTGCCTGCTGCATTTGCAACATTTCATGATACATGCTGTTTCGAGCCAAAGCATTTTGCAAATCGTCTGCCAGCTCATAAAGAGAATCTCTGCTTTCCAACAGTTCCTTGTTGAGATTAGCCAATTCTTGATTTTGGATCAACAGCTCTCGATTGCGCTGTTCGATAGCCAGATTTTGTTTATCATTTTTATTTTGTAAATGACAAATAAGATCATATCTAGCCTGATCAGCGGCATGCTCTACAGTAATATCTCGACCAGAAATTACTGCATGATGGGGAAGTCCCTCCAAGGTATCTATCAAGGTGACAGATATTCTAAACCATCTTTTGGCATTTTCACTGTATAAAGGAACCTCTAAGGAAAATTCAGTTTCATGGCGATTCAAATGATTACGAATGTACTCAGGAGACAGCTTAAGCCGCAATACTGCTTGGTAGCTAGCAGGAATAAACCTCGCAATAAACCGTTCAATTGCTACACTGTAAGATCCATCTGTTGGAAGTGACGGAGGCATTTTGTCAGCCTTGCGAACCGTATGAAACCAATCATGCTGTACATCCACATAAAAAGCAGCCACAGCCGAATGAAAAAGAGCTTTGACTGTAGCCTCTACATATTTATTAAAGTTTTCCGCTTCATTCCCTCTATTCACAATATTACTCCTAAAAGCCTTGTATCTGTTAAACACAAACGCGATACATCCTCTTTGCATGAGTTTCACAAAATCGATATAAAATCATGCAACATATCACTTCGTTTTTGTAACAAAATAAGTCTTATCTCGTTGTAAATCTCACTAATTATTGATTGTATCATATAGTTGTCAAGTATGCAAGATATAGGTTCAAAACGAATAGGTAAAAAATCCTATTATTTGTAAATTATATAGAAATATTACAATTTAGTCAATTAAAATGCTATAATAGAAAAATCTAAAAGATATATATAAGGGATTTGGAGAGATATTTTATGGAAATTCAAATGGATGCATTGACAGGCATGCCACAGCAGAGGGGCTATCTTGACCTGGTAGATGATTGTTTGGGGAAGCACCCTCAGGAAAGCTTTTGTATGCTTACAACGGATATAGAGCACTTTAGCTATTTTAATAAGTGGTATGGCCGTTCAGATGGTGATAGACTTTTGTCGGATATAGCCAGTTTTTTGAAAAGATTAGCCAATGAAGAGGAAATGATAATCGGCTACATGGGAGCAGATAGATTTTCAGCATTTTTCAAAATCGATCCTAATTTAACAGAGAGAATACGTCAGGGGATAATTAGTATTCTTCAGAAAGTCAAGGATAATGAGGTGTTTCGGCCAATTTTTGGCGGTTTTGTTTGGCGCCCGGAAATGCGGGTCAAGTCCATAGATTTGTTTGATTATACTATTAATGCTATCCAGCAGGCCGTAGGCAATCTTAAAAGCTCTATTTTTTGGTTTGATGAGGACATGGCTCGACAGCTTATGGAAGAAATGGAGCTGATGCCAAAGGTTACCTATGGTATGGAAAATGGCCAATTTACCTTCTTCCTTCAGCCTAAATGCCAGTTGCGTGATGGCCGTATTGTGGGGGCAGAGGCTTTGATGCGCTGGATAAGCTCCACAGGTGAGGTTATTAGCCCGGACCGTTTTATACCAGCCCTGGAAAAGAATGGCTATATTATTCAGCTGGATAAATATATTTGGGAGAAAACCTGCCAGGTGTTAAGAAGATGGCTGGATCAGGGGCGTAGGGTGCTGCCTGTTTCTGTGAATATTTCCCGGGTGGATATACGGGAAATGGATGTGGTGGCAGTATTTGACAGATTACTGAAGGAATATAGGATACCTGTCAATTATTTGGAGGTAGAAATTACCGAAAGCGCCTATGTGGAAAACGAGGCCATTATCAAGGAAGCAGAGCGAGGCCTACGGGAATTGGGTTTGAAGATTCTTATTGACGATTTTGGCAGTGGCTATTCTTCCTTGAATATGCTGAAAGATATTCAGGCAGATATATTGAAGCTGGATATGCAATTCCTGAATATGGATGAAAATAATTTTGACAAGGGGAGAAATATTGTCAGCTCTGTGATAGCTATGGCCAATCAAATAGATTTACCAGTTATTGCGGAGGGAGTGGAGAATCTAGAGCAAAGTGAAATGCTTTCTGCTCTTGGCTGTGGTTTTGCTCAGGGGTATTATTTCTATCGGCCTATGTCAATCAACCAATATGAGATTTTGCTGGAAGATGAAAACAACGTAGCTATGCCCAATATAGTTAATCGCAAATCCGGCTCCTCCTATCTGCGGGATTTGGCCCAGTATTTTGCTGTGGTGGCCGAGGTAAATCCTTTCACAGGAGAATATCACTTTATCCATCATGATGCATCCTTCAAATTTGCTACCAATTTAAGACCAGATACCATTTCTGAATATATAGACAGCTGTGTGCAGAATGGCAACGTACATCCAGATGATGTACCAGGCTATGTGCGCCGGACAGGTTTGGAATTTATTCGTGCGAGATTGTTGAGCAGAAGTCTTAGGATTTTGTATGATGTGCGTTTCAAGAAGAATGGTGTGTACAAATGGTATACCTTTGAATGCCAGCAGCCTAAGAATTTCTCTATGGAGGAGCCTTGGGTATTATTTACCTGGAAGCTGGCCCATACAGATGCTTCCGACAAGATAGACGCTGTGACCTTGATGCATCGTACCTTTAGAGCTGTTCTTAAGGTAAATATGAGAACTGGTGCCTTTGATATAATGCACAAGCATCCAGATGCTCCATCGGCATTATATCGTTATTCCAAAAATATTATGGATTTTTTCCAAAAGGCGATTAATGAATATGTTCATCCAGAGGATAGGGTGAAATATACCTGGTTTGTGAAGCCGGAACGAATTGTGAGATACTTTCAGGAAAACGAAGCTCCTTTGCGGCTAAAGATACGTTGTCGTCGCCATGACAAGTGGATTTGCACGGTGGCGGAGATTTATCGAAGCATTGAATATTCAACCATAAAGCCTGTGGTTTTAGTAACCTTGTTAGACTGCCGTACAGATAGTGATTTTCAAGAGCATTAAGTAATATATCCCCCAAATGTAAAATTATACTTTACAAATGTCTTTCAATATAATATACTTTCGTAAGTCGTTTGCAGGTAATCCTGTTTGGAGTTGCAGAAGCATTTTCTAAGAGGATTCAGCAGGCACAGGTAATCATATTGGTCAGATAGGTGTGAATTTTAATGAAGAGAGAGGATTTGGGGCAGCTTCGTCAGTCCAATGGGTATAGCATGGATATGATGGCAGAATTTCTAGGTGGGACTCTGGAGGAATACGCAGAGTTGGAATTTGGTTTGCGGCAGCCTACTTCCCAAGAAGCTTTGGTTTTGTCATCTGTATTTACGACTGTAAATAAATCTATTGCAATTTAATATACTTGCTGTTATAATAGTCGTTGCAACCCCATGTTGTGGCGGCTGTTTTTTTAAGACAGCTGTTGAACATGCTTTCAGAAAGGGGGCTGAAACATGATAGGAGCTATCCTAAATGCTATCAGGCGGCAGTGTAAATTCTCTGCTGATATGATGGCAGCAGCCCTCTGTCTGCAGCGACAGGACTATGATGATCTGGAGCTAGACAGACGGATGGCCACCACCGAGGAACGCATGCTTATTGAGAGTATGTGTGCCAATCTCTGCATTGCCTATTAAGGGATAGGTAGATAATGCAAAAACTGGACGCAATAGAGTTGGTATGAGGACATACGGCACTGTTTGCGTCCTTTTTTTGCAATTAATCCCAATATCTGTGCAAATCTATTGCAAAATTAGTGATATTGTTGTAGAATGTAGAGTACGCAAAAAATGATATTTTATCCGAGAGGAGTTTTTACATGCTGGATATTAATGATACCAAAATGAAATACGAGGATAACCCGGAGAATAAGAATCATGCAACCTGCACCTGTGAGCCATTGGATCGTGGTTATGGCACTACTATTGGCAGCAGCTTGAAGCGGATTCTGCTGTCCTCTATTCAGGGTGCTGCTGTAGTGGCAGTTCGTTTTAATGGCGCGGATTCCATGGAGGATCAGCTTGAGGGTGTAAAGGACAGCATACAGGATATTGTTCTTCGTCTCCGTGAACTGAGCATTAAGCCTGTAGAGGCTCCTATCAAGGCCGTTGTTAATGTAGAAGCTGGGGCTGAGGATACTCAGGTTACTGTGGCTGATATCACCTGTGAGGATCAGGAGCAGGAACTGGAGATTCTGGAGCCTGAAACCTGCTTGGCTACCGTTAAGGCCGGTGGTAAGCTGGAGATGGAGCTTTATATTGAGAGTGGTTATGGCTATGTTTCTGCTGAGAAGAATATTTCTGCACCAGAGGGAACAATTGCATTGGATTGTGTATATTCTCCTCTGCGCCGTGTAGAGTACAAGGTACAGAATACTCGTGTAGGTAATACTACTGACTATGATAGATTGATTGTTGAACTGGAAACTGATGGTACTATCAGCGCAGCAGATGCTTTGAGAGAGTCTGCCAGCCTGATGATTGATTCCCTGATTCCTATGTGGGAACTGGCTGATACTGAGATTGAGGAGCCAAATCCAGAACTGAACAATGTGATTTATCAGACTGGCAATGAGGATGATGAAGCAGCAGATGCCAGTGGCAGAGCCGATGTTTTGGACCGTCCTATTGAGGATTTGGAGCTGAATGTACGTCCTGCTAACTGCATGAAGCGGGCAGGTATTGTTACCATTGGAGATTTGATTCAGAAAACTGATGAGGAAGTTAAGACTCTCCGTAATCTTGGTTCCAAGTCCTTTGATGAGATTGTTGATAAGCTGGCTGAGCGTGGCTTGAAGCTGAAGAAGGCTGAGTAAATACCTCTGCGAGAGAAGGTTAAAAGATGCATATAGCCTGCCTGGACACAGAGTCCACAAGTACAGGAAGATACAATGAAATACTGGAGCTGGCCATTTACAGTGCCAGAGGTGAGCTGGTGCTTAATAGCCTTTATAAGCCAAAGAGGAATAGGCGCTGGCCTCATTCCGAGAAGGTACATGGTATTAGCCCGGATATGGTACAGGACAAGCCGCATTTTCAGGATTGCCTGCGCAAGATTCAGAAAATCTTTGATCGATGTCAGATGATATTAGGTTTTGCTCTAGATAATGATGTTCGCATTCTGGAGCAGTCTGGCATTAAGGGCCTTACACCCGAGCGTTGTCTGGATGTGCGGGAGCTTTTCTGGGGCGTGTATCGTGATGAACTCCAAATGGATTTTTATCATGTACCTAGCCTGATAAAATGTGCAGAGTTTTGTGGTTATGTATGGGAGGAAGGCTCGGCTCATTCTGCAGCAGCAGATGCCAAGGCTACTCTTTACTGCTACGAAGTTTTAATGCGCAAGTTTATCACTCTGTATAACTTGTGTCCTCTTTCTGAGGATCAGGCTCGCCTTACGGATGAGCAGATTTATGCAGGCTGGGAATATCTCCACAAGATGGTGGCAGAAGAAATGCATCGCCGCATGGTAGAAAAGGCTAAGGGGTGGCTTTATCTTATAGATACACCAGAGGGGACACTGATGGTGGCTCGCCGCAAGCCTTATAATACCCATCGTCATGAGGAGGAAAGGGAAAGCAACAGTCAGGATGATCATCAATCCCAAGGAGAGTCTTCTGCTCAGCAGATGGCTAATGGTGGACGCTCTGGCCACGGTCATGTAGTGGCAGAGATTCAGCTGGCTGATTTTTCCAAGGGGTATGAGGAATTGTTTGAGCATTTCCGTTCCCGCCAACTGCCTCACAGCAATGGAGAGAAGTATTATTATCATTTAAAGCCTGAGGATATAGACTATTTCAACAGTTATAGTAATGTTTTTGAAGGTTGATGTAGAATATTGCTTCTGTGATTTAGAAAAAGTTTGACAATTTGATTTTATAGTGCTATCATAGCATTACCAAATATTTATGCTCTGAAATCCTGCCTTTGTGGCAGTCGATTTCCCTTTACAGGGGGATGTAAAGGTTTCGACGGGGGTGGCTGGAGTATGGATAGCGAGCCGGGGGGTCACCTAGCCCCGTTAGTAAGGTGAAAACGCTTTAAATATAAAAGCAAACGAAAACTACGCTTTAGCAGCTTGATGCTAACCCCTGTATTCTTAGCTCCCGCCTGAGAGTATAAGGGGCCAATTGCGGGATACCTGATGTCTGACTCCTGGAGGACTGAAAGGGAAATTTTTCCAGGATGGAATGGACGGCGGTTGTCTGTGTCTGCCTAGATTCGAGATTTAAACATTGACTGCGCTCGGAGAAGTCTATATGACAACGCTTTCGGACAGGAGTTCGATTCTCCTCATCTCCACCAGTAATAAACACGAAAATGGAAAATATCGTGTTTTATATAGATAGCCTGATTGGTTTTTGTAACCGGTCAGGCTATTTTCGTGTTAATAGATGTGGCAGTCTTTTTGTTAGGAAGATTTTTGTCAATAAGTGGTTTTTCTGATATAATACAGAATGAATGTTTAAACGAAAAAGATGTGGGTGAGAGAATTGCAAAAAAAACGAACTGTGAGCTCTAAGGGCCGTAGTACAAATAATAAAAGAAAAACTGTTGTTAAAGGAGCAGGGACAGCTGCTCCAGAGGTAAGGAAGGATCATTCCCTGCGGAACTATGAGCTGATGGGCATAGTGCTGGCAGCTGTGGGTATTATTTGTCTTTGTGGTATTGTAGGCTTGAATGTAGGCTTCGTAGGCCTTAAGGCGGCCAAGTTCCTGCAGTATTTCTTTGGTATAGGAGCCATGCCGGCTGCTGCAGTATTTTTAGGGCTGGGTGGTTATTATATTATGAAGCATACCAAGCTCCATTGGAATACCCGTATGGTAGGAGGAATTTTATTTTACGCCTGTGGCTTGGGAATGTATCATCACTGGGTGGTTAAGGAAGGCGCTGAGATTCTGCCAGAAAGTCTGGTGGATGGAGGCGGATTGCTGGGAGGCATCCTTACTCTGATTCTTCATAAGGTGGTAGGTACAGATGGCACACCGGTGCTGCTGGGAGCAGGACTTCTAGGTAGTGCTCTGGTGGTAACCACCTGGTCCCTAGCTAAGGGAATCCTTACCACCAAAGAAAAGGCAGAGCAGGGGGCACAAGTGGCAAAAAAGGCTACGGTGGTGGCTTACGATAAAACCCTTGAAGTGGGGACTAAGGCCAAGGAGCAGGTACAGGAATATGTGCAGGAGCATGTTCAGGAATATGTGCAAGAGCAGGTACAGAATGTAGGTGAAAAGCTACAAAAGCTAAAAGGAAGAGAGTTCCTTAGTCGTTACGAGGAGGAATCTGCCTTCTTGAATCGGGAACTATCAGAGAAGCAGAAAGATGATTCTCTGCCAGGAGACAGGGTAGCAGAGAAGCCAGGCAAATTGGCTCAGATGCCAAATAAGATTGTTCAGGAGCCGAAGGCTACAGGGAATAATCTGGTGGATGCCAATCCAGTGGCTGTCAATTTCTTTGGGGCAGAATTTGCCAGTGATGTGGAGCCGGAAGATCAGGTACCAAGTCTGGCTAGTCAGCTGGGGATTTCAGAGGAGGAGCTTCATCCAGAGCGGGAACAGTCGGAAGCTTCTAATTTAGAGACAGATTCTGCTGTGGACAATGCTTCTGTTGACAGTTCTCGCCATGATGCTATTAAGTTTTTTGATGATATTGTGGAATTGGATTTATCAGCTCCTGTCGGTCAAGAAAAAACAGAAGGATTTCTATCTGATATGGTAGATTTGGAAACAGGAGAGGTGCTAGAGTCAACGGCTGAGGTGGAGGATTCCTTGCCGGAAGATGATGTTGAAGCTGAGGCATACGACTATGGCCTAGATGATATGGATATTAGCTATAGTCAGGATAGCGTGGATATAACAGAGAATGTACCAGATGATGGTGGAGAAATTGAGGAGCCAGCAGTTCAGGAACTTCCAAAGCCAGCAGTCAGCACGTCTGTGGCTAACACTGTTAGTAATACTGCCAGTGCTGCTGTGGGCAATTTGTCCAAGACTTCCATAGAGGTTCAGCCTCCACCTCCGCCGTATATTTTGCCATCTCTTCATCTTTTATCCAAAAAAGTGAAGGTAATGAGTGAAACTCTGAATCAGGAAATTGCAGCCAATGCCCGTATTCTGGGTGAAACCTTGGCCAATTTCAAGGTGAAGGCTTCTATTCTCAATGCCTGTCATGGCCCTGCTGTTACTCGTTACGAGGTAAAGCCTGCCCCTGGTGTTAAGGTAAGCAAGATTACGGGGCTGGCTGATGATATTGCTTTGAATATGGCAGCCTCGGCAGTGCGTATTGAGCAGATTCCAGGTAAGGCAGCTATTGGTATTGAGGTGCCTAATCAGGAACTGGAAAGCGTTCAGCTGCGGGAGGTGCTGGAAAATCCAGCCTTTGCTGCGGCCAAATCCCGTTTGACAGTTGGTTTGGGCAAGGATATTAGCGGTCAGGCTATTTTTGCAGATTTGGCCAAAATGCCTCATCTCTTGGTGGCTGGTGCTACTGGTTCTGGTAAATCTGTATGTATTAATACCCTTATTACCAGTATCCTGTTCAAGGCCAAGCCTACAGAGGTTAAATTCATTCTTATAGATCCTAAGATGGTAGAGCTGTCTGTGTACAATGATATTCCTCATTTGATGGTTCCTGTGGTAACAGATGCCAAAAAGGCTGCCTCGGTATTGAACTGGGCTGTACAGGAAATGGAAAAGCGTTATGGACTGATTGCTCAGGCCGGGGTGCGCAACATGGATGGCTACAATAAGCAGTTTGAGGAGGAACCTGAGAAGAAACTGCCTTCCATCGTAATTATTATTGATGAGTTGGCTGATTTGATGATGGTGGCTCCCCATGATGTGGAAGATGCTATCTGCCGTATTGCTCAAAAGGCTAGAGCTGCCGGTATTTATTTGGTGTTGGCTACTCAGCGGCCATCTGTTAATGTTATTACAGGTGTTATCAAGGCCAATATTCCTTCTCGTATTTCCTTTGCTGTTACCTCTCAGATTGATTCCCGTACTATATTGGATGCATCTGGTGCAGAAAAGCTGTTGGGCAAGGGTGATATGCTGTTCAAGCCACAGGAAGCCAACAAGGCTACCCGTATTCAGGGGGCCTTTGTTAGTGATAAAGAGGTGGAGCTGTTGGTAGAATATATTAAGAGCCAGGGACACAAGGTTGAGGCCAATCAGGAGATTATTGATTTTACCAACAAGGCTGCTGAGGCGGAGAACGAGCCAGAGGAAGATAAGCCAACCAAGACAAAGATGGATAGTCTTTTGCGGGAAGCTGTGGAGCTGGTTATGTCCAGCAACAATGCCTCTGCTTCAAGCTTCCAGCGTCGTTATCATATTGGTTATAGCCGAGCTGGCAGACTATTGGATACGATGGAACAGCTGGGCATTGTGGGCCCTCCTCAGGGCAGTAAGCCAAGGGATATATTGGTAACAGAGGCACAGGCCTTTGAGATTATGGATAATTATGAAAGTCAATAAAATTTGGCTATGCTGAGAAATGGTATGAGCGTAAAGAGTTGTAGAATTGCAGGAGGTAGTAAGGCGATGGAAACAAAAGGTTTGATTATGGTTCATACCGGTGATGGCAAGGGAAAAACTACGGCGGCTCTGGGCTTGGCTCTTAGAGCCTGGGGTAGTGGCCTACGGGTTATGATTTTGCAATTTATTAAGGGTGGCTGGAAATATGGTGAACTGGAAGCTATTGCCAAGCTGGGAGAAATCAACGGCAGGATTGAAATTTGCCCTCTGGGTTTGGGGCTGATGTCCAAAAGTGAGGCAGAGAAACAACAGCATATTGAGGCTGCCCACAAGGCCATGCTGGAGGCAGAGAAGATTATTACATCTGGTGAATATGATTTGGTGATTCTGGATGAAATAAATTACGCTGTCAAATTTGGTTTGATTGAAATTGATGATGTATTGGACTTGCTGGATAAGAAGCCGGCTCAGGAGCATATATTGCTAACAGGCCGGGATGCTCAGCCCAAGTTGATAGACAGAGCGGATTTGGTAACAGAAATGAAGCTGATTAAGCACCCTTTCCAGCAGGGAATCAAGGCTCAGCGAGGCATAGAGTTCTAAGGCAATTGTATATTATCGTCTTGTCACAACTATTGTATATGTGATAGAATAACAAAAAAACACGCTGTTGATTTTGAAAGAAAAATCAGTAGCGTGTTTTTGTTGCACTGTGTAGTTGAAGCACTACTATTTATTCATAATGGCATCAATAGATTTGATGCAAGCATTGCGGAAGCCTTGTTCTTCCAGAGCGGTAACACCTCGAATGGTAGTACCAGCAGGGGAGCAGACATTGTCCTTTAGCTGGCCAGGATGCTGGCCGGAAACCAACTGCAACTTGGCAGAACCAAGGATCATCTGAGAAATAAGACCGTAGGCATCCTGGCGCTGAAGACCGTATTTCACAGCAGCATCTCCATAGGCCTCAATCATGAGATCTACAAAGGCAGGGCCGCAACCGGTTACAGTGCCACCGATTCCCATTAATCTGGAAGGCAGCTCCTTTACCAGGCCAACAGAGCGGAACAACTCCACAATCTGCTCATGTTCCTCTGAAGTAAGGGTGTTTTCCTCCTCAAAAAGCAGGACGCCTTCCCCTACCATAGCAGGAGTATTTGGCATAATGAATTGCAATCTGGTGTTGGTAGTGATAAACTGACGATACTTGGCAATATCCCAGCCTGCGGCAATAGAAATCAGTGCCTTGTCCTCTAGAGCATCACCTAGCTCATTGATAACGGCTTCAATCTGATAAGGCTTGCAGGCCATGACCAGTGTATCAACACTCTGGGCCAAGTCCTTCAAGGTTGCTACTGGCGTAAAGCCAATAGTTTCAGCATTTTTCTGCAATTTTTCTTGATGGGGGGCATAGGCATAAACATTTTCCTTGGCAATAGCTTTGGCATTGATGAAGCCCATAGCCAGGGCCTGGGCCATGTTGCCCATACCGATAAATCCCAGTTTTTTCATATAAGCGGAACCCACTGTATTTACTTCCTGTCAAGGGATAAGCACAGCGATTCCTTCGCTCCTTTCAAGAGTAAGGTGGGTTGATGTAGCAAAATACGATTGTATTTGCCCAAAGGATATTATAACATAGTTGGAAAATTTTTTCGAGGTGTGAATAATGGCAAAGAGTAAAAATATTGATATGCTTCACGGTTCCCTGTGGGACAAAATGGTGATTTTTGCCCTGCCGCTGGCTTTGACAGGTATGCTGCAGCAACTGTACAATGCAGCTGATGTGGCGGTGCTAGGAAAGTTTGTGGGGACTACGGCAATGGCTGCTGTAGGCAATAATATTGCTATTATTGGCATTATCGTGAATTTGTTTTTGGGATTATCCCTTGGCGGCAATGTAATCATTGCCAGATTTATTGGTGCCAAGCAAAGAGAACGGGCTCAGGCGGCCTTACATACAGCCTTCGTTTTAGCGTTGATTATTGGCTTTTCTATGGCAATTCTTGGACAAGTTTCAGCAGGAGCTATTATCGAGTGGCTGCAGGTTCCCTCTGAGGTAGAGGAGATGGCAGAAACCTATCTTCGAGTATATCTTTTGGGTATGCCTCTCTTGGCCCTGTATAATTTTCAGTCGGCCATTTTTAGAGCTCAGGGAGATACGAGAACGCCTTTGATGGCTCTCATGGTGTCCAGTATGTCCAATGTGATTATGGATTTGCTTTTTGTCCAGTTGGGCTTAGGGGTGGCTGGCGTGGCCTTAGCTACGGATTTATCCAATGGTATTAGTTCTGGTATTTTATGTTGGAAGCTGCTTCATGCCAAAGAGGGACTTCGGTTACAGCTAAGCAAGTTGCGTCCAGAAAGGGTGCTGTTAAAAAATATTATTAAAATAGGTTTGCCAGCAGGCATTCAGGGTATGGTTTTCTCTGTATCCAATATTTTGATTCAGGCAGCTATTAACAGCCTGGGGCCTGATGCTATGGCAGCCTCGGCAGCAGCCTTTACCATTGAAATTAACGTTTATTGCTTCTTAAATGCTTTTGCTCAGGCCACTACCACCTTTGTTAGCCAAAACTACGGCGCGGGGAATATGGCTAGATGCCTGATGGTAACCAAACGGGGGATAATGCTGGCTCTCGGCTCTACTATGGGCATGGCGGCTCTGGTGCTGCTGTTGTCCCAGCAGCTTTTGGGATTCTTCAATCCAGATGCAAATGTTATAGCCCTGGGTACTGTTCGATTATGGTATATTGTGGCACCAGAATTTTTGCAGGTATTTATTGATGTATTTTCGGGCGCTCTGCGAGGCTACGGCTATTCTCTGGGGCCTGCCATATTGACTTTGGTGGGAATTTGTGGCGTGCGGATAATTTGGCTGTATAGCGTATTTGCGGTATATTCCACCTATGATGTACTTATGGCCTGCTATTCCATTAGCTGGTTGGTAACGGGAGCTATGATCGTAGGGCTGTATCTCCGCTATAGAGGAAAAATTCTTGGAGCTAATGCTAAATAAAATCAAAAAGCAGACAAAATCCTACAGCAAACTACAATAAATTCCTACAAAGTTTCTTGCTTTTTGGGAGGAAATATAATAACATAAAATACGAATGAGTGTGTCAATCAACAGAATGAAATTGCTCAATTGTTATCGCTGATTATTTCTGTTGATGTGAAAGGATAAATTATGCTGGATTTTGAAAAGCTTGACAGTCTGTATACCAAGGCCTTTGCCATGCGTAAGAAAAAGCATTGGTTAAGCCTGCCTTGGGATTTTTTGATAGGAATAAAGACCAAACATCATGGTATGTGGTATGGACTGCCTGTTATAAATACTGAAGATGATGCTATTGGCTTTGCTATTTACGACAAGGCATATGGCTTGCCTGTGGTCCGCTATATGTTGGATGAAGGATTGATGGATAATAGTTCGGATTATGAATGCGAAAGCTTTTTGAATCAGCAGAATGTTTATTATTTTACCTTTGTAAACAAATCTGAGTTGAGGCATTGGAAAGAAGCGGAGTGGATTCAGGGTTATTGTGATAAGCATGGGCTGAAATGCCGTGGCAGAAGATGTTATCCACTCTTTCATCATCTTGAGCCAGGCTTTTATACCAGAGATTTGAATAGTGTGGAGGAAATATCCGCCTGTGAAACCTTTGTGAAAGCTCTGGATGAGCTGGATAGAAGGCTAGAGGCAGGGGAATTGCTGCCACAGCAGGGACAGCACGGTAAAAAAATAAAAGAAAAGATAACTCTCCCTGTATTGCTGGAGCAGGCTAATGGCAGTTGGCAGCTAGGCAAGGAAAATCTACCTCCTGCTGGTACTTTGAACTGGCCTCGTTTGCTGCCTAATGATTTTGATACTGTCCGCATGAAACGATTCCCTAAAAATGGCAGTATTTGGCAGTTGGAAAAATTCACACACGAGATGAATAGGATGACCTACAATGTTGGCGGCCGGGTAGAAGAATTGCTTCGAGAGGGTGCCGGTATATATGTAGATGCTCTGATTATCTACGATGAAGCTATGGGCCATATTATGTTTATGGACAATTTCTTCATGCGGGTTGAAGGTCAAAATGCCATTATGAGCTTTATGACAGAGGCTATGGAGAAGGATGGCCGTCCTATGAAGATTGTGGTGGGCTCCGAGGAATCCTACGAATTTATGAAAGTGTTCTGTCAAAAGCTGGATATTCAATTAGTATTGGATGAAGTACCACAGCTGGTAACCATGAGAGAAAATGTGCTGGCAGGCCGTAATCCTGTAGAGAATTTCGATGATGAGGAATGGGAACCTACGGATCCTGGAGCAGATTGGGGTTGCAGCAGCGGTTATATGCCGGATGTAGAGGACAAGGCGGCTAAAAAACATAAAGGCAAAAAAGCAAAGCAGAATAGTAGCATGATTAAAAATGACAAGGACATGAACAAGCTGCTTATGCTTATTGGAGATTTTTTTCATGCTCAGCTTTCTGCCACTACAAATGAAAAACAAAAGGCAGAGAAAACCCTCAATGCCTTTTTGGATAAATGTACCAAAGCTCATTATCTGACCAAGATGGATGAAACCATGCTGGAGGTTCTCTTGAATCTGGCTATGACATCTCCTATGGACAGTAAGCTGTTCCGTAGCATTGTAGGTGAATATCAGCGACGATTAGGAACAGGCACAGCAGGTTTTTTGGCTATTGTCAGTGATGAGGATATTTAAAATTTTTATTTATTAGGGAACTATGGCCTTGCAATTTTTTACATAATTTTATTTCCAGCTAATTTGTTAGGGCTTGGTACTAGGAATTTTTGTGTGGCTATGGTAAAATAGAATTGATTTTTAATTCACAAGGTTATATTGTTGATGTTCTACGAAGGGAAAGTGATTAAAACATGAAGGTATCTATCATTATGGGCAGCGACTCCGACTGGCCTATTCTGAAGCCTGCTTATGAACTTTTAAAGAAATTCGACATTGAGGCAGAGGTTATTGTAGCTTCCGCTCATCGCACTCCTGCCAGAGTAAAGGAAATCGTTACCACTGCTCCTGAGCGTGGTGTATGCGCCTTTATTTCTGCTGCTGGGGCAGCGGCTCATCTGGGAGGCGTTATTGCCAGTTACACAACTCTGCCTGTTATAGGTGTACCTATTAATGCAACCGCACTCAACGGCATGGATGCCCTGCTGAGCACTGTACAGATGCCTTCAGGGATTCCTGTAGCTACTATGGCTATCAATGGTGCCAAGAATGCGGCTATTTTTGTTGTAGAGATGTTTGCTATCTCCAATCCTGAGCTGGCTCAGAAGTTGAAGGACTATCGCCAGAACATGGTTGAGGAGGTAGAAAAGAAGGCAGCCCGTGTAGAGCAGCAGCTGGGTTGACCAACATATTGCCGCATATCAAGGCTCCCCAGATGTGGGAGAGCTGTGTCAATGTTAGGAGAAATAGAACAACAATGTATAGTGTAGAAGTTGAAGGCAGCAAGTGGAAAGAGGAATGTGGCGTTTATGGCGTATATTCCCATGAAATGGATGTTTCCGGCATGACCTATTTGGGCTTGTATTCCCTGCAGCATCGTGGTCAGGAAAGTGCAGGTATTGCCATTACTGATGGCGCCTGGATGGATGTTACTCGGGGCATGGGCTTGGTAAATGAGGTTTTCCGTCATCAGGTTCCTCATATGGACAACCAGTATATTGCTATTGGCCATGTTCGTTATTCCACTACCGGCTCCAGCATGCTGGCTAATACCCAGCCACTTATGGTTAACTACTCTGGCGGCAAGATTAGTCTGGCTCATAATGGTAATCTGACTAATGCTACCGAGATTCGTCGGGAGCTGGAGGATGCAGGTACTATTTTCCAGACTACTATTGACTCCGAGGTTTTTGTGAATCTGATTGCCAGATCCCGCAAGGCCACTGTGGAGGAGAAGGTGATGGAGAGCCTGAACAAGATTCAGGGTGCTTATTGTCTCACCATTATGACTGAGAATAAGCTGATTGGTGCTAGAGATCCACAGGGTTTCCGTCCTTTGTGTCTGGGCAAAATTGGCGATGATACATGGATTCTTTCTTCTGAGAGCTGCGGTTTGGACGTAGTTGGAGCAGAATTTGTGCGGGATATTGAGCCAGGTGAGATGGTGGTTATTGACGAGAATGGTGTCAAGAGCTATCATTTTGCAGATGCCAAGCTTTCCATGTGCGTATTCGAGTATATTTACTTTGCTCGTCCCGATTCTGTACTGGATGGACTTAGTGTACATGAAGCTCGCTTTGAGATGGGCCGGGTGTTGGCTAGAGAAACTCACTACAAGGCAGATATTGTTATCTCTGTACCAGATTCTGGTAATACTGCTGCTTCCGGTTATGCCTACGAATCTGGCATTCCATATGTAGAGGGCTTGATGAAGAACCGCTATATTGGCCGTACCTTTATTCAGCCTACCCAGAAGAAGCGTGATACTGCTGTGAAGCTTAAGCTGAATGCTATTGCTTCTGCCGTTCGGGGCAAATCAGTAGTTATGGTGGATGATTCTATTGTACGTGGCACCACCAGCGGAAAGATTGTTCGTATGCTTCGTAATGCTGGTGCCAAAGAGGTACATATGTGCATTAGCTCTCCTCCTATTGTTTATCCATGCTACTATGGTATTGATACCTCCGTCCGCAAGGAGCTGATTGCAGCCACCAAGAGTGTGGAGGAGATTTGTGAGTACATCGGGGCTGATTCCCTGCACTTCCTGTCCCTGGAGGGCTTGAAGCACTGCATGGGCAAGCTGGGGCCTGATCATATGTGTTATGCCTGCTTCAACGGCGGTTATCCGGTAGAGCAGAAGACCGCTTCTCCTGCCGAGCATGACAAATATGTATTTGAACAGCGTAAGAAGTCTTAATATACAGGAGGAAATGGATTAGATGGAAAAGAAACTTACTTATAGAGATGCTGGCGTAGATATTGATGCAGGAAATCTGTCTGTAAAGCTGATTAAGGACAGCGTAAAGGCAACCTATCGTCCAGAGGTATTGGGTGATTTGGGTGGCTTCGGCGGCCTTTTTGCCATGAGCACTAAGTACAAGGAGCCTGTATTGGTTTCTGGTACTGACGGTGTAGGCACCAAGCTGCGTCTGGCTTTTATTCTGGACAAGCATGATACCATTGGTCAGGATGCTGTTGCTATGTGCGTTAATGACATTCTGGTACAGGGGGCTGAGCCTCTGTTCTTCCTGGATTATCTGGCTGTAGGCAAGCTGGAGCCTGAGCAGGTAGCAGATGTAGTAAAGGGTGTAGCCAACGCCTGCAAGGAGTCCGGCTGTGCACTTATCGGCGGTGAGACTGCTGAGATGGCTGGCTTCTATGCTGAGGGAGAATATGATATTGCTGGTTTTGCTGTTGGTGCTGTGGAGAAGTCCAAGATTATCACCAGTGAAAAGGTAAAGGCTGGAGATGTTATTCTGGGCCTGCCTTCCTCCGGTGTTCATTCCAATGGCTACTCTCTGGTTCGTAAAATTGTCTTTGATGTAAAGGGCTTCAAGGGTGATGAGTACATTGACGAGCTGGGCAAGACCATTGGTGAGGAGCTTTTGACTCCAACCCGTCTCTATCCAAAATCCTGCCTGCCTCTTATTGAGAAATTCGATATTCACGGTATGGTTCATGTAACTGGTGGCGGTTATTATGAGAATATTCCTCGTGCCTTGCCAGAGAATATGGGCGCAGAGATTGATGCTACCAGCTGGCCTGTTCCACCTATCTTCAATTTGTTGAAGGAATGGGGCAATGTAGACTGGCATGAAATGTATCGTACCTTTAACATGGGTATCGGTATGATTATCATTGCTTCTGCTGACGAGGCAGAGAAGATTAAGGCTGATCTGCAGGCTCGCAACGAAGCTGTATACGAAATCGGCAAGGTTACTCAGGGCAGTCACGAAGTAATTGTTAAGGGCGGCGTATTCGATGAGTAAACATATTTTAGGTATTCTTTGCTCTGGCCGAGGCTCCAATATGCAGTCCATTATGGCTGCTATTGAGTCTGGTCAGATTAAGGCAGAAATCGGCATTGTGCTAACAGACAAGCCAGAGGCTAGAGCTTTGCAGGTTGCCAGCGAGGCAGGCATCAAAAGTGTTTGTGTTAATCGCAAGGCCTGCAGCACTCAGCAGGAGTTTGAGGAAAAGCTGGTGGCTGAACTAAAGGCTGCCAATGTTACTTTGGTAGTTTTAGCTGGCTTTATGCGCATACTCAGTCCATATTTTGTGGAGGCGTATCGCCATCGCATTTTGAATATCCATCCATCCCTGCTGCCATCCTTTGGCGGGGCTCATGCGCATCGTGATGTGTTGGCCTATGGTACCAAGGTATCTGGCTGTACCATTCATTTTGTGGATGAGGGTATGGATCATGGTCCTATTATCCTGCAGGACACTGTACCTGTATTGGATGATGATACTGAGGATACCCTGGCTGCCAGAGTTCTGACCAAGGAGCATATTCTCTATCCAAAGGCTATAGAGCTTTTCGTTGATGGTCGTCTGGAACTTATAGATGATCGTCATGTCCGTATCAAACCATAAAAAGGCTCAGGGAATTATTTGGCCTTATGGCTTAAATGATGCTTTGACCAATGAGAAAAGGAGATAGACTACTATGAAAATCAAACGTGCATTAATTAGTGTATCCGACAAAACCGGTGTTGTTGAGCTGGCCAAGAAGCTCCATGCTGCAGGTGTGGAAATCGTTTCCACCGGTGGCACCATGAAGGCTATTAAGGAAGCAGGTATTCCTGTAACCTATGTTAGCGATGTAACTGGCTTCCCTGAAATTATGGATGGCCGTGTTAAGACCTTGAATCCATACATTCATGGCGGTATTCTGGCAGTTCGTGATAACCCTGCCCATGTAAAGGCTATGCAGGAGCACAAGATTACTCCTATTGATATGGTAGTAGTTAATCTCTATCCTTTCAAGGAGACTATTTCCAAGGTTGATGTTACTTTGGCCGAGGCTATTGAGAATATTGATATCGGCGGCCCTGCTATGATTCGTGCTGCTGCTAAGAACTTCAAGTATGTTACTGTTGTTACCAACCCTGCTCGCTACGACGAGGTTGCTGAGTGTGTAGCCAAGGATGGCTGCGTAGGTGGAATGCTGCGTATGCAGCTGGCTCAGGAGGCTTTCCAGCACACTGCAGAGTATGATGATTGCATTCAGAACTATCTCATGGAACAGGTGAACAAATAATGAATATACTGGTAATCGGTAGTGGTGCCCGTGAGCACACATTGGTATGGAAGCTGGCTCAGAGTGCCAAGGCAGACAAGATTTATGCAGTACCAGGCAATCCTGGTATGGCTCAGCTGGCAGAGTGCATTGATGGTATTTCCATTACAGATAATGATGCTCTGGTTAAGCTGGCTCAGGAGAAGAATGTAGAGCTGGCTGTAGTAGGCCCAGAGGTGCCATTGACTAATGGTGCTGTAGATGCCTTTAATGCAGCAGGTATCAAGGCTTTTGGCCCTGTACAGGCAGCAGCAGAGATTGAGGGATCCAAGTCCTTTTCCAAGAATCTCATGAAGAAGTACAATATTCCTACTGCCAAGTACGAGGTATTTACTGAGGCTGAGGCGGCCAAGGAGTATATCCGTCAGGAAGGTGCTCCTATCGTTATCAAGGCTGATGGCTTGGCTGCAGGCAAGGGTGTTATTGTAGCCATGACTCTGGAGGAGGCTCTGGGGGCTATTGATGAAATCATGGGCGATCAGGCCTTTGGTGCTGCTGGCAGCCGTGTGGTTGTTGAGGAGTTTATGGTAGGCGAAGAAGTTTCCGTTCTTTGCTTTACAGATGGCAAGACCATCGTGCCTATGGTTCCTTCCCAGGATCACAAGCGTGTTTATGATCATGACAAGGGACCTAATACCGGCGGTATGGGTGCCTATGCTCCAGCTCCTGTTGGTACTCCAGAGCTTTTGGCTCAGGTTCAGAAGGAAGTTCTGGATCCTACTATCAAGGCTATGGAGCAGGAAGGACGTCTGTATAAGGGCTGTCTTTATGCAGGTTTGATGGTTACTGAGGCTGGCCCTCGCGTAGTAGAGTTCAATGCTCGCTTCGGTGATCCAGAGACTCAGGTTGTTCTGCCTCTGCTGGAAAGCGATTTGGTAGATGTTATGCTGGCATGTATTGATGGCAAGCTGGCCGAAACTGAGGTAAAGTGGAGCGACGGTGCAGCGGTATGTATTGTTATGGCTGCTGGCGGTTATCCAAAGTCCTACAACAAGGGCGATGAAATTGTAGGTATTGATGCCTCCGAGGCTGATGGCTGTACTGTATTCCACGCAGGCACCAGTGCCAAGGATGGCCATATCTATACCAATGGCGGCCGCGTGCTGGGTGTAGTAGCCAAGGCTGATGGAATCAAGGAGGCTGTTGACAAGGCTTATGCTGGTGTTGACAAGATTTCCTTTAAGGATGCTCATTTCCGTCATGATATTGCTCATTGGGCATTGGAAAGACTGAATAAGTAAATATTGTTGTATGTAGCGGTGCATATTTTTAGCTGATTGCTGAATATGCACCGTTTTATTGTCTAATATTTGAACATTATATTGACAAAATTGGACATATGTTATACTATTGAACTGATTAAATTTACTTAAGTGAAATTTTTCATGTTTGAATGGGCTGTTTGTTAATTATTATTTGATTGTAAAAAACAATTTACACAAGGGAAGATGAAAAAGAGAGGGGCTTGGGAAATGGCAAGAAGAAAAACTTATGCCAGCGAGGATGGCAATATTCAGAAGCTGGTGGGAAATCATGACCATGCATCAGCTGTAAGAGCAAGAATTATCAATAGCGCAAAATGCCTGTTGGCGGAGGAAGGATATAGCAAGACTACCATTCGTAAGATTGTGGAGCATTCCGGCATTCTCACTGGCAGTATTTACTATTTCTTCAAAAACAAGGAAGATATTTTCCACGCTATTCTGTTAGAGCTGATGCGGGATTGTATTCGTCGTATCAATTTGAGATTCCAAAATGAATCGCCTCTATTTATTTATGCTGCAGTTTGTCAGGTAGAGTTGAAGGTACTGGCTGATAATCAGATAGTACGGGATAGCTATAAGAAGGGTTACGATTCTATTATTATCTTTGAGGGGATGATTGCCCAGTTCCATGAGATGGCCAGAAACCTCTTTAACGGCACCAAATACGAAAGAAGTGACGAGGAATATTACGAAAACACCCTGATGATTAAGGGTGCTATGCATGCTTGTTTAACAGAAATGTCCTTCCGTCGGCCTATTTCCTTGCCAAGATCCAGAGAACGGCTAATTCGTATGGCCTGTGAGATGTTTGGCACCAAGAAGGAAGCCGCAGAGATTGTCAGCAAAATTCGCGAATATGGCAGTATCTGGGAGGATATTGGGGTGGAATTGGTAGAGAAGCCTATCTCTTCCGTGCCAGGTGAATATGAGTTTTAAAAGTTAACAAACTAAAAAAGACTTCTAGGAAAGGATGGTCCTAGAAGTCTTTTTATTACATTAAATGACTATGTTCGTTGATATCTTCAATAACATGGCGAATTACCACCATAAAAGGAACGGCCAAAAACATACCAGCAGCTCCCAGCAGCTCTCCTCCTAAAATAATGGAGAGAATAATGGCCACAGGATGTAGATTCAGGGAACGGCCTACAATGGCTGGATAGACAACATTATGGTTTATTTGAGTCATAACCAGGTAAAAGATAGCTGTCTGAATGGCCAATTCAGGATCAGAAATAGCAGTCATAAGAATACCGAAGCAGGAGGCCACAGTAGGGCCCAGCACCGGCACGAACTCACTAATGGCAGAAGCCACAGCAAATACAGAGGCAAAGGGCAGATCCATAATGGTGAAATAGCCATAAACAATAAAGCCGGTGAGAACGCAGATGGCCAGCTGACTACGGACGTATAGCCGCAGGGACAACAGGATTCTATCTATCAGCAGAGAAATCCGCTTTACATCCTTGGCTGGGAAAAGTCTAGCCACAAATTTTTTGATTTTATCTCCATCCATAAGCATATAGAAAGATAGAAAGATAATAATGATAAAATCAATAAATTTGTTGAAAACAGAAAAGGCAATTAGCAGGGAAGAGCGGATAGCATCTGTGACAAAATTAGATGCCTCCGCCCAGGCCTCGTCCAATCCGGTTTTGAAAATACCGCTTTCCGTCCAAGCATGCATATTTTGAATATTGCTAGCCAGCCGTGGCAGTTCTTCCGTAAATTCCGACAGGGTAGGAATAAAGGTGCTGGAAACAATGGCTACAAGTCCCAGCAACAATCCCAAGAAGCCAGCTAAGCCAAGAAAGGCTGCCAGCCCTCGGGGCAGTTTCAGGGCCATTTTGTCCACCAAATCCAGAAGTAACAGTGTCAAAAGTACAGACAGGAAAAAGACAAAGGCGAAAGATGGCATATACCAGAAAGCTGCCAGCAGGCAGATAATGGCAACACCCACAATTATAGATGTTTTATGGCGATTCCACATATGTATATCAACTCACTTTAATTTTTGCATATTCGGGGCAGGGCTTCCCAGCCTTACTAAGAAATTATTTCCGCAGATTGTTGAAGCGGTCAGCCAGCTCCTGGGCAGACAAATCTCCCTCTGCCGGAGTCATAATAGCCTGATCCTCAACATATACGGTGCCGTTTGCCACATGAGCCTCAGGAATATTTCTAGTGCCCCGGTTGTAATAACGAGCTAAATTGCCAGCTACAAAATAAGAACGCTCCGCACCGCTCATGGAACTGATAGAAGCAGGGGTTACAAACTCCTTGCCATGAATCTTAACGACTCCGTCTGCTACGGTAACAATACCATTAGAGTATTCAGAGATTTTCTTAGCATAGGAATCCCGGCGCTGTTCATGGCTTGGATGATCAGAGGGACTAAACATATCACCTACGAAATTTCCCTTTTGGGAGCCGTATTCCTCAATAACCTTTTGCCATACAGCAGCAGTGGCACCAATATTATAATCCGTATGAGTCATATACTCAAAGGAAAGATTGTCAGCTTCCCACTCCAAAGGCTTGGAAATATGAACCTTGTCAATGTAGTTGGCCACTACGCCGGCACCTAAAGCGGCACCATAGCCACCACCAGCGGCCGCTGCTGTAGCCAGCAAATCTACAGGGATGCTTTTCTGATAGCCCTTCAGTACATGATTCTTCTGACCGTGGCCCATTTCATGGCCTAGCACTACAGCAATTTCATCATCAGTGGTCAACAGAGAAAAAATACCTGTGTTAATGGTCATATTATGCCCCAGGGAGCAGGCCGCATTAAAGCTGGTATCTGGATTAATATAGTAATTGTAAGGCATATCATTGATGGATGGATCTACCTGAGCAATTGCCTGAGAAAGATTGGCCATAATCCGGTCTACCCGTTGGTTCAATACAGGATCTGTATTAACACCCTGCTGCTCCTTCATGGACTGAAATAGAGCCTGACGACCTTCCTCGGTATTGTTCATGGCCTTTAACTGTTCATTTTGAGCAGTCATCTGAATGCCTGCAATAATAACAGAGCTTAATACACTGGCATCTGCCTGAGAGGGCAGGGCTGCAGTTATAGGCATACCTACAGCCATACAGGTTATTATCAGCTTGGCTAGATTCTTTTTCATGTTCAACATATTAAAACCTCCATAAGATTCTATTCCATAGGCTTAATACTTCTATATTAATATATGCAGAGAGATTAGGCAAATTAAAATACCATTAGAATGTTCTTTTGAGTAGTATTGCCTAGGATTTGTGAAAATATGCAGGTAAATTTACAAGGAAACTAGAATTTGAAAAGCAAGATTGCTATATTGATTAAATTTGGTTATAATATTTGGTATATATCTGAAAATAAAAATGTATGGCGAAAGGAGCTTGCAATATGGATAAGCTTTTGAATAAATATGCAGAGTTGGTGGTAAAGACTGGTGTAAACCTCCAGCCACAGCAGTTATTAGTAATAAATTCCCCTATTGAATGCAGTGATTTTGTCCGCCGGGTGGCTGAGGCTGCCTTTGAGGCCGGAGCCAAAGATGTCAAGGTAATCTGGTCAGATGAACGATTGGCTCGGATTCGTCTGGATAAAGCTGAGGCAGAGGTTTTTGATGAATTTCCTGCTTGGCGCCGGGATATGTTTATGGATTTCAAGGCTAAGGGAGCAGCCGTAATTTCCATTCACGCTTCGGATCCTACTATTTTTCAGAATGTGGATACAGATAAGCTGACCAGAAGTCAAAGGGCTGCTGGGATGGCACTTTTGGAATACCGTCAGTCCATGATGAACAATGAACTGAGATGGTGTGTGGTATCAATTCCTACCGAAAGCTGGGCTGCCAAGGTATTTGCCCAGGAGGATGGCAAGACAGCTGTGGCCAAGCTGTGGCAGGAGATTTTTGCTACTGTACGCATTGATGCGGAGAATAATCCAGTGGAGGCTTGGCAGCAGCATATTGCCTTTCTGCAGCGGGCCTGCAAGTTTATGAACGAGCAGAAATTTACAGCCTTGAAGTATAGCAATAGCTTAGGCACCAAGCTGACTGTAGGATTGCCAGAGGGACATATCTGGGCTGGTGGTGCGGAAATTGCTGGTGATGGGGTAGAATTCGTGGCCAATATGCCAACAGAGGAAATTTATACTCTGCCAGATAGAAATAGGGTGGATGGGGTGGTTTATGCCTCCAAGCCTTTGAATTATAATGGCAATTTAATAGAGGGTATCTGTCTGGAGCTGAAGAAGGGCAAGGTTGTTAAGGCTTCTGCTACCAAGGGACAGGAGGTGCTGGAGCAGCTGCTGGTTATGGATGAAGGGGCCAGCCATTTGGGAGAGGCGGCCTTGGTTCCTTATAATTCTCCTATTTCCAACAGCGGGATTCTTTTCTACAACACCCTTTTCGATGAAAATGCGGCCTGCCATCTGGCCTTGGGCAAGGCTTATCCTACCTGCATTCAGGGAGGAGAAAAAATGAACAGTGTGGAGCTGGCTCAGCATGGGGTAAATGATTCCCTGATACATGAGGATTTTATGATTGGCACCAAGGATATGGAGATAGATGGAGTTAAGGCTGATGGCACCCCGGTTCCAGTTTTCCGTCAGGGAAATTTTGTCAGTTTTGACTAATTAAGATTTGGAGATGTGTGATTTGCTAAAGGGATATTTTGAATTAAAGGTGTTTAAGGCGGCCTGGCCCATTGTTTTTGGCTACATTCCTCTGGGTATGGCCTGTGGAATATTAGCTCAAAAGGTGGGCTTTGACTGGTTTCAGATGCTGATGATGGCGGTTTTTCTTTTTGCTGGCAGCGGTCAGTTTATTGCCTTGGCTATGATTGGCAGCGGCAGTACCATTATGCCAGTAGTGCTGACAGTATGTATTGTAAACCTGCGGCATCTTTTATATGCTTTGATTCTCAATCAGTATTTGTCCAAGGAAAGCCGTCTTTACAAAGCTCTATTCGCTCAGGAGATTGTGGATGAAAGCTTTGCGGTGAATCAAAATCAGTTTATCGTGGATACAGAATGGAATGGCAAAAATGCTCTGGGCGTAAATATTATTGGTCATAGCTCATGGATATTGGCTAATTTGGCAGGCCTTTATCTTGGCAACAGCATTTACATTGATACGGCTTTGGTAAGCTATGCCCTGATTGCTATGTTTATTGGTTTATGGTCCTTTCATTTTCTCAATGCCCGTCTGGTGCTGACAGGTATTCTGGGTGGTCTGTTGGCCTTGCTTTTGTCCTACTGGCTAACCAATATGCTGAATGTGGTGGTAGCCACGGTGATAGCGGCAGCTCTGGCAGCCTTTTATGAAACGCGTATGGGGAGATGAGGATAATGAGCTATAGTGATACTTTGCTGTGTATTTTGGGATTGTTTATTGTGTCCTACATTCCTAGAATCCTGCCCTTTGCTCTGCTGGGGAACCGGGAGCTGCCTAGGAGCTTTCGACTGTGGCTGCAATATGTGCCTACAGCGGTTTTTGGTGCTTTGATTTTTACCTCTATTTTTGGCACAGGGGCAGATGGTTTTCGCTTCAGTTGGGAGAACAAAGAGCTGCTGGCCTCTATTATAGTATTGCCAGTGGCAGCGGCTACCCGTTCTTTGCCTTATAGCATTATCAGCGGTTTGCTAGCCTATGGAGCTGCACAATATATGCTGGGTTAAAATTTTGTTAAGAGGTAGAATAATAAATGAAGCTTAATTCTAAAATATTAGTTGGCTTGGTTCTGCTTATGTGGCTAATTAGCGAATTTGGGCCAGAGGAAGCCTCTGGAGCTGCCAGCATTTGCGGTATTGGTGTGGCAGTAATTGCTCTGGTACGGCTTTTACAGGAGCAAAAGAAAAATAAATAACCATTAGAGAACAAAATATAGTATAATAAAAAGGTATGTAATTTGTAATCCTATAGAAACAGGTGGTGTAGCTAAATGTTGGTGGAATCAGGTTCCATTGTGACAAATGACATTTTGTCTGATGATGTAAGATGTATGGTGATTCAGGTGCCATCTATTGCTGCTGAGGCTGAGCCAGGGCAGTTTGTTATGGTAAAAAATGAAAATGGCGGTACTTTTCTGCGGCGGCCTTTTGGTATAGCCGATGTGGATAGAGAACAGGGCCGTATTCTGCTGATTTATCGTGTGGCCGGCAAGGGGACTCAGGAACTGGCCGGTTTGGAGCCTACTATGGAGCTTAGCGTAGAGGGGCCTCTAGGCGGTGGCTTCCGCTTTGAGTCAGATGGCTTGGAGGCAGGGGGACGCACCCTGCTGATTGGCGGTGGTGTCGGTGTAGCCCCTATGATTTATACTGCTCGTCGTTTGGCTGAACTGGAGCCTGCCAACAAGCCTGTTTTCCTGCTGGGCATTCGCAATGAGGGAGAACTTTTCTGGCAGGATTATCTGAAGGATTTTACAAAGGAAATCGTCGTAACCACCAATGATGGCTCTTCTGGTATCAAAGGTTTTGCCATTGATGCGATGCCGGAAATCCTCAGTCGTTACGATATTCGTCATATCAAAATCTGTGGCCCTACCATTATGATGGAGGGATTGGCCAAGCTGGCTATGAAGCAGGGCATTGAATGCCAGGTTTCCTTGGAAAAGCGCATGGCTTGCGGTATTGGTGTCTGCTTGGGTTGTACCTTTGAGGGAATGATTAGTGGCAAGAGATGGAAGATTTGCCATGATGGTCCTGTGTTCCCAGCTGAGGAGGTATTTGCAAGATGAAGATGAATATGGATAGACTGGCAACGGATTTTGCTGGTATCAAAATGAAAACCCCAGTAATGGGAGCCTCCGGTACCTTTGGCTTTGGTATTGAATACAAAGACTTTTTGGATTTGAATCAGGTGGGAGCTATTATCAGTAAGGGTTTGACTCCTGTACCTCGGGCTGGCAACAAGGGGGTACGGATTGCCGAAACTCCAGCTGGTATGCTGAACTGCATCGGCTTGGAAAATCCTGGGATTGACAGGTTTCTGACGGATATTTTGTCTCAGGTGCGGAAGGAAGCCTCTGAGACAGCTTTTATTGCCAATTTCTCTGCTGGTACAGTGGAGGATTATGGCATGATGGCAGCCAAGCTGGATGTAGACGGAGTAGATGGTGTAGAGGTAAATATTTCCTGCCCTAACGTAAAAGAGGGTGGTATTGTTTTTGGCACTGATCCCAAAGCAGCCGCAGCCGTTACTGAGGTTGTAAAGAAGAATACCTCTAAGCCGGTAATTGTAAAGCTGTCTCCTAATGTAACGGATATTACCGTCATGGCCAAGGCTGTTGAGGAGGCAGGAGCAGATGCTATTGCTCTCATTAATACGCTGACAGGCATGGTGATTGATACCCGTAGCTGGAAGCCACTTTTGGGAAATATTACTGGTGGTATGTCCGGTCCAGCCCTCCGGCCTATTGCGGTTCGTATGGTATGGCAGGCAGCCCAGGCGGTACGGATTCCAATTCTGGGATTAGGTGGCATTACCTGCGGTCAGGATGCCATTGAGTTCCTGTTGGCTGGTGCCAGTGCTGTAGCTGTAGGAGCAGAAAATTTTGTTCATCCAGATGCGGTAGTACAGGTAGCAGCAGATATTGATGCTTATTTGGAGGCAAGAGGCTTGAACCATGTATCTGAGCTGGTAGGCAAGGTACAGATTGGATAAATAATAGCATAGGCATAGACTTTGTGAGAATATACTGATTATTTTTAGGAGGAAAATAAATTTTGGCTGATTTAAAAGAAGAAATCCGGAAGCGGCGGACCTTTGCGATTATTTCCCATCCGGATGCCGGTAAAACCACATTGACAGAGAAGCTGCTGCTTTACGGCGGTGCTATTCATCTGGCTGGCTCTATCAAATCCCGCAAGACTCAGCATCATGCTGTATCTGACTGGATGGAGATTGAGAAACAGCGTGGTATTTCCGTTACTTCATCTGTATTGCAGTTTAACTATAACGGCTATTGCATTAATATATTGGACACCCCAGGCCATCAGGACTTTTCTGAGGATACCTATAGAACCTTAATGGCGGTGGATAGTGCTGTCATGATTATTGATGTGGCCAAGGGCGTTGAGGCTCAGACCAAGAAGCTGTTTAAGGTCTGCAAGCAGAGAGGGATTCCTATCTTTACCTTTGTTAACAAGCTGGATCGCTACGGCAAGGCTCCTTTGGATTTGATGGATGAGCTGGAAAATGTGCTGGGCATCCGTTCTTATCCTATGAATTGGCCTATTGGCACAGATGGCAATTATTTTGGCGTTTATGACCGGCAGAAGAAGCAGATAGAGCTTTTTGACGATGATACATCTCATGGACAGAATGCCAGAGCCTCTGTAACAGGCTCTTTGGAGGATGAAGAATTTGCTGCCATGTTAGGAGCAGAGGCTCATCAGACACTGGTAGATGATATAGATCTTCTGGATACAGCTGGTGAGGAGTTTGATTTGGACAAGGTAGCTCGTGGTGAGCTGACTCCTATGTTCTTTGGCTCTGCCATGACAAACTTTGGTGTGCAGAATTTCTTGGAGGAATATCTCAAGCTGGCGCCAGAGCCAGTAGGCCGAAATTCCAGCGCTGGTCTGATTGCTCCAGATGATGAAAAATTCTCCGCTTTTGTATTCAAGATTCAGGCCAATATGAATCCTGCTCACCGTGATAGATTGGCTTTTATCCGCATTTGTTCCGGCAAATTTGAGCGAGGCATGAATGTGTATCACAATCGCAGTGGCAAGCCTATTAAACTGGCTCAGCCACAGCAGTTCCTGGCTCAGGATAGACAGATTGTGGATGAAGCTTATCCAGGAGATATTGTGGGTCTGTTTGATCCGGGAATCTTCGGTATTGGAGATACCCTTTGCGATCCATCCCACAAGTTTAGCTACGAGGATTTCCCTGTGTTCCCACCAGAGAAATTTGCCAGAGTACAGGCCAAGGACACCATGAAGCGAAAGCAGTTTGTCAAGGGTGTAGAGCAGCTGACTCAGGAAGGTGCTATTCAGCTGTTCCAGCAGGCTGGTGCCGGCACTGAATCCTACATTGTAGGCACAGTAGGTACACTGCAGTTTGAAGTGCTGGAATATCGCCTAAAGAACGAATATGGTGTAGATATTGTGATGAATATGCAGCCATATGAGGTAGCAAGATGGATGACCTATGCAGATGGTCGAGAGGTAACTCCAGCCAGTCTCCGCGGTGCAGACCGCGGCATGTTCGTCTACGACCGCCGCAACAATCCAGTATTGTTGGTAAATAACGAATGGGCCTTGGGCTGGATAACCGATAACAATCCAGACTTAGAGCTCCATGTAGTACCTGTAGACAAGGTAGAAGCATAAAATTATATACTGTAAGCTAATCCCTGCTAGCTGCAAATCCTACAGCTGGCAGGGATTTTGTGATATACTTATAAAGGTAGTTGTTAATTTTAGTAGATAAAGAAAGAGGTACTAATATGCTAGAGACACTTAACACCGTCATTGTTTCGATGGATATATTTGGCATTGTAATTGATGTGGTCATTTTAGGCTGGTTCTATTACACTTATCGCAAAAATCCAGGAGCTGTCATAGGAAAATACACAAAGATATTGATTGGAGCCATATTGCTTTCTTTGACTAATAAGATTCTTTTAGGTAATCTCATGTTCATTTCATTTGTGGAGATAGGATTGGTTATCTATGCACTATATATGATAACCAAGGAGCGAAATAGATATTATTGATGAGATACCAAAATCAGCAATGAATTTTTTCGGTAATATGAGTTATATTGGCAAGGTATCGGAAATAATGTCTAAGTAATATTTGACATAATTTATCAATTTCTATATAATAAAATCGGTTTTAGTTTGTTGTACAATTTTATATGAGGAGTAGGTGTCGTAAGACTTAATAGGGAAGTCGGTAGAAGCCGACGCGGTCCCGCCGCTGTAAGGGGAGTTTATCTGTATTTGATGTCACTGGGGCATATGCTTTGGGAAGGCACAGATAGACGATGAACCTGAGCCAGAAGAACTGCCTGCTTAACAATCACCGTTTGACCTGCGAGCGATAGGAAGGGGATTTATAACAGAGCTATTTGTTATGGATTTTTGTGCCCTTCTTTGCGGATTTGTAGTTAGCACTTCAAGTCGGTAAGGAAGGGCTTTTGTATTGCAAGGAAGATGGCGGTATGTGTATGAGGGAGGAGATATGTTGAAAAAGGTCTTGCCAAGACTATTGCAGATGTTGATTACCGTGGTAGGTGTCAGCTTCCTAACCTTTAGTCTGACCTATTTGGCACCAGGCGATCCAGCTATGATGTTGTTGGAGGCTGGTGATACCATTGTGTCTCAGGAGACTATTGACCAGACTCGTAAGGAGCTGGGATTGGACAAGCCATTTCTGGTACAATATGGCAATTGGGCTGTACATGCCCTTCAGGGCGATATGGGAATATCCTATTCAGCCAAAAAGCCTGTTACAGAAAAGTTGGCTGAAGGTTTCGCCGGTACTTTGCTATTAGCGGCGGTTACCATTGTGTTTATTTTGTTGATTTCTATTCCTTTGGGAATTTTCTCAGCGGTGCACCAAAACAAGCCTGTAGATTATATCGTGCGGTTTTTTTCCTTTGTAGGAGTTTCCATGCCCAGTTTCTGGGTAGGCCTGATTTTGCTGTATGTATTTGGCCTGAAGCTAGGACTATTCCCTATAGCCAGTGCAGAGATAAATGCTAAGGGTATTATCCTGCCGGCCATTACTTTGGCTATTTATCAGTCTGCCAAGTATACCCGACAGGTGCGTACTGTCATTTTGGAGGAGCTTCATCAGGATTATGTAGTAGGGGCTAGAGCCAGAGGCCTTAGCGAGCAGGTTATTCTCTGGAAGCATATTCTGCCCAATGCGGTACTGCCTTTGATTACTCTGTTAGGCATGTCCATTGGTTGGCTGCTAGGTGGCGTAGCTGTTATTGAAATGGTTTTCTCTTGGCCAGGTATTGGCAATATGGCGGTGCGGGCTATTACCATGCGGGACTACCCTTTGATTGAGGGCTTTGTGTTGTGGATTTCCATCGTTTATATGCTGATAAACTTCCTGGTGGATGTGTCCTACAATTTCTTGGATCCTAAGCTGAGAAAGGAGGCACAGGCATGAGGGAATTTGTCAAGACTCACCGGCTGTTTGCCCTGTACACTGTGCTGGTATTGCTCATTATCTTTGTGGCTTTGGCGGCACCTATGTTGGCTCCCCAGGATCCCTATAGTGGCGATATGAAAGCGGTTTTTTTGCCACCTTCAGCAGAGCATTGGCTGGGAACGGACAAGCTGGGCCGTGATATGTTCTCACGGCTTATCTATGGTACTTCCACTTCCTTGTTTATGACCATCTGTCTGGTATTTCTTACGGCTGGTCTAGGGGCAACTGTAGGCATTGTTTCCGGTTATTTCGGTGGCAAGGTGGAAATGGTACTGATGCGTTTTGCGGATATGATGCTGTCTTTTCCAGGTGTGGTACTGGCTATCGCTATTGCCGGTATTATGGGTGGCAGTATTGTCAATACCATCTTGGCCTTGGTAGCTGTTAGCTGGGCTAAATACGCCCGCCTGGTGCGAAGCTTGGTTATCAAGCTTAGGAGCAATGACTTTATTGTGGCGGCTCAGGTTAATGGTACTCGCCCAGCCATGATTCTCTGGCGGCATATTGTGCCTAATGTGCTGCCTATGGTAGTAATTACCGGAGCTATGGATATTGGCACCATGATGATGGAAATAGCCGGCCTGTCTTTCTTGGGTTTTGGTGCTCAGCCACCTACGCCTGAATGGGGCTTGATGTTGAACGAGGGCCGCCAGTATATTCAGACTGCTCCGTTGATGATGGTTTATCCCGGTTTGGCAATTTTTATCGTAGTATCTGTATTTAATCTCTGGGGCGATGCCTTGCGTGATGTTTTGGATCCAAGACAGTCCTAGAGTGGAGAAATATTTAAAAAGATGGGAGAAATGTGTATGAAAAATTTTCGTTTGAAAAAAATTTGGAAGTCCATGGCGGTAGGCCTTTGCGGTATTTTGGCCGCTGGCTTGATTGCTGGCTGTGGCGGGGATAATTCTTCTGCCAATGTGGACAAGGGTGTGCTGAAGGTTGGTGTAACCAATTTTGCTGATACCCTGGAGCCAACTCAGAACTTCTTTGGCTGGGTGGTTATGCGTTATGGTCTAGGGGAGTGCCTGACCAAGTTTGATGAAAAGATGAATGTAGTGCCTTGGCTGGCTGAGAGCTGGACTATTAGTGATGACCATCTTACTTGGACCTTTAAAATCCGTGATGGAGTAAAATTCTCCAATGGTCGCGAGCTTACCGCTGAGGATGTAAAGGCTTCTATTGAGAGAGCTTTTGCCAAGAATAATCGTGCAGCTACCTTCTTTGAGTATGAAAGCATGACTGCTGAGGGTAACAATCTGATTATCAAAACCAAGAAGCCTATGCCTAATATGCCTGGCTATCTGGCAGATCCACTCTTTATTATTGTGGACACCAAGGCAGAGGCTGAGGGCCGCGATTTTTCCAAGGAAGGCCCTATCTGCACCGGCCCTTATATGGTAGAGTCTTTCGTCAAGGAAAAATCTGTTATGAAGAAGAATCCTTATTACTGGGATGGAGAAGTACCATTTGAGACTGTAGAGATTCCTTCCATTGACGATCCTAATACCAGAGCTATGTCCCTCCAGTCTGGTGAGGTGGATGTGGCTGTAAATATTGCTGCCGGCGATATTGATTTGTTCAAGAACAACGACAAGTTCGCTATTGATGAGATTTCTTCCCTCCGTGTAGTTTTGGCTCGTATCAATCAGAAGGGTATTCTGGGAGATCCAAAGGTACGTGCTGCCTTTATTCAGGGTTGTGACAGGGATACCTACAACAATGTTCTGTTGAAGGGTACCTTTATTCCAGGCAGTGCCCCTGTACCTCCTTCCATGGACTATGGCTTTGACCAGCTAAAGGATCCAAATGCTTACAATCCTGAGAACGCCAAGAAGCTGTTGGACGAAGCAGGCTGGAAGGACACTGATGGAGATGGCATCCGTGATAAGGATGGCAAGCCTTTGAAGGTGGATTTTGTGGTGTACAACAGCCGTGCCGAGTTGCCTTTGTATGCAGAAGCTGTTCAGTCTGATATGAAGAAAATCGGTATTGATGTCAACATCAAGAATGTGGATTACAATCTCATTGACCAGATGGGCATCAAGGGCGAATATGATTTGTTGATTTCCAATATTACCACTGCCAATACCGGTGATCCAGAGGTATTCCTGAATTGGTATTGGAAAACCAATGTAAATGGCTCCAATCCTCAAAATGGTTCTGGTTATAGCAATCCAGAATTGGACAAGGTATTTGATCAGCTGTCTGTGGAGTTTGACAAGGAAAAGCGTCGCCAGCTGATTATTCAGGCTCAGCAATTGATTATGAATGACGGTGCTGCTTTGTTCTTGGGTTATCCTCAGACCAATATTGTCAGCAACAAGGCTTTGACTGGTGTGCATATGTTCCCATCAGATTATTATTGGATTACCAATCTTATTAAGCCAGCAAAATAAAACTTATGAGGCTGCGGCATCATGCCTCGGCCTCTTTTTGCATTTATACAGGAGGGAAGAGCTTGTTAGTTGAAGTAAAAAATCTGGATATTTCCTACACCGATACCCCAGAGCCTTTGGTGAAGAATGTCAGTCTTTCATTGGACAAGGGAGAGGTGCTGACTATCGTAGGTGAGTCCGGCAGTGGCAAAACCACGGTTATCAGGGCTATTCTGGGAGTGCTGTCTGGTACGGGTTATATTAGCAATGGCTCCATTCATTTTGCTGGTCAGGATTTAACTCATCTTAGCAATCAGGAATGGCTGAAGTTGCGTGGGAAAAACATCTCCATGATCTTTCAGGATTGTGGCAATATGCTGAATCCTGTGCAGACCATAGGTCATCAGTATATTGAATATATTCAGACTCATGCTGACAAATCCAAGGAGGAAGCTAAAGCGATGGCTTTGGAAGTGTTGACCAGAATGAATCTGCCAGATCCTGAAAATATTATGAACTCCTATATTTTTGAGCTTTCTGGGGGTATGCGTCAGCGGGTAGGTATTGCCATGGCTATTACCTTTCATCCTCAACTGCTTTTAGCAGATGAGCCTACTTCCGCCTTGGATGTAACTACTCAGGCTCAGATAGTAAAGGAGCTGTCCAATATTGTAAAGCAGTCTGGTACAGCCATGATTATGGTTACCCACAATATCGGTGTGGCGGCGTATATGTCTGATAAAATCATGGTTATGTCTCAGGGCCAGGTACGGGATTATGGGCCAGCGGAGCAGGTTATTAACCATCCAACCGATGATTATACCAGGCATCTGTTGTCCTCCGTTCCAGAATTGGGAGGTGAAAGATATGTCTGATGCAGAAATCATTATGAGTATTCAGGGGGTTACCAAGAAATTTCCCATGGGGGATGGAAGATTTCTCACTGCCTGTGATGATATAACCCTCAATGTCCGCAAGGGAGAATTTGTAGCCATAGTAGGTGAATCCGGCTGTGGCAAAACCACCTTGATGAAATCTGTGATGAATATTCAGGCTCCTACCAGTGGCAAGATCTTTTATCGGGGACAGGACATTACCCAGCTGACTGGGGAAGCCAAAAGACAGAACTGCCGTAATATCCAAATGGTCTTTCAGAATCCATCGGCGGCCTTTAATCCCAAGCTAAAGGTGAAGGAGATTATTTGCGAGCCATTGTTGAATTTTAATCTGGTAAAAAAATCGGAAATGGCTGTCAAGGCAGGGGAGCTTTTGGAAATGGTAGATTTGCCCCGGGAATTTGCGGAGCGTTATCCTAATAACATGAGCGGCGGTCAGCGGCAGAGGGTGGCTATTGCCAGAGCTTTGGCTTTGGAGCCGGAAATAATTGTCTGTGATGAGGCTACCAGTGCTTTGGATGTTTCAGTGCAGGACACTATTATCAAGCTGTTATGCCGTTTGCAGAAGGAAAAGGGTGTTACCTTTATGTTTATCTGCCATGATTTGGCTTTGGTATCTCTCTTTGCTCATCGGGTAACGGTTATGTATTTAGGCAACATCATGGAAAAGTTGGATGGGGACAAGCTGCAGGAGGCTGTTCATCCTTATACACAGGCTCTTTTGCGCTCTGTATTTCCTGTACATGGGGATAAAAGGGCAGTTCAGTGTCTGGAGGGCAATATTCCCAATCCGGCAGATATGCCTACAGGCTGTCCTTTCCAGACTCGCTGTACCTACTGTCAGGATAAATGCCGCAGTGAGAAGCCTGTCCTGCAGCAGGTGGGAGACAATCATTATGCAGCCTGCCACTTTCCTCGACAGGCACAGGGCTGATTAAGTGGATTGATAAAGTTAAATGGCGTAAAATTATTAGAATATAGGTGATTTATGGAAAAGGAAGAATTGACATACATTGATTATCTCAAAGTAACCATACCATTTATACTGTCCTCGGCAGTACAGCCTCTTCTGGGGGCCTTTAATACGGCGCTAATGGGACAGATGCCGGAAACAGCCTATGTGGCCGCCATTTCCTTTGGTGTGATTTTTCTCAACAATGTATATTGGCTCTTCGGTTTTCTACGGGTGGCAACTACCACCTTTTCCTCCCATGCTTTGGGCCGCAGCTCGATAGAGGAGGCGGCTCAGGCTTTGCTGCGGCCCTTAATCTTGGCGTTGATTTTGGGCTGTGGCTTTGTGGGAGCATATCCTTGGCTTTATGATGGCTATATCCGGATGATGGATATAGGAGGCAGAGAAGCCATCTTGTTGGAATCCTATTTGGATATAGCTGTCCTTAGTGCTCCCTTGGTACTGGGGAATTACGTTATTGTAGGCTGGTTTATGGGGCAGATGATGATTCGGCAAACCATGCTGGTGCAGATATCAATGAATTTATTGAATATTGTCCTGGCTGGCCTGTTTATTTTGTATTTTCATTGGGAGGTGCAGGGACTGGCTCTGGCTATGGTGGCAGCTCAAGCCTATGGCTTTGTTTTGGGGTTGATTCTAATGGCCTTTTCTCGACGGCTTAATTTGTCCCATATTTTATCCCGTCAGTTATTGAGCCTAAAGGAGTATGGTCCTCTTTTAGCCATGCAAAGGGACTTGATGCTGCGTACCATCTGTCTTTTAACCATTAACAATCTTTTTGCCAGAGCAGGTAATGAAATGGGCATTGACTATATGGCAGTCAATGCTATTCTTTTGGAATTAATTTTTGTTATTTCCTTTATTTTTGATGGTATGGCCAATGGCCTTAGCGTTTTTGCCGGCCGCAGCTGGGGCAGTAAAAACAAATTTATGCTGAAAAGCAGTATGATTACCGCTTTGAAATGCTGTCTGATTTTTGGCCTAGGCTGCAGCTTGTTATTGTTACTGATTGGCCAGTGGCTGCTGACAATTATGACAGACCAGCCAAAACTGTTGGTACTAGGGGGACAATATATAATATATTTATCCATCCATTCTTTAACCGCCGGAGTGGGGCTGTTGCTTTATGGGATATATACGGCTGTTGGCTATACTACCTATATCCGCAATATGATGATAGTGGCAGCGGTGGTATTTTTTCTGTGCTTGAAATCTTTTGTACCAGCATGGGAAAATCATGGTATTTGGTTGGCCTATATTTGCACCTATTTGTTTGAATCTGTAGCTTATGGTTATGGTTTAAAATATTTATTTGTAAGATTTTAAGAAAAAATCTCATTTGCTATTGACAATGATTCTGATAAATATTATCATATTTAAGTACTTTGAGATTAGTTATCAATGTATTTTGAAATCATGTATCATTATCATTGGAGGTATTGGCTATGACATTGAAAGATGGCAAGACCGGTATGACTCTCCGCGTAGACAGCATTGGAGAATCCGGTCTCAAGGAAAGACTGATGACAATGGGTATGCTGCCAGGCACCAAAATTAAGGTGTTGCGTTCCGCCCCCCTGGGAGATCCTATTGCAATTGGACTGCGTTCTTACAATTTGGCTATTCGTCGTAAGGATGCAGAGCAGATTCAGGTAACAGCAATCTAATTGGGAAGGAGATTTTAGCAAATGAGTGGAAGTTTATCCGTAGCCCTTACTGGTAATCCCAATACTGGTAAGTCTACTATTTTTAATGAGCTGACTGGTGCCCGTCAGAAGATTGGTAACTGGCCTGGCGTAACTGTTGATAAAAAGGTAGGTTATGTTCGTCATAATGACAAGGATATTATGATTGTGGACCTGCCAGGTACATATAGCGTTAATGCTCGTTCTCCAGAGGAGAGAATCGTTATCGATTACCTCATGGAAAACCACACTGATTTGGTTGTAGATGTGGTGGATTCCTCTAACATTGAGAGAAATCTCTTCCTGACCTTACAACTGTTGGAAAAGGGCATTCCTTTGATTATTGACCTGAACATGCAGGATGAGGCCAAGAAGCGGGGCATCAAGATTGATGTCAAAAAACTGGAGAATTTCTTGGGCTTCCCTGTACTACTTACAGTGGCTAGAGATGGCAGCAGCCTGAAGAATATGTTGAATGTCTTTACTTCTATTTCCATGGAAGGTTATGGCCCTAGTGAGAAGCTGCAGGCCCATATTGCCAAGGCCAAGGAGATTGAGTCCACTGTTACCGACGAAAAAGCTCGCCAGGAGCAGTTGATTGAGCTGCGTTATGCCTTTATTGATGAGATTCTTAGAGAGTCTGTTACTTTCTCCCATGTAGGTACTACCACCTCTGAAAAGATTGACCATGTACTGGCTAACGGTATTCTGGCTATTCCAGCTTTCCTGCTGATTATGTATGCTGTTTTCCAGATTACCTTTGAATGGATTGGTCAGCCTATTGCAGACTTCGTAGATGAGCTGGTCAATGACCAGTTCCTAGGCTGGGCTTCTGAGACTCTGGCAGATGCGGGGGTAGCTGATTGGATGCAGTCCCTTGTTTGCGATGGCATTATCGGTGGCGTTGGTTCCGTTATTACCTTTGTACCACTGATTTTCATTCTGTTCTTCTGCCTGAGCTTCTTGGATGGTACTGGCTATATGGCTCGTGTAGCCTTCATTATGGATCCTATTATGCGTCGCTGTGGTTTGACTGGTAAGGGTGTTATGCCTTTGATGATGGGCTTTGGCTGTGGCGTTCCTTCCATTATGGGTGCTCGTGCCTTGGATACTGAAAAGGATCGTATGTTGTCCATTATGGCTGCTCCTTTCCTGACCTGTGGTGCCAAGCTGCCAATTATGGCTCTTTTTGCAGCCATGTTCTTCCCTGATGATGCTGCTAATGTGGTATTTGCCATGTATGTAGTAGGTGTGGTTATGGCTATTGTTTCTACTAAGCTTTTGTCTCACACCACTTTCAAGGATGATAATTCCACCTTCTTGCTGGAACTGCCTCCATATCGTATGCCAGATATGAAAACCGTTCTGCTGGAAACCTGGGATAAGGGCAAGGGGTATCTGGTTAAGGCCGGTACTATTATCTTCCTGGGCTGTGTAATTCTCTGGTTCCTGTCTGCCTTTAATAGCGAGGGTATGGTTGAGGATCTGAACGACAGCTTCCTGGCCTCCATTGGTTCTGTGATTGGTTCCCTCTTTGTTTTCCAGGGTTTTGGCAACTGGGAGGCTGGTGCAGCCGTACTTTCCGGTGTTCTGGCCAAGGAGTCTGTAGTATCTACCATTGGTATTCTCTATGGTATGCCTGATATTTCTGCTGAAGCAGAGGATGCAGTGGAGACTGCTGAGGCTATGCTGGGGACTGGTATGGGCAGTGCCTTTACACCATTGTCCGCCATTGCCTTTATGGTATTCTCCCAGTTGTATACCCCATGTGTAACTGCCTTGGGTACTATCAAGAAAGAGGCTGGTGGCTTCAAGTGGATGGTATTTGCTGCGGTTTATATGTTTGTGCTGGCTTGGGTTGTTTCCCTACTGGTATATCAGATTGGCAGCCTGTTAGGATTCTAAAATAATTAAGCTAGCATACTATTACAGGTGGTGCCTAGCTAAGTTATCTGATACAATGATAAGGATAGGAGGTCTATATAATGAATGCTCAGACTTTGGTTTTGTTAGTGATTATAGCTGCTTTGCTGGCTTTTGCTCTTCGTCATGTGTATTACAATTTCGTAGAGGGCAAGCATGATTGCTGTGGCTGTGATGCCTGCAGTGGACATCATGACAAGGAAAAAAATACTGGGGCGGAAGAAGGCTCCTGTCCGTATTGCAGTGGTCACAAATAATTTAATCTAATAAACGGGGACTGTTTTCCTGGTGATTTCCTAATGCTAATATTCGAATCGAATTTGCATTAGGAAAAGCTAGAGAGACAGTCCTTTTCTCTTGTCTGGAAATAGGCAAATTACCCTTGAAAATGGCATGGTTTTAGGCTATTATAGGTAATAGGAATAGCTGAAGGATTATTAATACATATCAGCAATAAATGTATAGTATGGTGACGGTAATGAGGGAAAAAAAGTCATTAAAAAGTCTGGATAAATTAGTATCCAGCTTGGAATTTTTGAATTTCGAGCAAGGTAAAAAGCGCTGTATGAACGACGAAGAGTTTTATCTGGAGCTTGTGAAAGAGTTTGCAGAGGAAAGCAAGCTGAAAACCTTGCAAGAGAACTATCAACGTCAGGACTGGCCCCAATATAGGATGAATGTGCATACTATTAAGAGTTCGGCGGCCTATATAGGGGCAGAGGAGCTTTCCCAGCAGGCTAGGCTTTTGGAAAATGCTGCCAAGGAGGGCAATCAGGCATATCTTGTGGCTAAACATATTGAATTTACTCAATATTACCAAAAGGTATTGCAAGGAATTAAGGACTTACTTGCTGAAATAGAGTCGGCAGGAGCATAAATTAAAAGCAGGGTTGGCGATATACATGGAAGAAAAGAAAATTTTGGTCGTGGATGATAGTGCCGTAAATCTCAAACTGGCAGGGAAAATCATAAAATCTCAGGAGGGATGGAAACCCATATTGGTACCATCTGGCCAGCGGGCTTTGAAGTATTTGGAGGACAATCAGGCAAATTTGATTCTTTTGGATGTGATGATGCCGGAAATGGATGGCTTCCAACTGTTGCAAATACTGCAGGGAGATGAAAGGCTGGCCAAGATTCCTGTGGTAATGCTGACAGGAGATGAGGATGCAGAAACCAAGGAGCAAGGCCGACAGGCAGGCATAAAAGCTATGCTGCACAAGCCCTTTGATATATCACATCTGTTGGATACCATAACGAAGTATATAGACTGAGGAAGAGGTCATGGATGATAATATACGGGAAGAAATTCGCCAACTAAACCTGGAATTAAAAAAAGCCCATCGGGAGGTAAAGCGTCTCCATCGTGAGAATAATATCCTTTCTACCATGAACGAGCAGTCTAATAGATTCCGGGAGTTTAGTGAGGCCAAAAAAGGACGTCAGGAATACTATACACGAATGTTTGTGGAGAATTCTCCTAATATTTCCATTATGCTGGATAATCAGCTTAAGACACTTCTGGCTACAGAGAGATATTATCAGGTAGGTCAGTACACCACAGAGGAAATTAATAACGGATTGCCGATTGCTACCGTCTTTCATGGTGTCATGGAATATTCTGAGTGCAAGCATTTGGAGTCCGTGTGTCAGATAGCTTTGACAGAACAGCGGGAGATTCACTACATTGAGAAATTGCATGTGGGCAGGCAGGAATTGGTCTATGATGTCTATATTCACCCAGTAAAAGGTATGGCGGAAGGGGAAAACTGTCTCATGCTGATTATGGTGAATATTACAGATATCATTTCTGCCAAGGAAAAAGCTGAAACTGCTGATAAAGCAAAAAGCAGCTTTTTGGCCAATATGTCTCATGAAATAAGAACCCCTATGAATGCCATTCATGGCATGGCAGAGTTTATTATTCGAGATACTACAGATATATTTGCCAGGGAAAATGCCATTCTCATAAAGAATGCATCTACCTCTCTTTTGACTATTATTAATGATATTTTGGATTTCTCCAAAATAGAGGCAGGCAAAATGGAATTGATAAATTCATCCTTCCAATTGGCTTCTCTTTTGGTAGATGTAGCTGCTATTATTCGCATTAAGCTAAAGGATAGCAAAGTTTCTTTTGTATTACAGATTGATCCCGAAATGCCTCGTGGCCTGATTGGGGATGAAATCCGCATCAAGCAGATAATGGTAAATCTTTTAAATAATGCGGTGAAATTTACTCAGGAGGGTACTATTACGCTCCGTATGGGCTGCAGAAAGCTTGGTGATGACAATACGGTAAAGATATATGGCAGTGTGGCAGATACAGGCATTGGCATAAAACCCCAGGATTTGGACAAGCTGTTTTCCAGCTTTGAGCGAGTAGATACCCGAAGAAACAGGTCTATTGAGGGGACTGGCTTAGGCTTGGCCATCAGCCGTCGTCTATGTGAGTCTATGGGCGGTGCATTAGGGGTAAAAAGTGTTTATGGCCAGGGCAGCGTATTTAGCTGGACTATGGTGAATCAGGTAGATGATTGGACTCCTATTGGTACCATAGGCAAGGGGGATATCCAAAATCAGGAAAAGCTTTTCCAATATACCTTTATTGCGGAAAAGGCCAAGGTGTTGGTGGTTGACGATAACAAGGTAAATCTCAAGGTGGCAGAGGGAATGCTGTCTCCTTATAGAATCCAGGTAGTAACTGCTGAAAGTGGTTATGAGGCTTTGGAACTGCTGAAACAGCAACATTTTGACATTGTCTTTATGGATCATATGATGCCTATTATGGACGGGGTGGAAACCTTGCAAAAGCTTAGATTACTGCCTAGCCATGAAAAGGACGTGGTGGTGGCTCTTACCGCCAATGCAGTGGCTGGCGTGCAGGATGAGTATCTCCAGCTAGGCTTTCAGGGATATTTATCCAAGCCGCTAGGGGATAAGGAATTGGATGAATGTCTGCGTAGTTTTCTGCCTTCGGATACCATTTATAAGCTGGATAAACCTTTTACCAGCAGAATGGATGAGGTAGATCGGGATATTCTCATGCAGGTTTATACTGAGGGACACAAAAAGATTAAACTGTTTATGAATCTGCTGGAGGCAGAGGATTGGCCAAGATATACCATTGAGGTACATGCGCTCAAATCTGTAGCAGCTCATATTGGGCAAAAGCAGTTGGCGGAAATGGCCAAGGCTCATGAAAAAGCAGGGAAATCAGGAGATTATCAGTATATTTATCGAAATTTCGATAGACTTTTAGCCCAGTATGGTGCCCTGCTAACCTATATTAGTGAAAAATTTGCTGAGGAAATCTTTAAGCCAAAACAAGAACAGAATCTATTGACTATATCTCCAGAAAAGTTGTTTGAGAAAACCACTCAATTACAGGACGCATTGGGGGATTATGATCTTGATAGATTGGAAGAATTGCTGCAGGAACTGCTGGGATGTCAGCTTGACAGCGCTAGACATAAGCTGTTATCTCAAATGAAAGATGCCTGCGGGGAATTTGATTATGATACTCTGGAGAAACTTATGACACAATGGCAAAATGCCAGTAAATCATAATAGAGGTGAGAATTTTGAAATCAGTAGTATTATTTACTGAAGAAATAGATGATCTGGAAAGGGCTGTGGCAGAGCTGCAAAAGCAATGCCAGGGATTTGATTTTCAGCAGCATAGTGCAGGACTGCTTTTTGCCCATCCAGATACTGATTTGGAAGAATTAATGTCTTTGCTGACGGAGGCATTTGCTATACCGATTATAGGAGTTACTGCCTCCTTTATATTTACTATGAAAGGTGTAAAAAGAGAGGGTATTTCCCTGCATTTTTTCACAGCTGATGATTGCCGCTTTGCTGTGGATAGTACAGGAGAATTGAAGCCTGAGCATGTAAAGGAGGCTATGGGCCAGGTTTATCATAACTTGGTTAATCAGCTAGGTGAAAAGCCAAAGCTTTTTTTGACTTATGGCAATCCAAGCTTAGACATGGCGGGAGACGATTTTGTAGATACTCTGGATACCTTGTCTGAGGGGGTACCAGTATATGGCGCTATGGCCTCAGATGATTTTGCAATGGAGGACTGTTGCTTTGTGTGCAATGGTCATGTATTTAAATATGGTGCAGCAGTTATAGCTATCAGTGGTAATATTAAGCCAGTTATGTCCAGTGGCTTTCACGTGGATACGGCTATTGATTACGAAGGCATTGTAACCCGTGCCGAAGGCAATCAGGTGATGGAACTGGATGGTGTGCCTTTTGTGGAGGCTTTGACTAAAGCTGGCATGGTTTTTAATTTGGATAATGCTCAGGATTACATTAATACTCCTTTCAAGATTTCCTTTGCAACTGAAGCCGGAGAGGAAATACAATGCTTGCGACATCTTTTCCATGTGGATAAGGAGAGGGGAACAGCCAAATTTTTTGGCAAAATTCCTGTAGGAGCTAAGCTGCAGGTAGGGATTCTGGATGTAGAGGGGATTCATGACTCGGTGGCAAATGTAGTCCATGATTGCTTAGAAGGTATTGCAAAGAATAATCCTCAAAGCTATCATACTTTGATGGTTACCTCCTGTGCCTCCAGGCTTATGAGCTATACCAATGCTATACATGATGAAAGCCTTGCCTACGTGGATATGATACCAGAGGGGATGGAAATGTCAGGCTTATATGCTTATGGCGAAGCCTGTCCTATAAAAACTAAAACTAGCAGCAAGGGAAGAAATGCTTTTCACAATACCACATTTTCCTTGCTGGTAATGTAGCAATAGGGAGTGTTTGCAATATGGATTTTAGACAATTGGAGTATTTTTGTACTCTGAGCCGCCTGAAAAATTTTACCCGCACGGCAGAAGAGCTGCATGTTTCCCAGCCCTCCGTTACCAAGGCTATCAAGTCCTTGGAAACGGAGCTGAAGCTGACCTTGATAGATCGGCGGCAAAAGCATGTTACCCTTACCAATGAGGGCAAGGCCTTTCTGCTTCATGCGGAGCAAATTATGAAATCGGTAGAGGATACCTACAGGGATATGGAGCGCTTCCAGCTGGAAAAGCAGGGAACAGTGCATTTTGGTATTCCCCCTATGGTGGAGGCCTATCTTTTCCCAGATCTTTTCACCAGCTTCAAGGCTATGTATCCTGATATGAATCTGGATGTACGGGAATATGGAGATTCTACAGAGGTAATGGAAAAGGCTGATTCCGGTGAGCTGGACTTTGGCATTATCTTTTCCAGCCGAGGGGATACCAAGGATAATCAAATGCTGATTATGACAGACAATATGAGTCTTTGTGTCAGCCCTGAGCTGCCCTTGGCCCGCAAGGAAAATATCTGTTTTGATGATTTAAAGAATGAGCATTTTATCATGCAGCAATCCAATACCTATCAGTATCAGCATGTATATGAGCGGTGCGTAGAAAGGGGCTATATTCCGGATATTCTCCTGTGCACCACTCAGCTGAAAACCATTAAACAGCTGGTGGGCAATAGACTGGGTATCTCCGTGCTGCCAGATTTTGTTACCAATGAGGAAACTATCTTTGTGCGTCGACAGCTGACACCGCCTCTCAAGGTTAATATTTGCCTTTACTGGGGACGCAATAAACAGCTCAGCGATATGGATAAAAGATTTTTGGATTTCATCAAGCACTATGTGGCTACTGAGGAATTCAAGAGTCATTTTACAAAAAATATAGAAAAATAAAGAATGAAATGTATGACGTCGGAGCTCCGGCGTCATTTTGTTTTAAAATCCCTGCTTGACAAGGTAGTTCTTTTTTGGTATTATTTTTTAGGTTATATAAGCTCTTGATAAGGAAGGGCGTATCTACCAACTGCCGAGAACAGTTGTCTATGACCCGCTGGGTTGTAGTACACTTTTTAGGCGGTTTTTTTGTGTGTAAATTTAAATTACCCCTTTGCCACAAGTTTTGTAGTGTACATTTTAGTTGTAGGATAAGGAGTGTTGACATGAAATACGATGTTATTATTATTGGTGCAGGCCCTGGTGGTATTTTTTCTGCTTATGAGCTGATTAAGGGAAATAAGGATATTAAGGTGGCTGTATTTGAGGCTGGCCGTCCCTTGGAGCAAAGAAAATGTCCTATTGACGGCAAAAAAATTAAAAGCTGTATCAAATGTCCATCCTGCGCTATTATGAATGGCTTCGGGGGCGCAGGCGCTTTCTCTGATGGCAAATACAATATTACCAATGATTTTGGCGGTACTCTTTATGAGCATATTGGCAAGGAGGCTGCTCTGGAGCTGATGTATTATGTGGATGAAATCAATGTCAGCCACGGTGGCCAGGGCACTAAAATGTATTCTACCACTGGTACCAGCCTGAAAAAAACCTGTATGCAGAACAAGTTGAAGCTGCTGGATGCTTCTGTACGCCATCTGGGTACAGACAAAAACTATATTGTCTTGGAAAATATCTACAATGAGCTGCAGGAGAGAGTGGATTTCTTCTTTATGACTCCTGTGGAAAAGCTGGAGACTTTGGCTAATGGTTATCGGGTAATTACTGCCAAGGACAGCTATGAATGTGATAAATGTATTGTTTCTGTAGGCCGCAGTGGCAGTAAGTGGATGGAAAAAATCTGTCAGGAGCTGGAAATTCCTACCATGTCCAACCGAGTGGATTTAGGGGTAAGAGTTGAATTGCCTGCAGAGGTATTTTCCCATCTTACCGATGAGCTGTATGAAAGCAAGATTGTTTACAGAACGGAAAAATTTGAGGATAAGGTGCGTACCTTCTGCATGAATCCTTATGGCAGCGTGGTAAGCGAGAATACCAACGGCATTATTACCGTAAATGGCCATAGCTATGAGGATAAGGCTCTCCAGACAGGTAATACTAATTTTGCCCTGCTGGTATCCAAGCATTTCTCGGAGCCTTTCAAGGATAGTAACGGCTACGGTGAAAGCATTGCCCGCCTTTCCAATATGCTGGGCGGTGGTGTGCTGGTACAACGCTTTGGGGATTTGGTGCGTGGTCGCCGCAGTACCCAGAAGCGCATGGATGAAGGCTTTGTTACTCCAACTCTGGCAGCAGCACCTGGTGATTTGAGCTTGGTATTGCCGAAGCGTATTCTGGATGGTATTATTGAGATGATCTATGCTCTGGATAAGATTGCTCCAGGCACAGCCAATGATGATACTTTGCTTTATGGTGTAGAAGTAAAATTCTACAATATGGAAGTAGAGCTGGATGATAATCTTGAATGTCATTACAAAGGACTGTACATTATTGGTGATGGCAGTGGTGTAACCCATTCTCTCTCTCATGCTTCTGCCAGCGGTGTCTTTGTGGCCAGAAAAATTCTTGCTGATATGTAAGTAAAATAGCCCTTTCTGACTTTTCCTGAATTATGTAGGGAGGAAAGCCGGAGAGGGCTATTTCTATCTAAGCCAAGCTGCTAAAAAGAGCATCTACAATTTGATGAATATCAGTGGAGGCAATGGAGGAATAATTTACCACAAAAGTATGCTCTGGAGCGGCCTGACGGTTTTGATAATAATGCTGTAACGGTTGCAGCATTAATCCCTTTTGCCGCAGTCTAGCCTGCAAATCCCTATCTGATAGACTAGTATCGATTTGCAAGAGAAAATACAAGCCAGAGGATTGCTGGAGAATTTTAATCCGCTCATGGTCAGGGTGGCTGGTTAAAGCTTTTAGAAGCTGTTGACGAAGTTTTTTATAATTGTTCCGCATACGGTTAATATGCCGCTCGAAATACCCCTGATTAATAAACTCTGCCAGAGTATATTGCTCAAAGGTGGATACCGTACAGCTAAGGTAGTTTAATTTGTTGTTAAATTCCTCCATTAAAGGCTTGGGCAGTACCATATAGCTGATACGAATGGTAGAGGCCAGACTCTTGGAGAAGGTATTCATATAAATAACCTTGTTGCTCATATCTATGCTGAATAGGGAGGGGATAGGCCGACCTACCAAACGGAACTCTGTATCATAATCATCCTCAATAATATATCTAGGGCCAGCTGCCGCCCAGCCTAGCAGCTCATAGCGACGGCTAATGGGGGTAATAATACCTGTGGGAAAATGGTGGGAAGGGCTGATATGAATAACATCACAGCTTACAGTGTTCAAGGCTGTTACAGACATGCCCTGCTGGTCAATAGGCAGGGCAATACAGCAAGCGCCGTTATCCCGATAAATGCGCCGCAGCTTTTGATACCCCGGATCTTCTACACAATAAATCTTGTCCCGGCCAATAAGCTTAATCAACAGCTCATAAAGATATTCTGTACCGGCGCCAATAACAATCTGCTCTGGAGAAATATCCATACCTCGGAAATGGCGCAGATGATTGGCTATGGCCTGTCGCAAAGGTGCCACACCTGCTGTAGGAGACTGAGTGAGAAGAAGCTGCTGTTTTTCGCTAATGGTATGTCGGAGCAAACGACTCCAGATACTAAAGGGAAAATTTTCCGCCAGCAGGCTGTTAGAGGACAAATCCACTCTATGAGGGGCAGGGACTGTGGTTGAATCATTCATCTCAGAATTTTTTTTGGAGTCCTGTGATATAATGCTCCCTTCCCAGTCAGAAGAAGTATTCTTCTTTTGGGGATTGTTATTGTTTATTTGCTGTTGGTCAAAGAAATTCATGGATTGATGATAGTTTTCCACTGGGGAAACAAAGTACCCTGATTTTAGGCGGGCATAGATATAACCCTCTGAAACCAGCTGCCCATAGGCTCCCTCTACAGTTATGGTGCTGATGCCCAGCTGGGTGGCCAGGGAACGCTTGGAGGGCAGCTTGGTGCCTGGTGTTAGATGATGCAGAAGAATTTCGTTTTTGATGTATTGGTAAATCTGCATATAAATAGGCTGAGGCTTATTGGGTTCCAGATTCAAAGTCAGCATGTGGGGCCGCCTTTCTATGATAGATTGAAATAAGCTAAAATTGTGGTAAAATAAAAGCGGCAGAAAATGCCGCTTTAGTTTACAGAGAAATTTTCTGCAATGGCTTTACCAATATCAGGAAGATTATGGCATTGAGAAGTGCCTTTAGAGCCAGTCCCGGTGTGGAGCTAAGTCCAGCCTCAATACTGTCATAAAGCACAGCTCCAAAAATAGTATAAGCAGCCACCATCCAGACAAGGCCTAAGAAAATGGCGGTAAGATTTCCACCATTAATCACAAAGCTGTTGTGATTGCTCTTGTAAAGTATGCCAAAAATCCAAGCCATAATATATTTGATAAGCAGTGTAGGCACAATCCAAAGGGCAAAGCCGCCAATCAAATCTGCCAGAGCAGAGCCAACTGCACCGGCAATGGCTCCCTGTTTACGGCCTAACAGTACCACCGCCAGCAAAACAGCTGCATCTCCTAAATGGGCATAGCCCAAGGGAATAGGAATCTTTGGCACAAAGGTCATAACAAAAACAATAGCGGTAAATAAAGCAGTAAGACACAAATCCTTAGTTGTTAATTTCATAATTGTCACTCCTGACTGTATTTTTGTTCAATATATTGAATATGGTACTTAGTATAATGCCACATTGGCTATATTGAAATAGTCAGAATGAGATAAAAATATAATATCAGATTTATGGTCAGATGGAAAGATATTTTTGTAAAGGATGAGGAAATGGAGCAGGAAAAAATATATGCCAAGCAAGCAGGATATAAGCATTTGAAGGCTTTGGGACAGTTTTTTACCCCCAAGGCTGTGGCAGAATTTATGTGTAACTGGGCTGGTAAAAATGCCAAAAATATGCTGGACCCTGCAGTTGGTAACAGTGTGTTTCTGTGGCAGATGAACAGGCTTTATCCTCAATGTCAGCTAAAGGGCTATGAAATTGACCTCGGGATTCTGGATTTTTTTGGCAATCCCTCTGGCGCAGAAATGATTTTGGGAGATTATCTGACTCTGGATTGGCAGGAAAAATACCAGGCCATTGTGGGGAACCCTCCCTATAATAAATTCCAGGCTGTAGACAATCGTCTGAATATATTTAACAAAGTTTATGCCGAAACCGGTATTCATTACAGTGGCAATAGCAATCTTTATGCCCTTTTTTTAATAAAAAGCATCTATCAGCTGGCACCACAGGGAAGGCTGGCCTATATTATTCCCAGTGAATTTCTCAATTCCGCCTACGGCACTCAGCTAAAGAAATTGCTGTTAAGGCAGGGATTATTGCGGTGCATTATCAATTTCCGTCATAATGAGGAAGTATTTCCTGGAGCCAATACTACCTGTTGTATTATTTTCCTGCAACAGGAAAACAAAAAATATGTGGATTTTTATAATCTATCCTCCATAGAGGAGCTGGCTCAATTAGATGTGGATAAAGGCTTAGGGCCACATGGAATCAGGGTTGCCTATAACGATCTAAAGCCAGAGGAAAAATGGCGTCCTTATCTTCATCAGGAAAGTCAGCGTCAGCTGGCTCATCTAGTGCCTATAGGAAAGTATTGCCGGGTTGGCAGGGGGATTGCCACAGGAGCCAATGATTTCTTTTGCCTAAGCCGACAGCAGGCAGAGAAGTTGAAAATTGATGAAAAGTATCTTCAGCCCTGTCTTTGTCGCAGTAAGGATGTAAAAGGTAATATTTGGCAGCTAAGGGATTGGCAGACTCTGGCAGATAAGCAGGGTAAGGCTTATCTACTGAATATACAGGGTGAGCCAGATGGCAGGGTACTGAAATACCTTCGACAGGGACAGGCTCAGGGACTGGATAAGCGGTATCTTCTGTCCAAAAGACACCCCTGGTATAGTATGGAACAAAAGCCTGTGGCTCCTATTTTGATTTCCTCTGCCTACCGCAAAGAATATAAAATTTTGCGAAATTTGGCTAGAACAACTAATCTAACAGCCTTTCATGGTATTTTTATCCGCAAGGACTATGAGAAATTAACGGATATTATCTTTTGCTATTTTCTAACAGCCACTGCCAGAGAGCTTGTTAATCGCAATCGCAAGGAGCTGGGACGAGGACTGGAGAAACTGCAACCGGGGGACTTACAGCAGGCAGAAATGCTGGATATAGAAATCCTTGGTAAGAAGGCCAGGTCAAAAATATTGGCTATTTATGACCAAATTATAAAGCAGGAAGCTTCTCAGGTAAATCTGGTTAATGAACTGGAGGAAATTTTTTCTCCCTATTATTGTACAAATTAGGAAAAAGATGTTACAATGAGCAAAGACGAATAAATTAGACAAAACGGGAGCTTGCAGAGGCAGGCTGAGAGTAGGCGTAGGCCTTGACCGTACCTGATGTGGATAATGCCACCGTAGGGAACCATATTGTGTAGATATAATGGTATACCAATGGCTGTGGCTGGGTGTACCATTTTTGTGTATTAGGAAAGGATGTTATGTATGGCTAAAGAGTATAAAACTCAGATGGAAGCTGCCCGCAAAGGGATTGTTACTCCGGAAATTGAAAAGGTTGCTGCCAAGGAGCATATGTCTGTAGAGGAGCTGCTGCCGCTGGTAGCTTGTGGCAAGGTGGCTATTCCTGCCAATGTTAACCACAAATGTCTGGAGCCAGAGGGTATTGGCTCCATGCTGCGCACCAAGATTAATGTAAACCTTGGTGTGTCCAGAGACTGCAAGGACTATGATGTGGAAATGGAAAAGGTTATGTCTGCTGTAAATATGGGCGCAGAGGCTATTATGGACTTGTCCAGTCACGGCAATACTCAGCCTTTCCGTCGCAAGCTTACCAGTGAATGTCCTGTAATGATTGGTACTGTACCTGTTTATGATAGTGTTATTCACTATCAGAGAGATTTGGATACTCTGACTGCTAAGGATTTTATTGATGTTATCCGCCTTCATGCTGAGGATGGTGTGGATTTTGTTACCCTCCATTGTGGTATTACCCGCAAGACCATTGACCAGATTAAGAAGCACAAGAGAAAGATGAATATTGTTTCTCGGGGTGGTTCCTTGGTTTTTGCCTGGATGTCCATGACTGGCAATGAGAATCCTTTCTATGAATATTATGATGAGATTCTGGACATTTGCCGTGAATACGATGTTACCATTTCTCTTGGTGATGCCTGCCGTCCTGGCTGTCTGGCTGATGCTACTGATGTATGCCAGATTGAGGAGCTGGTACGCCTTGGTGAGCTGACTAAGAGAGCTTGGGCTAAGGATGTACAGGTTATGGTTGAGGGACCTGGTCATGTGCCTATGGATCAGATTGCAGCCAATATGAAGGTACAGGAGACTATTTGTCAGGGAGCACCTTTCTATGTGTTAGGCCCATTGGTAACAGATATTGCGCCTGGCTATGACCATATTACGGCAGCCATTGGCGGTGCCATAGCAGCTATGAATGGTGCAGCCTTCCTGTGCTATGTAACTCCAGCTGAGCATCTGGCTTTGCCAAATGTAGATGATGTAAAGCAGGGTATTATTGCCAGCAAGATTGCGGCTCATGCAGCTGATATTGCTAAGGGTGTCCGGGGTGCTAGGGATATAGACGATAAAATGGGTGACGCCCGCCGGGTATTGGATTGGGATGCTCAGTGGGAGTGTGCTTTGGATCCTGAAACTGCCAAGGCCATCCGGGCGGATCGTTCTCCAGAGCATGAGGATACCTGCTCCATGTGTGGCAAGTTCTGTGCTGTTCGCAGTATGAACAAGGCTTTGGCGGGAGAGCATATTGATATTCTTTAATAGGTACTAGTTCTGTAAGCCCTGCCGATAAATAAACTGCTGTCTTTCTTGAAATAAGAAATTGTTAATGGCTGTTATTTATTGGCAGGGTTTTGTCATGGCAAAAATTTTGTATTTGTGATATGATAGGCAGGAACTAAAAATGTGGAGGTGCTAATATTTGAAGGCTTTAAGAAATTTTGCTTCCTCAAGAAGGTGCAAGGATTTGATTGTCATTGCTGTGGTGTTGGAGGCCTTTTTTCTGGCACTGTCGCCTTTAGTAGCGGAGGTTTCCCTGCTAATAGGCTTTTTGATTTATCTATTTCGCTGGCGAATGGATAAAAATTACCATTATAAGAAATCACCGGTATTTGGAGCTATAGCTGTATTTATGGTCTGTGGCGCAGCCTCCATACTGGTTTCTCCAGATAGGGGCTTTAGCTTTTACAATTGGTATAATTTGGCAGTGGTTTACTGTATGACCTTTGTTTTGGTAACACAGAATGTTACCACACGGGATGAAATCAAGGTAGTGGCTTGTGCTCTTGGACTTTCTGCTTTACTGGTGGTGGCAGATGGCTTCTATCAGTTTATTTTCGGCATTGATACTGCCGATATGAAATGGGTGGATGGTGAGGCCTTTCCAGAGTTGCGAAAGCGGGTTTTTGCTACCTGGGAGAATCCTAATATTTTGGCAGCCTATTTGGATATTGTTATCTGTGTCCTGTTGGGGCTGTTTGCCAAAATGAAGAATAAGAACACCAGAATTTATCTTGCTCTGTTTATGGTGGCCTCCTTGGCCTGCCTAGCTATGACCTATGCTAGAGGAGCCTTGCTGACTATCGCTGTTATTATAGGCTGTTATGGTATTCTAAAGGATAGACGGATTCTGCTGGCCCTTATTCTAGTGGCCGGTGGTGTATTGGCTTTGGATCCAGTGCTGTGGGAGCGCATGCAGACAGCTTTTCTGGTGGCAGATACATCCTCGGAAATGCGGATTGCCATGTGGGAAAGTACGGTCCAGATGATTATGGATCATCCTTTGCTGGGAATTGGCTGGGGGGCCTACTGGATGGTGTACCCGCTGTATGATACCTATATTGTTGATGGCAGTGTAACACTGGTTCACGCCCATAATATTTATTTGAATTATTGGGCAGAAATTGGCTTGATCGGCGGTACTGCTTTCCTGTGGTATTTTTTCAAAACTATGGGACTGGCTCTTTTTAACAAGCGGGTACTGCCAGACACCTTGATGGAGGGTCTGTTGCTGGGGCTGGGATTGGCGTTGGTTTCTGTAGCTTTGAATGGTGTGACAGATGATGTATTGTTTAATATTCCATCCTCTATGCTGTTATGGCTGCTATGTGGATTGGTCTATGCTATAAGGAGTCTTGGGCGGTAGTAAAATAGATTCGAGGGGAGTGATTGCCATGAAAAGATTTGTAGTATTTGTTTTAGGCTGTATATTGTTCCTAAATTGTACTTTGATGGCTGAGGCTAAGGATAATGTATCTGAAAATACATCTATGACAGAAGCTATGGCAGTTATTTCTGCTGATACTCCAGAAATTGCTGTGCAAAAACCAACTGTTATTGTGATGAATGGCAGTGAAAGATATTTGCAGGAGGAATATCAGGATATCTTAACCCGCTATTTTGTAAAATGCTATTCCCAATATCGTTTTCCTATGACATATGGCCGGAAAGCACAACAGGATTTTTATCAGGCCTGCAGCAAGGTAAATGGGGCTAAAGATATACACAGCCTTAGCCAAAAGGAAATGACAGAGGTTTTGACCAGTATGGACAAGGAACAGGCATTGTTTCTTAATGTTCATGACAGGGTATACAAGACAAGACGCCATTGGGATTGGTGGTTTGGCTCTGAAGATACCTGGGACGCAGTAGTTTATTTAGAGGCCACCTTGGTAGATAAACAGGGCATCATCGGCCACAAAAAATATCAATACACCATTGAATCTCAGTACACCCTTGGCAAAGCACTACAGGATGCTTATACCAGATGCATCAGACAGCTGCAGAAATCTGACATACTTAATAAGTCCGATAGTTAATTTGCAATTTTAGATTATTGTGATGTAACAAATACCATAATTAATAATAGGGGGGGATAAAAATGAATGGTACTAAACTATGGTTAAGTAATTTGCAAAAAAATTATTTTAGCTTTGAGGGTTCTATACAGCGAAAAGAGTATATTACTCGTATGATTACTCTATTTCTACTTGGTTTATTTTGTGCCTTTATTGCTTCAGTTATAGCACTAGGCCTCGGCCTAGTGTCAAATCTAGAGTTGAATTTCTTATCCAACTACGTTCCAGATGCAACGGCTAACAATGATTATTTATTAATCATTGTTAGTACTTGGAGTGGAACTTTTTTATTTTTATTAGTTACTGCTATCACAATTATCTTACAACCCTTAGTATTTATAGCCCAAATTTCACTGTGTGTACGTAGATTTCACGATTTAAATTTAAGTGGATTCTTTGTCCTGCTAGGATTAATACCTTTTGTTTGTCCAATTATGATTATATTGTTAGGAGTATTGCCTAGCAGAAAGCAAGTGGAAATATAAATCTTTACAGCCAATATAATAAACTGTTGACATTTGATGTTTTTTCGTGTATCATTCATATGTGTTGTTAAGAACACTAAAAAGAAATATGAACTCATCCAGAGCGGTGGAGGGACTGGCCCTGCGAAGCCGCGGCAACCATTGTCAATATGACAAAACGGTGCTAATTCCTGAAGGCATAGCCTGAAAGATGAGAGATTTAGAAACTCTCTCATTAGGGAGAGTTTTTTTGTGTATTAAAAGCGATAAGGGCTGTTGTATAACGGTTGTTTTCATATTTCAGGTCGTGTTTTGTTGAGAGTACAGCGAAGAATTGCTAGTTAGGTTATTTAGAGGCTTCTGCTGTACAGTAGTTTATGAGGAGGCGTTTTTATGGCAAAGCGTTTATTTTTTACCTCTGAGTCTGTTACTGAGGGACATCCTGACAAAGTAGCAGATCAGATTTCTGATAGCATTTTGGATGCTATTTTGGCTAAAGATCCATATGGCCGTGTAGCTTGTGAGACTATGGTTACCACTGGTCAGGCTCATATTGCTGGCGAGATATCCACCAAGTGCTATGTGGATATTGCTAAAATCGTAAGAGATACAGTTCGTAAGATTGGTTATACCAGAGCAAAATTTGGTTTTGATGCAGATACCTGTGGTATTCTTGTTTCCCTTGACGAGCAGTCCCCAGATATTGCTCAGGGTGTTGACAAGGCTCTGGAAGCTCGTGAGGGCAATCTGGATGAGGAAGAGGCTACCGGTGCTGGTGACCAGGGTATGATGTTTGGTTATGCTACCAACGAAACTCCTGAGTATCTGCCTGTTCCTATTGCTTTGGCACATCGTTTGGCTCGTCGTTTGGCTGAGGTGCGTAAGAATGGCACACTGCCATATCTCCGCCCAGATGGCAAGACTCAGGTTACTGTTGCCTATGAGGATGGCAAGCCTGTAGCCATTGATACCATTGTTATTTCCACGCAGCATGATGAAAGCGTTACTCTGGAACAGATTCGCAAGGATATGATTGAGTATGTAATCAAGGCTGTTATTCCTGCTGAACTTCTCAGCGAGGAAACCAAGTATTTCATCAACCCAACTGGTAAGTTTGTTATCGGCGGCCCACAGGGTGACTGCGGTCTTACCGGCCGTAAGATTATTGTTGATACCTATGGCGGTATGGCTCGTCATGGTGGCGGTGCTTTCTCCGGCAAAGATCCAACGAAGGTTGACCGTTCCGGTGCCTATGCAGCTCGTTACGTAGCAAAGAATATTGTTGCTGCTGGTTTGGCTGACAAGGCAGAGGTACAGCTGGCTTATGCTATTGGCGTAGCTACTCCTGTATCCATCATGGTTGATACCTTTGGCACTGGCAAGGTTAGTGACCGTGTTCTGGAAGAGCTGGTTACCAAGAACTTTGATCTGCGCCCAGCTGGTATTATCAAGATGCTGGATCTTCGTCGTCCTATCTATGCTCAGACTGCAGCTTATGGTCATTTCGGCCGTACTGATGTGGATCTGCCTTGGGAGCATACTGACAAGGCAGAGGCTCTAAAGTCTCAGGCTGGACTCTAAGTAAAAACAAATAATGTGTGCAACATCTCTATAGGTAGCGGGGTGTTGTACTCTCTTAAAGAGCTGTTTCCTTGGGGATTTGTATAGCAGCGTGAAAATATGATATTTTCATGGTGTTAGCTTAATTTCTCCCCTGAGGGAATAGCTCTTTTTCGTGTTGTAAAATGAGACTAAATTCAGAGCCTTAGCATCCGTTAGCATGGGGTAAATTAATAGGATATTTTGCAAATCTGCTTATTAATTGATATAATGTATTTTGTATGCATTTAAGATAGGAGGAGCGGGTTTTGTATAGTTCCGAGGAATATAAAGAAATAGAAAAAAAGATTTTTGCAGGGGAGAGATTAAGCCGTGAGGATGGTATAAAGCTTTTTGCCTGCAAGGATATAGCCTGGTTAGGTAATATGGCAGATTATGTCCGCCAGCAGAAATGTGGGGATATTGTTTATTACAATGTGAATTGCCATGTTAATCTAACCAATATTTGTACTTCCAAGTGCAAGTTCTGTGCCTTTGGCCGTGATAAGGATGATAAAGGGGCTTATGCCATGGAGGTAGAAGATGCCTTGGCGCTGGTACGGGATGCCTCCAAGGATCCAAATCTGGCTGGGCTTCATGTGGTAAGCGGACTGCATAGTGATTGGAGTTTTGAGGATTATCTACAGCGGCTGCAGGCCTTGCATGATGAGTTTCCAAATTTATATCTCAAAGGATTTACTGGGGTGGAAATTACGCATTTTGCCAAGATTTCGGGGTTGAGCGTTGAACAGGTTTTGCGCAAGCTGCAGCAGGCAGGTTTGCAGGCTATTGCTGGTGGCGGAGCGGAAATCCTCAGTGATAGAGTACGCAATGAACTGTGTCCTAACAAGGCTACGGCAGCTCAATGGCTGGAGGTGTCTAGAACAGCTCATAAGCTGGGCATCAAAACCAATGCCAGCATGCTCTATGGTCATATAGAAACCTTGGAGGAGCGGGTAGATCATCTGCTAACCTTGCGGGATTTGCAGGATGAAACTGGCGGTATACAGACCTTTATCTGCTTCCCATTCCTGCCGAAGCATACAGAACTGGGCAAAACTGTTCAGCAAACCTCCATGTGGGATGATTTGCGCACCATTGCTATTTCTAGATTGATGCTGGATAATATTACCAATATCAAGGCCTATTGGGTTATGCTGACAGTGCCGGTAGCTCAGATTGCTTTGGGCTTTGGTGCTAACGATATTGATGGTACCATTCACAAGGAAACCATTCTTCACGACGCGGGAGCTTCCAGTCCTACTGCTCTCAGCGAGGACAATATTATCAAGATTATTCGTGAGGCAGGCCGGATTCCAGCAGCCTGTGACTGCAATTTCAATATTCTGAGAACTTTTGCAGATTAAGGATTAGATAGGCGATTTTTACAAATAAAAGGGGATATTATGACCAAAGAATTGATTCTGCAGGCCAGAGAAAAAGCCAATGCTAGCTTGCGGTTGAATTTACAGGAGGCCTTGGCCCTCTATGAAGATAATGATTTGTTGTTTTTGGCAGATTGTGCCAGACGCATGAAGGAAAAAAAGAGCGGACGACAGGTTTTTTATAATGTTAATAAGCATATTAATTTGACCAATATCTGTACTTCGGGCTGTCCTCTTTGTGCCTTTCAGAAAAAGGAAGGGGAGCCGGGAGGCTTTGTACTGGAGGAAACAGATATTGCCAAAATTCTGGAGGAGGCCAAGTCTACCAGAAATCTAGGCGAAATCCATATCGTCAGCGCACTCCATCCAGATAAGCCCTTTGAATATTACCTCAATGTAGTAAAACAGGTACGGCAGGCTTTGCCACAGGTAGATATCAAGGCTTTTACTCCGGTGGAGATTGTGCATTTTAGCCAAATGACTGGCAAATCCATCAAAGAAGTATTGGAGATTTTGCAAAAGGCTGGCCTTTCCTCTCTGCCAGGAGGTGGCGCAGAGATTCTTAGCGATAGAGTAAGGGAAATTATCTGTCCGAAAAAAGCTACTACTGCCCAGTGGATTGAAACTATTAAGACAGCTCACAAGCTAGGCATCCGCACCAATTGCACCATGATGTATGGTCATATTGAAACCATTGAGGAAAGGCTGCAGCATCTATTTACCCTACGGGATATTCAGGATGAAACCGGTGGTTTTCAGGCCTTTGTTTCCTTCCCTTTCCACCCTGCCAATACAGGGTTGGATTATTTGAAGCGGGTTGGTTCCTGGGAGGATATGAAAATGATGGCCTTGTCCAGATTGATTCTGGATAATGTGGATCATATCAAGGCATTTTGGATAATGCTGACCATGCCTATTGCCCAGCTAGCTTTGGGCTTTGGAGCTGATGATTTGGATGGTACCATTGGAGAGGAAAAAATCATTCATGCTGCTGGTGCCAATACAGGACGAGGGATTACCCGCAGCAAATTGCGTCAGTTGATTACAGAAGCTGGTTTTGAGCCTGTGGAACGAGATACTTTCTACCATCCTGTGGAAGCTGGAGAGGAGGTATTCAAATGATGAGAATGAATGCCAAGGAAGCAGAACAGCTGCTGGTAAGTGGAGATCCTATCCAGTTAGGACAGCTGGCAGGAGCCGAAGCTAGAAAGCGCTTTGGGGATAGAATTACCTTTATTGTAGATAGAAATATCAACTATACCAATGTATGTGTTAATGAATGTAGATTCTGTGCCTTTTTCCGTCGCAAGGAAAGCAAGGATGCCTATCTTCTGACCTTTGATGAAATTCTAGGCAAGGTGAGAGAGGCCGTAGATGCTGGGGCTACTCAGGTGATGATTCAGGGTGGTCTTTATCCTGATTTGGGGCTGGAGTATTATGAAAAAATGCTGCGGCTCATCAAGGAAAATTTCAAGATTACCATTCATTCTTTTACTGCTACGGAAATTCAGCATTTTGCCCGTCAGGCAGGTATTTCTATCTTGGATTGCCTCAAAAGATTGCAGGCAGCAGGTTTGGACAGCCTGCCTGGTGGTGGAGCTGAAATTCTGGTGGATGCGGTACGCCAGCGGGTCAGCCCCAAGAAGATTATGACGGAGGATTGGCTCCATGTTATGGAATGTGCTCATTCCATCGGTATGGAAAGCACTGCAACTATGGTTATCGGTCTAGGGGAAACCATGGCTCAGCGGGTGGAGCATATGGAGCGTATTCGTCAGCTGCAGGATAAAACAGGTGGTTTTAGAGCCTTTATTACATGGAGCTTCCAACCTGGTAATACCGAGCTGGGGGGAGAAAAAACCTCTGGCTGGAATTATATGCGGAATCTGGCTATAACCAGACTTTATATGGATAATGTGCCTCATATTCAGGGTTCTTGGGTAACTCAGGGAGAACGTATAGGACAACTTACTCCTGCTTTCGGGGCAGATGATCTGGGCAGTATTATGTTGGAGGAAAATGTGGTCAAGGCGGCCGGTACAGCCTATGATATGTCTATTCAGAAAATGGTGGATATGATTCAGGGAGCAGGTTGGCAGGCGGCTCAGCGAGATACGGAGTACAATGTAATCAAGACATATGGAGGCAAGGCTGATGTTAGATAACAAGATACCCAAGGCTGAATATGGTATTGTGGGAGGATCTGGCACTCTTTCCAGTGATTTTCCTAATAATATTCAAGCTGAGGATGTAGAGATAATTGCAGATAACCTGAGATTTGAGACTCCTTATGGTGAAAGTCCTGCTATGCGGCTTTTTTCTGTAGGAGATAAGCAAGTATTGACGGTGAAAATGCACGGTTGGCGCAGCGGTGTCAGCAGAAGTGATGCCTCTCGACAGGTTTTCTGGGTATTCCGGGAAGCAGGTGTTAAGAGGATTCTGTCCGAGGGGGGAGTAGGCACCGTAAACAAGCTGTTGGATTTGCGGGATTTTATTGTGCCAGATGATTATTTGGATATGTCTGTCCGCAAGGATGTAATGCTAGATGGCAGATATCTGTTGATTATGCGGGAGGCTCTTTGCCCAGAAATGCGTAAAACTCTCATTGAGGCTGTTTCCAAGCGATTTGATGGTAGAGTTTTTCTGCGAGGAACCTATGCTGTAACTGATGGCCGGCATTTTGAAAGTCCAGCTGAGGTGGCCATGCTTAATGGGCATGCAGATATTGTGGGCCAAAGCATGTGCCCAGAGGTATATCTAGCTCGGGAAATTGGCGCCTGCTATGCGGGATTGTATTTTACTGTCAACTACGGCGAGGGAATCAAGGTATGGTCCCATGAGGATATGTCCAATATCTTTTATGACGATGCTGTTATGATTGGAGAAATTCTGCTGGAAACCATCCGCAACACCTCTGCTCAGGATAAGCATTGCCATTGCCAGGAACTACGCAAAGAAACCCTGCTAAAAGATGTATACAACTCCGAATCCGCTAAAGGATAAATAAAAGAAAAAGCCTCGCACAACGCGGGGCCTACTAGCATACAACATTGTTTTTGAGCGCTTATGTTAATTCATAGGCGCTTTTTTGTGAAAAATTTTCTGATTATATGCCAAAACCAGTGTATATTGAAATAAAATATATTTATTTTATAATAATCAATAGATGGTATTTTATGCAATATGTAGATTGCAATGCTTGGTATAATAAATATTATTAATTTTTATATAAACTATACCTTTTTAGTACTTGTCTGTTTGAGTATTCTGTAGTATATTATAGTCAATAGGAATATTGTATACAGAATACAAAATAAAATACAGGGGGCGAGTAATATGAGAAAGGAACATGATTTTCTCGGCGAGTTGGAGGTTCCAGATGAGGTTTACTATGGGGTACAGACATTAAGGGCTATGGAAAATTTTGCTATTACCGGTCATAAGCTGGACGATGATTTCATTACAGCTATGGCACAGGTAAAGAAGGCTACCTTCCTGGGCAATATGTCTACTGGCAGAATGGACAAGAAAATAGGCGATGCTCTTGTACAGGCTGCTGATGAAGTTATTCAGGGCAAAATGCATGATCAGTTCCCAGTTGATCCAATTCAGGGTGGTGCTGGTACTTCATGCAATATGAACATGAATGAGGTTTTGTGCAACAGAGCTTTGGAGATTCTGGGTGAGGCTAGAGGACGTTATGATATTGTTTCACCAAATAACCATGCTAACATGGCTCAGTCTACCAATGATGTTTTCCCAACCTCCATTAAGGTTTGCCTCAGAGCCAAGGGCAAGAAGCTGATTGCAGCCCTGACTTCGCTGGCTGAAGAGCTGGATAAGAAAGCTGAGGAGTACAAGGATATCCTGAAAATGGGACGTACACATCTTCAGGATGCTGTGCCTATTACCTTGGGACAGGAAATGGGATCTTACGCTTCTGCTGTTAGACGTGGGGTGCGTCGCATAGAAGCTGCTTTAGACAATCTCCAGTACATCAATATGGGTGGTACTGCTATAGGTACCGGCCTTAATGCGGAGCCTGCTTATCTGGCTTGTATTGCTCAGGAATTAGAAAAGGTAACTGGGGAGCAGTGGCAGGAAGCAGAAAATCTCATTGATATGACCAACAACACCGATGGCTTTGCTGATGTATCTGCTGCCATGAAGAATACAGCTTTGGTACTTATTAAGATGGCCAATGACTTCCGCTTGATGGCTTCTGGCCCAAGAGATGGCTTCTACGAATTGAAGTTACCTATGCGCCAGCCAGGTTCTTCCATTATGCCAGGCAAGGTAAACCCTGTTATTGCCGAGGTTTTGAACCAGACCTGCTATCAGGTTATTGGCAATGATTTGGCTGTTTCCCTGGGTGTTGAGAACGGTCAGTTTGAACTGAATGTTATGGAGCCGGTTATTGCCTTCAATCTTTTCAACTCCATGAAATTCCTGACCAATGCAGTTAATGGCTTTGTAGACAAACTGTTGAAGGATTTGCAGGCCAATAGAGAGCAGTGTCAGCATTGGGTTGATGCCAGCGTAGGCGTTGTTACCGCTTTGCTGCCTCATATCGGCTATGAAACCTCCGCTATGCTAGCTAAGGAAGCATATAATTCCGGCCGTCCTATTAGAGAGATAATTCTGGAAAAGGGAATTATGACTCAGGAGAGGCTGGATGAGGTTATGGCTCCTATGTCCATGACTACCCCAGGTATTACTGGCAAATAAATTAATAATGTAGGATTTTGAATCTGTGATTTTTACATGATGACATATACATAGAGAGCAGTTGCTGTACTATGTATATGTCATCATATTTTTATTGTAGTAAATCACGATATGATGAAAACAGTGTCAAAACTACTCATAAGGTACTCAAAATTTGGTGTTTTCTTATGAAAATAATTGACAGTGGTGAAATACTAGCATATAATTGTTATGTTATTACAGAATGTGTTATTTATGGGGAGCAGGTGACTCCCCTTTTGTTTGCATTAATGGGAGGAATTGAAAAACCAATGAGTACAAACGAGAATTTGAGAAATATTGCGATTATTGCCCATGTAGACCACGGTAAAACTACTTTGGTAGATGCCATGCTGCAGCAGAGCCACATTTTTCGTTCTAATGAGCAGGTTGCCGAGCGCGTAATGGATTCCGGTGACCTGGAGCGTGAGCGTGGTATTACAATTCTTTCCAAGAATACTGCTATTATGTATAATGGCATCAAAATCAATATCGTAGATACCCCGGGCCATGCTGATTTCGGTGGCGAGGTAGAGCGTGTACTGAACATGGTAGACGGTGTTGTTCTGCTGGTAGATGCCTTTGAGGGCCCAATGCCACAGACTAAGTATGTACTGCGCAAAGCCTTGGAGCAGGGACTGAAGCCAATCGTTGTTATTAACAAGATTGATCGTCCTGATCAGCGCGTTGATGATGTTTATGATGAGGTTCTGGAACTGTTCATGGATTTGGATGCTGATGACGATCAGCTGGATTTCCCTTGTATCTATGCAACTGCTCGTGATGGTATTGCCAAGTACAGCATGGATGATGATAATAATGATATGACTCCATTGATGGAAACTATTATCAAGGAGATTCCATGTCCACAGGGCGATGCAGATGGCCCTCTTCAGATGATGATTACCAATCTGGAAGCTGATGAATACGTAGGCAAGGTTGCTGTAGGCCGTATTATCCGTGGTAAAGTAAAGCCTAACCAGAATGTTGTTCTGTTAGATGGTGACAGCCAGACTAAGGCCAAGATTGGCAAGGTATATACTTATCAGGGCCTGAGCCGTGTAGAGGTTCCAGAGGCTTCCATGGGTGAGATTGTTTGCTTGACTGGTTTGGGCAATGTTAGCATTGGTTATACTGTTGCCGATGCAGAAAATCCAGAGGCATTGCCAACTATTAATATTGATGAGCCAACTCTGTCCATGACCTTTGGTGTAAATACCAGTCCTTTTGCTGGTCGCGAGGGACAGTTTGTTACTTCCCGTCATCTTCGCGATCGTCTTTTCAAGGAAGTTGAGACCAATGTATCTCTCCGTGTAGAGGAAACTGATAGTGCTGATGTATTCAAGGTTTCTGGCCGTGGTGAGTTGCATCTGTCCATTTTGATTGAGACTATGCGTCGTGAAGGCTATGAGCTGCAGGTTGGTAAGCCAGAGGTTGTATACAAGACCATTAATGGTCAGAAGTGCGAGCCTATGGAGAATCTGACTATTGAGGTTCCACAGGAGTATCAGGGTACTGTTATGATGTCTCTGGGCACCCGTAAGGCAGAGCTGTCCAATATGACTGAGGTTTCTGGCTATATGCGCATGGAATTCCTGATTCCTGCTCGTGGCTTGATTGGTTTCCGTTCTGAGCTTTTGACCAATACCAAGGGTAATGGTATTATGAACCATACCTTTGCTGGTTATGTGCCTTATAAGGGGGATATTCCAGGCCGTGCTCGTGGTTCCTTGGTAGCATTTGAGCAGGGTGAGACCACTGGTTATGGTATTTTCTCCTTGCAGGACCGTGGTACTATGTTTATCTCTCCTGGTCAGGCTGTATATGAGGGCATGATTGTAGGCGAGAACTCCCGTGAGATGGATATTGATATTAATCCATGTAAGGCTAAGCATGTATCCAACATGCGTACTTCTGCATCTGATGAGGCAATTCGTCTTGTTCCTCCTCGTATTCTCAGCTTGGAGCAGGCTATTGAGTACATCAATCAGGACGAATTAGTAGAGGTTACTCCTGAAAGCATTCGTCTCCGCAAGGCTATCCTGGACAGAACCACTCGTGGCCGTGCTAGCAAAAATGCAAGAAAATAATTAAAATATATAAAATAGGTCTTTAATCTCTATTGCTATTTATTGAATTATCATGTACAATAGTAGCATACTGAAATAATATATGATAATACAAGTAACCCTTGAACAGCGTAAAAATTATTTTTGGATGAAAGCCGTAGGGATATGGGACTTATTTGGAGGCGGAGATTGTGGAGATACTTGAAAAGCTTAAGAATTTTTTAGCACCTGTAGATGAAGAGGTTATTTTTGATGATGGATATGCTAAGGCAGAGGATGATGTAGCATCTGCTGGCCAGCAGACACAGTCCGTTAGCAGCCAGCAGGTTGTAGGTGGGGAGAGCATCAATGTTAACAGTGTTGATACTAATCCATTTGCTAAGGCAGCTATGAATCGTCAAAACATGAAGCTGGTTGTCAACAACAAGGAGCAGGATATGCGGATTCAGATTTACACTCCTCAGAATTTTGATAGTGTATCTGAGATTGCAGATGCACTCAAGTCCAAGCGCTCCGCAATCGTAAACTATGAGCGAGTAGAACTGGCTGAGCAGCGTCGTATTTGTGATTTCCTCAATGGCGTTTGCTATGTGCAGGATGGTGATGTACGTCGTATCACAGCTACTATGGTATTGTATGTACCTGACTGCGTGGAAATTAACGAGGTTAAGAGCGTAGCGCCTGATGCTGCACCAGTAAAATTCTAATAAAATGATAGGCATGGAGTCAGTTTGCCCTATGGCAGATTGACTCCATTTTTTTAGCTTGCCAGCTGAGCCAAGGTTGACACATTGACAATATACTAAAAAATTAATATAATAGTACAGTGTGACTTATGAAAAGTATGGGCTTTGCCCATAACAATATATGAAAAGGAGTTTTGACGATATGGCAGATAAACGTGTATTATTGACAGCTGATGGTCTGAAAAAGCTGCAGGAAAAACTGGATTTTTTGAAAGGCGAGAGAAGACAGGAGGTTGCTGCACGTCTGAAAGCAGCCATTGCTTTGGGCGATTTGTCAGAGAACTCCGAGTATGATGATGCCAAGAATGAGCAGGCATTCCTGGAGGGCGAAATCTTAGAGCTGGAGGAAAGCATCCGCAACTCCAAGATTATTGAGGCTAGTGCAGATAGCAATACTGTATCCCTTGGTGCACAGGTTGTATTGAAGGATATTGAGTTTGATGAGGTTGATACCTACATGCTGGTTGGTGCTACCGAGGCCGATCCTGATAACGGCAAAATTTCCAATGAGTCTCCAGTAGGCCTGGCTATTATGGGTCAGCCTGTAGGCTCTGTAGTGGATGTTGTGGTAGGCGAGAATGTTATCCAGTATCAGATAATGGAAATTAAGAACTAATAGGAGATAGATTTAAGTGTCAGAAAACAAGGAAAATAGACCTGTTGAGCAGGATATGAATGAATTGATGAAGGTTCGCCGGGATAAGCTGGCTGCCTTTGAGGCTAAGGGGGTGGCTCCTTTTGGCCATCGCTTTGAGGTTTCTCATCATGCTAAGGATGTACTGGAGCAGTTTGGTCATCTGGAGGGTGAGGAGGAAAGCTCCGAGGAAATTACCATTGCTGGCCGTCTGATGGCTATTCGTGGTCATGGCAAGGCAAGCTTCTCCGTACTAATGGATCGCAGCGGCCGCATCCAGATTTATTTCAAGCTGGATGTTTTGGGTGAGGAAAAGTATTCTCAGTTTAAGTTATTGGATATTGGTGATATTATTGGTGTTAAGGGCCATGTATTCCGCACCCGTCGTGGAGAGATTACTGTCCGTGTTGACGACTTTGATATGCTGTCCAAGTCTCTGCGTCCATTGCCAGAAAAGTTCCACGGCTTAACTGATACAGAGATTCGTTATCGTCAGCGTTATGTTGATTTGATTATGAATCCGGAAGTTATGAATACCTTTGTTGCTAGAACCAATATTATGAAGTCCATCCGTGAGTATCTGGATGAGAGGGATTATATTGAGGTAGAGACTCCTGTATTGGGCACTATTGCTGGTGGTGCTGCGGCTCGTCCATTTATTACCCATCACAATACTCTGGATCTTGATATGTACCTGCGTATTGCTACAGAGCTGAATCTGAAGCGTCTGATTGTTGGTGGTATGGAGCGTGTCTATGAAATGGGCCGCGTATTCCGTAATGAGGGTATGGATGTCCGTCACAACCCAGAGTTTACAACTATTGAGCTTTATCAGGCTTATGCAGATTACACTGACCTGATGGATATTACTGAAGGCCTTGTATTGAATGCAGCTAACAAGGTTCTTGGTACAACTGAATTTGATTATCAGGGTACTCACATTGATTTGGCCAATGTAAAGCGCATCAGCATGAATGATGCTGTTAAGGAAGCAACTGGCAAGGATTTCCTAAGCTGTCAGACTGTTGAGGAAGCAAGAGCTATGGCTACTGAGATTGGTGTACCTTATGAGGAGCGTTTCGGTATCGGTGGTATTCTCAACGCAGCCTTTGAGGAAAAGGTTGAGGAGACTCTGATTCAGCCAACCTTTATTACTGGTCATCCAACAGAGATTTCCCCATTGGCTAAGCGCAACCCTGAGAACCCAATGATTACAGATAGATTTGAGTTCTTTATCTATGGGCGTGAGCTGGCTAACGGCTTTACTGAGCTGAATGATCCAATTGATCAGGAGGGACGTTTCCTGGATCAGTTGAAGCAGCGTGAGGCTGGTGACGATGAAGCTCATGAAATGGATCGTGACTTCATTACTGCTCTGGAATATGGTTTGCCACCAACAGGTGGTCTTGGAATCGGTATTGACCGTTTGGTAATGTTCTTGACTGACAGTGCATCCATTCGTGATGTATTGCTGTTCCCAACCATGAAACCATTGGCTGGTGAGGGTAAGAAGAACCTGCATGCAAATGCACCAGCAAAAGTTGAGGAAAAGATTGATTTCTCCAAGGTTCAGATTGAGCCTCTGTTTGAAGAATGCGTAGATTTTGAGACATTCTCTAAGTCTGATTTCCGTGCTGTTAAGGTTAAGGCCTGTGAGGCTGTACCAAAGTCCAAAAAGCTGTTGAAGTTTACTTTGGATGATGGTACTGACAATGACAGAGTTATCCTCAGCGGTATTCATCAGTATTATGAACCAGAGGAGCTGGTCGGTAAGACTTTGATTGCTATTGTTAACCTGCCTCCAAGAAAGATGATGGGCATTGACTCCTGTGGTATGATCATAAGTGCTGTTCATCAGGAAGATGGCGAGGAAAGTCTGAACCTGTTAATGGTATCTGATCGCATCCCAGCCGGCGCAAAACTGTATTAAAATAATGCAATCCAGCAGCTTGAAAGTTGCCGGGGACTGCAAATAATTGACAATAAACACTCTAATTATGGTACAATGTTACTGTAATTAGAGTGTTTTTGTATATTGTGTTGTAGATTTAGCTCCTACAATTACATCCGATAATTTATACTTATCGGATGTAATTGCCTGAAATAACTGGTAATGTCCCCTAGTAACTTATAGACTAAATCCTTGTGCTATAAGGCTTTATATCAACATTGTGTGCTTGATAGATTGAAATGT
>Ga0129311_1000117_pt1 | contig 75515 bp, 69 predicted proteins | sample Go1ome_FD_94435 | JGI IMG/M metagenome (GOLD analysis project Ga0129311, IMG submission 94435) | Western lowland gorrila individual fecal microbial communities from Wisconsin, USA - Go1022B metagenome | ecosystem: Host-associated > Mammals > Digestive system > Large intestine > Fecal | place... | reverse complement strand
GTTGATATCGCAATAGCGTGTGCTGGGATAGGGCATTTCATCCGACATTCCGCACACTGCAAAAGGAACGCCCTTACTCTGATAGTAAACCGGAAATACAGCGACCTGAGGCGGCAGATGGATCACATCTTGATGAACCGTTCCGCAGACCACCGCCTGCTGATGCCCCGCCTTGTCAAACCCGCGAACCAGCTCTGTCAGGAAAACACCGCTTCCGGTACTGTCTGCTTTTTGGGCTGTCACGCTTAAAATTCTCATAGCATAAGCCTCTCATTTCTTTCTATGAAAACATATTAGCATTTTTTCGCCGTATAAGCAAGGCTATTTGGAAATACTATAAAACTGCAATCAATCCCATAAACGCAAACCCACCTGCGGTTTCTTGCGCAGGTGGGCAGCAGTTGTAGGAATTACAGCATTTCCAGGAATGCTTCGATACGGGTAGACAGCTGTCCGGAATCGCTCTGGGAGTAATCCGTCTCCACAGACAGGTAGGGAACCTTCATCTTGTCGCACAGCTCCCGGATCTGGAAGGATTCCACGCAGTAAGGTGTGCAGGCCTGCAGGTCGATCTCAACAATGCCGTCCACCTGAAACGCTTCCACCAGCTTGGGCAGCAGCTCCATGCGGTAGCTGTTGGGAGTCATAACAGAGCAGCCGATTTGCAGATAGCGCTCAGCAATGGCCCGGACGATGTCCTCAGCTTCGGCATCCACCATCTGATAGGCGGCCTTAATACCGCTGCAATTCTCATGGCAGACCACCACGCCGCCGTTTTCCTCAATGGCCTGAACGGTCTTGCCCAGCACGCCGCCGATGGGGCAGCCGGTGACCAGGATCCGCTTTGCATTGGCCCAGGCATCGGGGTTTCCATTTTCTTCAACAGAATGACGCAGTTCATCCAGCTTCTGCACCCGATCTTCATGGGTAAACATGAAGCCGGTGCCTTCCATGGTGCGGTACATTTGCAGACCGGACATGGGTGGCGGCACCTGGGCCTGGAGTGCCATCAGCTTCAGCCGGGCCTCCCGCTCCACATTGCGCTTCCGGGCGGCATCCCGGAGCATTTCATCGGTGATGGTCACATCGAACTTTTCTTCCAGGTACCGAATAAACCGGCGCAGCTCGGCAGTCCAGGTGGTGACAGGGTCGCTGTCGTGGCCCTGGGGCAGGTGCAGAATGTAGGTAGGACGAATACGATCCAGCAGCTCATACATTTTCTTCTTGCCGTCACAGGTGGTTTCGCCCACGATCAGGTCAGAAAAGTAGGTGTACGGACACTTGTCGCTGACAGCAAAGCCGTAGCTGGACTTGATCAGGGGGCACAGGTTCTTGGGCAGGTGGGCTTCTGCTGCGGGGATGGTCTCATCGCTCATGCCGCACAGGCTGACGCTGATAAAGCCGGCAGCATCCAGGATCTCCGTAGGGGTGAAGGTGCAGAACACACCGGCTACCTTGCCGCCGTTTTCCTTGATCTGCTTCACGCGAAGAAAGCCGGCCTTGCGGGCATCGGCAAACTCGTCAAACTTTTCGGGTAATGTAAATTCCATGTAGTCTCTTCCTCCTGTTTATTTGCGAACATTCATAGCGCTGAGTGCTGCGCCAATAGCACCGGCGTAACGGCCGTCGGGATCCGTATGCACCGTAACATCCAGCTTCTTACCCAGGCTCTTGCACAGATAATCAAACTCGCACAGGCCGCCGGTGAGGCACACGGTTTTTCCCAGGGCCAGACGGCCTGCCTGGGAAGCGACCTTCTTGACAATGGAATCCACCACGGCAAAGGCGATATTTTCCTTGGGTTCTCCCCGACCGATCAGGCTGATGACCTCAGATTCTGCAAACACAGTGCACATGGAGCTGATGCTGGTATTGCCGCCCTGGGCAGCCAGCTCACACAGTGCATCCGGGCGAAGGCCCAAGGTGTTTGCCATGACCTCCAGGAACCGTCCAGTACCGGCAGAACACTTGTCGTTCATAATAAAATCCTTGACCATGCCGTTTTCCACGGAAATCAGCTTGGTATCCTGTCCGCCGATGTCAATCACGGTCAGATCATTGGTGCCATACACAAAGCAGGTGCCCCGGCCATGGCAGGTAATTTCCGTGACGCACTTGTCTGCATAAGGAACAGAGATCCGGCCATATCCCGTTGCCACCACCGTGGCTTCCTCCATGGGGATTCCCATTTCCTCCAGATTATCATGGATGGCCTGAGCCGTATCCACACTGCTCCATCCTGTCGGCTGCAGCAGTCTGTGGACAATGTTTTTGTCCCCATCCATGACAATGGTCTTGGCACAGGTAGATCCAATGTCAATTCCGATAAAATACTTCATGTTTTCTATGTATCCTCCCTATAGGCGCATAATTCATCTGCTTAATCATAACACAAGATATCTGCATAGGCAATTTCCGAACTCTGATAAAAGTCTCGTTTTTATTATAATTTTAAATAAGTCATTGTACAGAGATTCCGTCGCACAGCCACAAACTTCAAAAAATTCACAAAAAATCTCTTACCTACCATCATTTATGTGCTATCATTAAAATATTACACCAAAGAACAAATCAAAAGGAGTGTATTGCCATGAATAAGAAGATACTGATCATTTCTTCCAGCCCTCGTAAGGGCGGCAATTCCGAAACGCTGGCAGCAGCATTTGCCAAGGGAGCCCAGGAGGCTGGAAATCAGGTAGAAACCGTATACCTGCGGGAAATGCAGTATGGCTTCTGCAAAGGCTGTTTCGCCTGCACCAAACTGGGGCACTGTGTCATCCAGGATGATGCGGTGGGAATCGCAGCCAAAATGCACGATGCCGATGTGCTGGTATTCGCCACGCCGGTGTATTACTACAGCGTCAGCGGGCAGCTGAAAACCATGCTGGATCGTGCCAATCCTCTGTATGGCACGGATTATGCCTTTTCAAAAGTCTACCTGTTGGCAACCGCCGCAGAGGACGAGCCGGGAACGGTGGAAGGTACCGAAAAGGCCGTTCAGGGCTGGGTGGACTGCTTCCCCCGTTGTCAGCTTGCCGGAACCGTGTTTGCCGGGGGCGTAAATGGCATTGGAGACATCATCGGCCATCCGGCATTGGAGCAGGCTTATCAGATGGGCAAGGAGATATAAGGAAACTCTGAATAAATCGTCTGCGGCTGAGCGGCGAATCTTTTGTTCCCAGTCTGCGGTTTGAAAAATGGGAAAGACATACAGTATTCCCTCATTTTCCAAACCTTGCCTGGAAGCAAAATCTTTCGCCGTCAGCTCTTGCCGATTTAATCAGAGCTTCCCTAAGCACCCCTCTCCTATACGCATTCCACATCTTTCATTTGACAGGAGTGAACCGATCATGAGTAAAACATTAGTTGCTTATTTTTCTGCCAGCGGGGAAACTGCAAAGCTGGCAAAGACCATCGGGCAGGTCACAGGCGGTGATCTGTTTGAAATCATGCCGGAAGTTCCCTATACTGCCGCAGATCTGGACTGGAGAGACAAGCACAGCCGCAGTACATTGGAAATGAACGACGAAAAAAGCCGCCCCGCCATTGCCAACTGTGTCCAGGACATGGCAAGCTACGAAACCGTATTTGTCGGCTTCCCCATCTGGTGGTATCAAGCGCCCCGTATAATCGAGACTTTCCTGGAAAGCTATGATTTCACCGGAAAAACCCTGATCCCCTTTGCCACCTCCGGCAGCAGCGAAATGGGCAAGACGGAAAGCATCCTCAAGCCTATCTGTCCGGCGGCGGTATGGCTGCCCGGAAAGCGGATGCGCAGCAACGAAGACAGCTCTGCGGTACAGGAATGGATCCACAGCTTGGGAATTTGACGATCCGAATACCAATCTATCCCTTGAAAAGCACCGTTCATCGGTGCTTTTCTTTTTTAAGTCACCTGCCCATCGAAATCCCTGAAAAAAATCGGACACCCCACCATCGCAGAGTGTCCGATCCGGATCATTTTTATGTAGCTTCGATCTCATACACCAAGGTACAGCAGCGCCGATCTACAGAGCCGTCAATGTAGACTGCACTGTCGGAACTCTGACGAAAACCACACTTTTCATGGGTTTTTCTGGAAATGGCATTGTCTTTTCTCACATGAGAATAGACTTTCCCGCAAGGAAGTGTCCCCAAGACTGCCTGAATCAGCGCCGCTCCATAGCCTCTGTGTCTTTGATCCGGTGCCGTTTCCAGCCCCTCCAGCAGCAAGCCGTCCCGGTAGGGCTCCAGGCGCAGGGCACTGACATAATGCCCATTGACTTCCCAAATTGCACACAGCGCCCCTTCTGTAGGAAAGAACACCTCCTGCAAGTACTGCCGAAAGTCCAATTCTGCCATCTGCATGGCCAATCCCGGAGGATACTGAGAATAATCGGAAGCTGCTTCCTTCAAGGACTGCTCATACACCTGGGCCAATTCCCCAAAGCGCAGACTGCCCATGGATTTTGCCAGAACCAGCATATTACAGCGCCTCACCCAAAATGGACTTGGTGGCGTAGGCGTTCAGGCTCATATCCGCCACATTTCCGGCTTTGTACTCATAGTAGGCCTGGGCACCGATCATTGCGCCATTGTCTCCGCAAAGGCTCATAGGGGGCATATAAACCTGAGCCCCCAGCTTTTCCGCGGCGGCCAGAATATCCGCCCGGATCCGGGAATTGGCGGCCACGCCACCGGCAACGGCAACCTTTCGATAGCCGGTCTGCTCCATAGCCATCACCACTCTGGGAACCAGGGTATCCGAGACCGCTGCTGAGAAAGCCGCACACAGGCTGGGAATATCCAGTTCCTCCCCCACCTGCTGGGCATGGTGGATCAAATTCAGCGCTGCTGTTTTCAGGCCGGAAAAGCTCATATTGTAGGGATTCTCTCCGGGCTTGCTCCTGGGAAGGACATATTTTGTCTCATCCCCCGCTTTTGCCGCCTTGTCCAGCGCGGCACCGCCGGGATAGGGCATTCCCAGAACCCGGGCCACCTTGTCAAAGGACTCTCCTGCCGCATCATCCAGGGTAGTACCCAGAATGTTCATATCGGTATAGTCTTTCACTTCCACGATCATGGTATGACCACCGGAAACCACCAGACACAGGAAAGGGGGTTCCAGTTCCGGGTATGCCAGATAATTGGCAGCAATGTGTCCCCGGATGTGATGGACTGGGATCAGGGGCTTATCCATTGCCAGTGCAGCCGCCTTGGCAAAGTTCACACCCACCAGCACAGCACCGATCAGTCCAGGGGCGTATGTCACCGCCACCGCATCAATATCAGAGCGGGAAAGCCCTGTGCATTCCATGGCCTGATCCGCCAGACCGTAGATGGCTTCAATATGCTTTCGGGAAGCGATCTCCGGCACCACACCGCCATAAAGCCGGTGCAGATCCACCTGAGAGGCAATGCAGTCGCACAGGATCTGTCTGCCGTCCCGGACAATGGCAACGGCGGTTTCATCACAAGAGGATTCTACTGCTAAAACATTCAAATTTCCCACTCCTTTCGCAGAATCAGCGCATCTTCCTTGGGATTACGATAATAGTTTTTCCGCAGACCGGCCTGGGAAAAACCCAGCTTTTCATATAGGGCAATGGCAGGCGCATTGGAAGCGCGAACCTCCAAGGTCAGGCAATGGCTTCCCCGGGCCCGCAGTTCTGTTTCCAGTGCCTTCACCAGAGCTTCTCCGATCCCTCTGCGGCGGAAATCCGGATGAACGGCTATATTCATCATATCCGATTCTTCACAAACCGTCTGAGAGCCGATATATCCGGCAACACGACCATCTTCTTCCGCAACCAGCCACAAGGACAGTGCATTCGTCAATTCGGATGCCACACTGTTTTCACTCCAGGGACAGGAAAAGCAGATGCTTTCCAGCTGGGCAATGGCAGGAACATGGCACTGCTGCATTGTTACAATATTCATTTCGCTTCGTACCAGCTCTTTCCGATTTTCGCCTCTGCCTTGAGAGGAACACGCAGTTTGGCAACATTCTCCATCTCCTGGCTGACCCGCTGAGCAACTGCCTGCGCCATGGCCTCCGGGCACTCCACGATCAGTTCGTCGTGTACCTGCAGCAGCAGTTTTGCCTCCGGGAAGTCCTTTTCCAGTGCCTGCTCCACCCGGATCATAGCCAGCTTGATCAAATCCGCGGCAGTTCCCTGAATGGGGGTGTTCAGCGCAATGCGCTCAGCACCGCTGCGGATATTAAAGTTGCTGCTCTTCAGCTCCGGGATATAACGGCGGCGGCCATACAGGGTCTGGGTGTATCCCTTTTCCCGGGCATCCGCCACCACCTGCTTCATATAGGCGCGTACCCCCTGATAATTGGCAAGATAGCTGTCAATATACGCCTTGGCCTCATAGCGGCTGACGCCGATATCCTCCGCCAGAGAGAATTCAGAAATGCCATAGACAATGCCGAAGTTGACTGCCTTGGCATGGCGGCGCTGCAAGGGGGTGACTTCCGCCATGGGAACCCCGAACACCTGAGAAGCCGTAGCGGTGTGGATATCCATCCCGTCAATAAAGGCCTGCTGCATGGTTTTATCCCCTGCAATATGGGAAAGAACCCGCAATTCGATCTGGCTGTAATCCGCATCCACCAGCACATTGCCCTTTTCCGGAACAAACATCTTCCGGATCTCTGCGCCCAAATCGGTGCGGACAGGAATATTTTGCAGATTGGGATCCGTGGAGGACAGACGGCCGGTGGCTGTTACCAGGTTCTGGAAGGTGGTATGAATCCGGCCATCGGCCCGGATTTCCTTCATTAAGCCATCGGCATAGGTGGATTTCAATTTGGTCAGCATCCGATAATCCATGACAGCCGGAATGATGGGATGCTTGTTCTTCAGCTTTTCCAGCACATCTGCATTGGTGGAATAGCCGGTTTTGGTCTTTTTCACCGGGGGCAGACCCAGCTTTTCAAAGAGCAGCTCCCCCAGCTGTTTGGTGGAGTTAATATTGAAGGGGCCATCGGAATAGGAATAGATCAGCGTCTCACAGTCTGCGATCCGCTGGGTCAGCATAGCGCCAAACTGCTCCAGCTGCACTCGGTCAATGGCAATTCCCCGGTTCTCCATATTATAAAGCACCTGGCACAGGGGCAGCTCCATTTGGGCGTACAGCTCGTTCATGCCGTCCTTCTCCACTGCGTCTGCCAAGGGCTTTTGCAGCTGCCAAATCGCTTCTGCACAGCCGCAGGCATCGCCGTCCTCAACCGAGGTTCCCAGAAAGTTGGTGGCCAGCTTGGACACGGGATAATCCGACTGGGAAGGATTCAGATCATAGGCTGCCAGCGCCGTATCGAACCGGCACTTTCCTCCAGGGATTCCCATTTCCTGCAAACGATGCCAGGTGGATTTGCTGTCGTGGAGTACAAGTTCCATTGCCGAAAAAACCACCCCGCCCATCTGTGCCTCCATGGGTGTCAAGACGCAAACGCCTCCCTGCCAGGCAAGGCCCAGGCTTCCATCGGAGGCAAGATAGGCAGCGCAGGAGTCAATTCCCTCAGGTAAGGTATCCACCCTGGCAAGGGTCTCCGGTTTTTCTGTCGGGGCAGTACTTCCCTGCTCCTGCTCTGCTCCCCGCAGACCGTATCTGTCGATCAGGCGAACAAATTCCAGCTTTTGGAACAGCTGATACAGCGCAGAGCGGTTATATGGCTGGACAATTGCATCCCGGGGTTCAAAATCAATGGGTGCCTCCGGGCGGATGGTGGCAAGGTCATAAGATAGATACGCCTTGTCCCGGTCAGCTGTCAGCTTTTCCCGGAGCTTCGGACGGATGGACTTGTCCTCCAGATTCTCATAGACCCCGTCCAGGCTTCCAAACTTTGTCAGCAGCTCTGTGGCTGTTTTGGGGCCGACACCGGCAACGCCGGGAATGTTGTCCGAGGAATCCCCCATCAAAGCCTTCAGGTCAATGAGCTTCTTGGGTTCAAACCCATATTCTTCCCGGAATTTTTCTTCGTCATAGAGCGTTGCTGTGGTCTGACCACCCTTGGAAACCACCAGCTTGACATGAACATTTTCGTCGATCAGCTGCAAGCTGTCCCGGTCACCGGTGACAATGACACATTCCCACCCGTTGTTGGAGCAGATCTTGCCTACGGTGCCAATAACATCGTCTGCCTCCCAGCCCTGACACTCATAAATGGGAATGTTCATAGCCCGCAGAACATCCTTCATCACCGGCATCTGCATTGCCAGCTCCTCCGGCATACCGTGACGGGTAGCCTTATAGCCGTCATATTGCAGATGGCGGAAGGTGGGTCCGTGGAGATCAAAGGCAACACAAACCGCTTCCGGCTGTTCTTCCTTCTCCATGCGCTCCAGAATATTCAAAAAACCATAGATGGCATGGGTGTAAAGCCCTTCCCGGGTGGTCAGGGGCCGCACGCCAAAATAGGCGCGGTTGATCACACTGTTGCCGTCTAAAATCAGCAGTTTCATTTTATACTCGTCTCCACTTTGCGCCCTGGGGTGTGTCGATGATCTCGATCCCCCGGGCTTTCAGTTCATCCCGAATCCGGTCAGCCTCTGCCCAGTTCTTGGCTTTCTTTGCCTCGGTGCGGGCTGCAACCAGGCTGTCGATTTCCGGATCGACTTCCACGATCTCCTCCTGGGCCTGCTTCTCCCGGAGGGCAGCGGCAGCAGACAGCAGGTTCAGAGACAGCACCTGGTCAAAGTCTGCAATCAGTGCCAGCTTAGTGGCATCATTGCACTTGGCCTTCAGCACATCATACAGAGCCGTCACAGCAACAGAGGTATTCAGATCTCCATTGAGCGCATTGACAAAACGCTCCTTCAGCTTGGCTGCCGCCTCAGCATCCACTTCGCCCTCCTGCCGGAAGGTTGCGATCTTGGCAATCAGCTTGTCATAAGCCGCCACCGCATTGTCCAGATTCTCCCAGGAGAACACCAGATTCTTCCGATAATGGGATTGCAGGCAGAACAGGCGGTAGGCCATGGGATCATAGCCCTTCTTTTCCAGCAGAGAAACCGTCAGGAACTCGCCCTTGGATTTGCTCATCTTACCGGAGGCATCATTCAGGTGGCGGACATGGAACCAGTAATTGCACCACTTATGCCCCAGATAGCTCTCGGACTGGGCAATCTCATTGGTGTGGTGCGGGAAAGCATTGTCAATACCGCCGGCATGAATGTCCAGATCCTCTCCCAGATGCTTCATGGAAATGCAGGAGCACTCAATGTGCCAGCCGGGATAACCAACGCCCCAAGGAGAATCCCATTTCAGGGCCTGGTCTTCAAATTTACTCTTGGTAAACCACAGAACAAAGTCATTCTTGTTGCGCTTGTTGGTGTCCTCTTCCACGCCTTCCCGAACGCCTACAGCCAGATCTTCCTCATCGTGTTCGTTAAAAACGTAATACTTTTCCAGCGTAGAGGTGTCGAAGTAGACGTTACCGCCGGCGATATAAGCGCAGCCCTTATCCAGCAGGGTCTGAACCATGTGGATGTATTCCGGAATGCAGTTGGTAGCAGGCTCCACCACATCCGGCCGCTTGATATTCAGCTTATCGCAGTCGGCAAAAAAAGCATCGGTGTAGAATCTCGCAATGTCCATGACGGACTTATGCTCCCGCTTGGCACCCTTGAGCATCTTATCCTCGCCGGTATCTGCATCGGAAGCCAGATGGCCAACATCCGTAATGTTCATCACACGCTTGACATTGTAGCCCTCATAACGCAGAGTCTTTTCCAGCACATCCTCCATAATATAGGTGCGCAGATTGCCGATGTGGGCATAGTGATACACCGTCGGGCCGCAGGTATACATCTTAACAATATCAGGATGATTGGGCACAAACAGCTCTTTCTTTCGGGTCAGGGAATTATACAAATACATTTTGGTTTCCTCCAATGCTTAATATACAGAATAAAATGACGCTTATACCATACAAAAAATAAAACGCCTCTTATACCCCATTGGGCACAAGAGGCGGTATGACCGCGGTTCCACTCTTATTTATTACTTGCTATGCAGTTGTCCGCTCCCGGATGCACTTTCCCGCCGCTGCCCCATCCCGGCTTACAGCCAATGGCCCGGACTCTCTGAAGGGGTTGCCTTGCGGTACTCTTTCCGTTCTATGCGGTATTACTTGGTATTTTACCATTCAGACCGCCATTTTGTCAAGGTATTCCCTGCCAAAAAAGGGAGTTAGCGGTGGCAAAGCGTGAATGGAATGTAAATTAATTACAATCAGTGTCAAAAAGGGTTACAAAATTTTATTAAATCTTTCTTATCCTATTGACAACGCCACATCTGATTCGGTATAATAGCTTCAAGAAAACTAGGAAAGGAAGGTAATCCTATGTATTACTTCTTTCAAAAAAGACCTACCAGACTGCTGGCTGCCCTGTTAGCCGTCTGCCTTACCGCAACCCTGTTTAGCGGCTGCCAGTTGACTAAGAAGCCCGAGGACACTTCCGCCCCCACCGAGGATTCACTGCCCGGTAATCTGGTGGAGGTAAAACCCACGGAAGATACCACGCCTACCACGGAAGCCACCGAGCCGGAAAATCTGAACATGGCCACTGTGAAAAAGCAAGCCAACGTTCGCAGCTCCCCCAGCAGCGGCGCAAAGATCATTGGTTATCTGGATCCCGGTACGCAGGTAGAGGTCATCAAGACTCAGGTCTATCTGGGTGTGGAATGGGCTCTGATCCGGGAAGGCTGGATTGCTCTGGATGATGTGGAGATGAACAACAGCAGCGGCACCGATACGCCTGATGCTACCGATCCCACCACTGCCACCGAGCCTGCCGCTACCCAGCCCACCAACAACAATACCACGACTACCACCGGCACCGGCACCAGCGGCGTTGTGACCTCCAATGGTCTGAACATCCGCAAGGAGCCCAACACCACCAGTACCATTGTCGGCAATTACGCCAATGGCGCAAAGGTCACCATTCTGGAAACCAAGAACGGCTGGGGCCGTACCGATAAGGGCTGGGTCTCCATGAAGTATGTCAGCACTAACGGCACGACCACCAACACCAATACCAACACTACCACCAATAACAATACTACAACGACCACCACTGACGGCGCTACTTACTTTATCACCGCTTCCGAGCTGAACATCCGTGATTCTGCAAGCACCAACGGCAATAAGGTCGGTACCTATGTTGCCGGTGATAAGGTCACCGTTACGGAAACCAGCAACGGCTGGGGCAAGACCAACAAGGGCTGGATCTCCATGCAGTATGCCTACAAGACCGGCGCCACCGGCAAGAATACTGCCAAGGGTATTGTTACCGTGAATGGCCTGAATGTTCGCAGTGGCCCGGGCACCGATTACGGCGCAGTTGCCACCTATAACACCGGCAGCCGTGTAGAGATTCTGGAGCAGATCACCATTGGCAAGAGCACCTGGGGCTGCACCAGCAAGGGCTGGATCTCCATGGGCTATGTATATGTGGATGGCACTGAGGGCGAAGGCGCAGGCAGCGGCACCATTACCGGTGATACCGTGAATGTCCGCAGCGGCCCCGGCACCGGCTACGGCGTTGTGACCACCCTGAAGCAGGGTGACGAAGTCAAGATCCTGGCACAGTTCGATGTGGACGGCACCAAGTGGGGCTGCATCAAGAACGGCTGGGTCTGCATGGACTATGTGGGCGTGGGCTAACGCTCCCATTTCCCCAAAGGCTTCAACCCCTGAATCTCACCGATTAAGCAAAATCCTGCTTTTCTCATTTGGGAAAAGCAGGATTTTTTTGCACTTTTGCAGCCGGGGGGGGACGCTACATCACGGTCATCATATTATAGAGCTTCATCAGGCGAATGTCCTCCTTGGTGACCTTGAGCATCTGCACCAGCGCCTCGTCCTCTGTCAAGGGCTTCTTGGAAAAAAGCATCTTAATCGCCACAGGCATCATGGGCCGGGCAGAAAGCCCGGTGAAAAGCCCCCACTTGGTGTCCGCATTCATATAAGAGGCCAGGATCTGCCCCTGCGCTTTTTCCATTGGGGCATCCTGGTTGGTCAGAATCACATTGGTAACGGCATCGTAGTGCTCCATGTACCCCCAATAGGTTGTTTCGCAGTTCTGGTAGGAGTTGTAGTCCTGAAAATTGGCATACATCATGATTTTGTACCGGTTATCCTCGGATTGCAGCAGAACATCAAAGACACAGTGGATGATCCGATTGAACCGGCCATCGTAATAGTAGGAATGGAATTGGGACAGGCCGCTGAAAAATGCAGGCTTCGGCCCAGGAGTCTGAATGCTGACCCGATCAGGGGTACAGTAAAGCAGCTGCTCCACATGGATGCCCAGTGCCCGGGCAATTTCATACATCGTTTCAATATCCAGAATAATTTCCCCGTTTTCATACTTGGATAAGGTGGATTTGTTCTTACAAAGCACCTGCGCCAATTCATCCAAAGTCATGTGTCGGGACTTGCGGAAATTACGGATCCGGTGTCCGATTTCCCGGCTGATCTCTCCCATCGTTTTTCCTCCTGTTTCCTTAAAATCAACTTTTCCCTGCTTTTGTTTCCTTTTTCGACCTGTTGTGTTTAATATAACACCTTTTCTCAGAAAAGTCCATTAAAAAGAAACATTCTCAAAATATAATTGCTTAATAAGAAACAAACCTTCATTTGATATTTCATTCCGTTCCCGGTAGAATAACCCCATTACACCCCGAAAGGATGATCCCTATGAAACGAAATCTGACCTTCAAAGAAACCATCACCATTACCAGTATGCTGTTTGGCATGTTCTTTGGTGCAGGAAATCTGATTTTCCCCGCCAAAATGGGCATTGATGCAGGCAGCAATCTTTGGAGTGCTTTTCTGGGTGTATTTATCACGGCCGTTGGCATCCCCATGCTGGCTGTTGTGGCTCTGGGTATGAGCCGCTGTGACGGTGTTGTTCCTCTGGCTGAAAAAGTTGGAAAGAAATACAGTGTGTTCTTCTGCACCCTGCTGTATCTTACCATCGGCCCCCTCTTTGCCATTCCCCGCTGTGCCAGCACCTCCTTCTCCGTCGGCGCTGTGGGTTTGCTGGGAACGGAGCATCACAGGCTGTATCTTGCCTTGTTCTCCTTTGCATTTTTTGCAATCGTGCTGTTTTTCTCTCTGCGGCCCAGTGGTATTATGACCTGGATCGGCAAGATCCTGAATCCCGTGTTTCTGATCTTCCTGTCTGCCCTGGTCATTGTTGCTCTTTGGAATCCCGTCACCACCATCTCCCAGGTCACCCCCGCACAAAACTACGCCACCGGCAGCAGTGCTTTCTTCACCGGCTTTCTGGAGGGGTACAACACCATGGATGCTCTGGCCGGTCTGGCATTCGGCATTGTGGTCATTGAGGTCGTGCGAAGCCATGGGGTGCAGGAGCCGGGCCGTGTGGCAGTCAACACTGCAAAAGCCGGTATCTTCAGCTGCCTGTTTATGGGCATCATCTACTTTTTCATCACCCTCATCACCGCGCAGAGCGCACCTCTGTGTCAGAATGCTGCCAACGGAGGCGAGGTTCTGGGAATCGTTGCCGGGTATTACTTCCATCGTGCCGGTGCCATTCTGAACGCAGGGATCGTCACCTTTGCCTGTCTGAAAACCGCCATTGGTCTTGTGACCAGCTGTTCAGAAGCCTTTGTCCAGATGTTCCCCAAAGGCCCCGGCTACAGTGTCTGGGCCACCGGATTCAGTGTGATTGCCTTTGGCATCGCCAATTTCGGACTTTCCACCATCGTTGCCTGGTGTGTTCCCCTTCTGATGTTTGCCTATCCGCTGGCCATCACCCTGACGCTGCTGGCCTTAACGGAACGGTGGTTTGGCAGGGACAAGGCTGTCTATGTCTCCACCACCGCTTTTACCCTGGTTGCAGCCTCCCTGGACTTCCTGGGCACGCTTTCCGGTATGATCCCGGGGAATCCCCTTCTTGCTGCCATCAAGGCATTTGCCGGACGGTACATCCCCCTGTTCCAGGTTGGTATGGGTTGGCTTCTGCCCGCCTGTCTCGGCTTTGCCGTTGGACTTTGCATCCGATTTTTGAAAAAATATAAATAATATTCAAACCGCCGACATTTGCAGATGTCGGCGGTTTTTGTCGAATTTATGCAAAAATCGAGAAATTCTCTGGCAGTTATTGCCAGTTTGTCCTTCTGTTTTTCGTGAATAATGCCTATTCCCCGAAAATCGCTTGCTTTCGCAGAATATTCTGGTATACTATACTTAATTACATATAAAAGAACCGTCCATGCAGACGCATAGAAGGGCTTTTAAGTATTTTTACTGTGAGGTAAGCGATATGAAGAAAGCCGCTTCTGTTTTTTTGCGCGGAGATATCTGTAGACGTGACCTGGAGCTTATGGCACTCTGGCTGGAAAAGCCCCAGATCACCCGTTATTTAAACGAACACGCATCTGTTGTGTATGACCTGACCCGGCTGGCAGACACCGTCCCGGAGCCTATGCTGGGCTTCCATCTGAATCGCCAGGGACGATTTTTTATCATCTGCTGCGCCGAAGGCGATGCCATTGGCTTTGTAAAACTGACGCGAACCGCCATCCCCGGAGAATATGAAATTGTTTACGCCATCGGAGAGGATGCCCTGTGGGGCTTTGGCTATGGCAAGGCCGCCATTCACAAGGCTCTGAGTCTGGCCTTTTCTCAGCCGGAGGTGCGCAGTGTGGTTGCCAAAATCGACCCCTGCAATGTCCGCTCCCGCCGTCTGGCTTCTGCCTGCGGTTTTCAGGAGGTGGGGCAGACCGGTTCCCTGCTGCTGTTCCGAGCCAAAGCCCTGGATAGCAGCCGCACCTCCAGTTTTCTTTCCATACAATGATTCAAACAACACATCTGTCGTTTTTGCGGCAGATGTGTTCTTATTTTTCTTATTTTTTCCGTTCATCCACAAGAACCATCAAAATTGCTACAGACAAGCCGATTCCCATTGCCCCAATGATGGGCGCCGGGTAATCCCCGGTTTCCGGTGACGGGGCCGTGCTGATCAGTCCGGGGGATGCAGAAATGTTCCAGCTTCCATTTTCCGGCAGACACAGCAGAAATGGTGAAAAAGAAGCAAAGCCCTCTGCCGCTTGATACTGCTGCACCAGATAAATACCCTCAGGCAACCCCGAAAACACTGCCCCTTCCTCCGGCACCACCGATTGATACACTTGTCTGTCTGCCGCTTTTGCTGACAACCAGTTCAGCCAATCCGCAGAGTAAACTTCCGTCTCCGAAACCATCCAATTCGCCAAGCCATCGGTAAACTGTACGCCATCCTGGGTTTTCTGTCCCACATAACAGACGGATACCGTTCCACCGGCTATGGGAACCCCGCCCCACATCGGGGTCACCCGGATAGAGCCTGTCTGCTTCGCCCGCACCGGCAGCCCCATTACCGAGGCGACACAGACTACACAGATCCAACAAACGCACTTCTTAAGCATTGCCCCACTCCCCCTTCGTATTGCAGAACTAAGTATACACACTCCGGCTTTTGATATCCTGCCGAATACGGGATGGGGAAAAAAAGCAGTTCCCGCGATGCGGAAACTGCTTTTGCATATTGGGTTTATTCCCAGGTGTCCCAGATCTGGGGGCAGTAGCCTGCCGTGGCCTGTTTTCCGTTGCGGACAATGGGCGTTTTCATCAGGAGAGGATTGTCAAAGACCTTGTCCTCCTTGGCCCGTTGGTCATCCATGTACTTCATCAGGGTCACATCCGGATCCTTGCTGTCCCAGTCGATCAGGTTGTCAATGCCCCCCACCGCCCGCAGGACACTGTCAAATTCCTTCCCGGACATTCCGTAACGCTTCAGGTCGATGGACTGAAACCGAATCCGGCGCTCCTTAAAGTAACGCTCTGCCTTCTTTGTGTCAAAGCACTTGTTCTTTCCGAAAATCTGAATGTTCAATAAACTACCTCCATCAGGCAAAGTCCCTGAGGCGGGGCCAGGAATCCGGCATCACACCGCTGTCCTCCAAAGAGGGCTTCCATGCTTTCCGCTCTGCGCTCTCCCCTGCCGACCTCTACCAGTGTGCCCACCAGGATCCGCACCATATTTTGAAGAAAACCGTTGCCGGTAAAGCAGAGCCAGACTTCCTTTCCCTGGCGCTGAATGGTAACGCTATATAAATCCCGAACCGTGGATTTCTTCATTTTGGCATTGCCGCAGAAAGCAGAGAAATCATGTCTGCCTACCAGATAAGCAGCCGCCTGCTCCATGGCAGAAAGATCCAGCGTTTCCGGCATCACCGTCACAAACCGGCGGACAAATACGCAGGGGCTGTCGCTGTTCCAGATACGGTAGCGATAGGTTTTTTTCCGGGCATTCAACCGGGCATGAAACCGTTCAGATGCCTCTTTGCAGCCTTCCACACCGATATCCTCCGGCAGATATTTGCGCAGCTGGGCCAAGATCTCCTCAGCCGGCATGGTGCTTTGGCAATGAAAGCTTGCCACCTGCCCCTGGGCATGGACACCCGCATCTGTGCGGCCGCTTCCGCTGACCTGCACCGGTTCTTCCAGGATCCGGGAAAGCGCCGTCTCCAGCTTCCCTTGGATGGTATCCTCCCGGCCGGGGAGCCGCTGCCAGCCCCGGTAGCGGGTACCGTCGTAGCAGATATCAAGCCGCAAATTCCTCATACGCATTTAGTTCCTCTCTGGCCTCCTGCTCTGTGTCAGCAGAAAACAGGAAATTGCCTTGAAAATCATAAACCTGAATGTGTCCCAGAACATAACGCATATCGAACATAGCCATCAACCTCTTTTCTTGTTGTGACCATATTCTAAAATACATTGTGTCCAATAAACCGGACTTATTTAGCTTTTTTCAGTCTGCTGTCCACCCATTGTACCAGGTTTTCAAAAACCTCCTGACAGTTGATCTCATTGAGAATCTCATGGCGGCACAGCGGATAGATTCGCAGGGTAACATCCTGCATTCCTGCCTTTCGGAAGGCATCGGCACATTTTTTAACACCCTTGCCGTAGCTTCCCACAGGATCCTCTCCACCGGCTACAAAGTACACCGGCAGTTCCTTGTTCATCTGCGCCAGGTTTTCCATGCGCTCCACACTGCTGACACCGATGATCATATCCCGCAGCAGACCCGACGTAGGCAATGCGCCGCTGAGCATGGGGTGATCCCCCACGATCCGGCTGTCCCGGCAGACCCAATCCGCAGCTGTTTTGGGGTGATCCACCCGGGCATTGTATTTTCCGAAAATCAAATCATGCAGCTTTTCACTGGGGTTTGTCTCCCCAACCTTCTTACAGGCCAGCTCCATGAATTTCACTGCCGCAGGCATAGCGGCAGCAGGCTGCCATCCAGTTCCGCAGATAATGGCTGCGGAAATACCGCTGTCCGGGTGTTGATACAAAATGGTTCTGGTCATAAAGGAACCCATAGAGTGGCCCAGCAGCACATAGGGAAGCTCCGGGTATTCCTTCCGGGTATCCCGAAGCAGGCGGTAGGAATCCTCCACCGCCCGGAACCAGCCGCCGGTAAAATATCCCGGGATACCGTCTCCATTTACGGACTTTCCATGGCCCATGTGATCCTCAGCCACAACCACAAAGCCCCGTTCCGTCAGATAATTGGCAAAGGCATCATACCGCTCCACATACTCCGAAATGCCGTGAATGATCTGCAATACCGCCTTCGGTTCTCCCTCCGGCATCCACTTGCAGGCGTGAATTTGTCCCACCCCGCAGGAATCATACCAAATATCTGTCCGCATAGGCATTACCCCACAACTTCATAGCCGGCATCGGCAATGGCCTTTTTCACAGCGGCAATATCTGCCGTACCGGTGACTGTGACGGTCTTTGCAGCCAGATCCACTTCTGCGTCCACAACACCGGGAACCTCCTTGCAGACCTGCTCCACACGGGCCTTGCAATGCTTGCACATCATACCTTCTACCTTGATAACAGTTTCCATAATCGGTTCCTCCTCATAAATCCTGTCTGTTTTGTTGTCTTTCGGCTCCTGGGCCATAGCAGGGCTAGTTTTCGCCTGGAAAAATCGCAGCCGCAGGGCATTGGTCACTACAAATACGCTGCTCATACTCATGGCAGCCGCTCCCAGCATGGGGCTCAGCTGCAAGCCGAAGGGAATAAACAGCACACCTGCGGCAATGGGGATCCCACAGGTATTGTAGAAAAATGCCCAGAAGAGATTCTGGCGAATGTTTCGGATGGTTGCCTTGCTCAGCTCCACAGCACCGCTGACGGCAGACAGAGAGCTGTTCATCAGCACCACATCCGCAGATTCCATGGCAATATCCGTACCTGCGCCAATGGCCATTCCCACATCCGCCGTCACCAATGCCGGTGCATCGTTGATCCCATCGCCCACCATCAGTACCTTTTTCCCCTCTGCCTGAAGCTTCCGGATCACGGAGGCCTTGTCTGTGGGCAGTACATCCGAGATAACATGGTCGATCCCGGCGCTGGCCGCTATGGCGGATGCGGTGATTCTATTATCGCCTGTCAGCATCACTACGTCAAGTCCCAATTCATGCATTGCCGCAACTGCCTGGGAAGAATCCTCCTTCAGCACATCCGCCGCTGCAATGGTTCCCAGGTACTGCCCTGCTTCCGATGCAAAATACAAAGGGGTCTTTCCCTGTCTGCCAAGCATCGGCAAGTCGGGCACATGGACGCCCAACTGCTGCATCAGGGCTGCATTTCCGCCGTAGCAGCGCTGACCGTTGACAAGTGCGCATACGCCCTTTCCGGGGATCGTTTCAAAATCCTCTGCTGCCGGATAGGGCTTGCTGCCCATATACTTCAAAATTGCTTTGGCAAAGGGATGCTCCGAGCGGCTTTCCAGACTGGCCGCCACCTGCATCAGCTGGTCTGCATCCAGACTTCCGGGCAAAATGTCTGTGACCTCCGGCTTTCCTGTGGTAAGGGTTCCCGTTTTGTCCAGCACCACGGTGTCAATGTGATGCAGATTCTCCAGTGCCTCCGCATTTTTGAAAAGGACACCCATCTGTGCCCCCCGTCCGGTTCCCACCATAATGGCCACCGGCGTGGCAAGTCCCAGCGCACAGGGGCAGGAGATCACCAGTACGGAAATGGCACAGGTCAGGGAAAACTCCAGGCTCTGCCCTGCCAGCATCCAGGCTGCAAAGGTCACTGCCGAGATCCCCATGACCACCGGCACGAAGATACCGGCAATTTTGTCTGCCAGCCGGGCAATGGGCGCTTTGGAACCACCGGCATCCTCCACCATGCGAATCACCTGGGCCAGGGTGGTGTCCTGCCCCACCTTGTCTGCCCGGAATTCCAGATATCCCTCGGTGTTGATGGTAGCTGCCGCCACCGTGTCTCCCGGAAGCTTTTCCACCGGAACGCTTTCCCCGGTCAGGGCACTTTGATCCACACTGGCCCGGCCTTCCAATACCGTGCCATCTACAGCAATCGCACCACCGGAGCGAACCACCACGGTGTCTCCCACCACTACATCCTCTACTCCGATCTCCTGGATCCTGCCGTCCCGGCGAACCTGGGCGGTTTTGGGGCTCAAATCCATCAGAGCACGGATGGCATCACCGGTTTTCCCCTTGGCGCGGGCTTCCAAGTACTTGCCCAGGGTGATCAATGTCAGGATCATAGCCGCAGATTCAAAGTACAAATTCTTCCGGTACAGCTGCACCAGAGGCCAATCTCCATGTCCCATGCCCCACGCCATGCGGAACAGGGCAGCCACACCATAGCCAAGGGAAGCCAAGCTGCCCAGTGCGATCAGAGAATCCATATTGGGGGCACGATGCCACAGGGCTTTCAGTCCCCGGCTGTAGTACACCCTGTTCAGGTAAACCGGCGGCAAGGTCAGGAAGAATTGCAGCAGTGCCGCCACCATGGCATTTTCCACCCCGCAATACCAGTGGGGCTGGGGCAGACCGATCATGTGGCCCATGGTAAAATACATCAGAATGATCAGGCAGGCAAAGGAGCCAATGATCCGCTTTTGAATGGCCTTCTGCGCATCATCCCCTGTCTGCATCTTTTTTGGGGCCGGTTTTTCCCCGCCGGAAATACAGGCATCATACCCTGCATTCCGAACCGCCTGCACAATGGCATCTGCAATTTTGGCGTTTTCTGCCTCCACTTGCATGGTTCCCGCCAGCAGATTCACATCCGCCTTCTCTACCCCCGGAACCCCTCGGGTCACCTTCTCCACCCTAGCAGAGCAGGCTGCGCAGGTCATCCCGGTCACCTGAAATTTCAGTGTCATATTCTTCCTCCTTTTCGGTTCCTTCACGAAATGGTAACAAAATTTCTCTTTGCTTATGCTATCATCTTATCATAAGTTTTCTCAAATGCAAGTATGCACTATTTTGTGATATACTATCCTTTTGGATACTGTCAGGAGGTAACTATGGATACTCAGGATCATTGCCCCGTGGAAGCAACGCTGGAGTTGATCGGCGGAAAATACAAGGCGTTGATTTTATGGCATCTTTCCGAGAAAACCCTGCGGTTTTCTCAGCTGCACAAATGCATTCCCAACATTACTCCCAAAATGCTCACCCAACAGCTGCGGGAACTGGAAACGGACTGCCTGATCCACCGGGAGGTCTATCCGGTGATCCCGCCGAAGGTGGAGTATTCCCTCACCCCCATTGGAGAAAGCCTGATGCCCATTCTGGTAGCCATGCGGGACTGGGGTGCCGGATATCTGCGGCAAAAGGACGTGTGCCCCTGCTGCTTTATGATGGACAGCGACCCCCTTGTGAAATAAATCGGTATGGAAATCCCCTCGAAGCGTGCCGGCTTCGAGGGGATTTAAGTTACTCTACAGATTTCAGTGCTTCTGCCATATTGATTTTTTGCAGTTTGAAATAGAAAACAAAGTTCACAACCAGAGCAGAAATCACCGTCAGTGCGAAAGCGTATCCATAGGATGCAGGAAGAACCATGCACTTAAACCAGACGGCATCAATGCGGATCTGGGAAATAACAAAGCGCAGCAGCAGCTTTCCCAAGCCAAGGCCCAGAACGGCTCCGGCCAGGGTCAGGGCCATGTTCTCCTTGAACACATAGGAGGACGTCTCCGCGGCATTAAAGCCCAGAACCTTGATGGTGGCGATCTCACGAATTCGCTCATTGATATTGATGTTGGTCAGGTTATACAGCACGGTAACTGCCAGAAGTCCTGCGCAGAATACAATCACAAGCACCACCAGATCCATGGCTTCCATCATCCGTTTCACCGTGGCCAAGGTGTCCGAGCAGACGGAAACATTCATAACCGCTTTCCCCTTGGCAATCTCGGCGCCCACATTATGGGCATTGGCACCCTGAGGCAGACGGACATAGGCCATCTGTTCCTCCGGCAGGCTTCCCCACTGCTCCTGGATGGTCTCCGGAAGCACAATCACATAGTTATAAACATAGTTGTCATAGATACCGGAAACCGTCACCTCCATGGACTGCATATCTGCATTCCGCAGGATCACCTTGTCTCCCACATTGATCTTCAACGCCGATGCCGTACCGGCAGACAGAACCGCCTCATTTTTCCCAGGCATGGGAATGTCTGTATCTCCATGATGCAGATCCAGGAAATTCTTCAAGTCCTGACCGGCGGAAATCATATAGATTTCCTTTACACGACTGTCATATTCCAGATCCACATGGCTCTGATGGTACAGCAGGTATTCCATCCCCGGCTGCATTGCCTTTTGGAATTCTGCCTTTGCCGTTTCGTCCACGCCCTCCCGGAAGTAGACTTCCATATCATAGTGGCTCACATCCTCATACTGGTAGTCAGCCACATTGACGATGGTATCGCGCATACCGAAACCGGTCACCAGCAATGCCGTGCAGCCGCTGATGCCCACCAGCATCATGGCCAGGCGCTGACGATAGCGGAAAATATTGCGAATGGTCACCTTGTTCAGGAAGCTGATCCGATTCCAGAAGGGCAGCTTTTCCACCAATAGGGCTCTGCCTGCATCCGGGGCCTTGGGGCGGATCAGTTCCGCAGGAACCTCCCGCAGAGTGCGATGGCAGCAATACCAGGTCACCCACAAGATCACCGCTGTGTAAACACCAACCACGCCCAAACTCAGAGGCCAGTTGATGGTCAGACAGATCTTCGGCTGAACATACAGCATGATATGATAGGCATCCCACAAAATCACAGGGAATACCGAACTGCCAGCCAGCACACCCAGGCCGCAGCCGATCACGGCACTGCTTCCGGCATACAGCAGATACTTTCGGATAATGGCACCTTCGCCATAACCCAACGCTTTCATGGTGCCGATCTGGGTACGCTCCTCCTCGATCATCCGGGTCATGGTAGTAATGCACACCAGTGCAGCAATCAGCAGGAAGAATGCAGGAAATACCCGGGCCACACCCTGAACGATATCCGAGCTGCTGCTCAGGCTGTTGTAGCCAAGATTGCTGTTGCGATCCAAAAGGATCACATCCGGCTTATCCATATCGTCGATTTCCTTGCGGGCATCTGCAAGCTCCTGTCTGGCATCTTCCAGCTCAGCCTCTGCGTCTGCAATCTCCTGCTCTGCTTCTTCTTTTGCATCGTAGTACTCATCCCAGCCGTCAGCCAGCTCCTGCTTGGCTTCCTTCAGATCTTCGTAACCATTGTAGACCTTGGTGATGTTTTTCTTGACCGTATCCAGCTTTTCTTCCAGGTCTGCCTCTGTTCCCTTCAGCTCCCGTTCCTTTGCCTGGAGCTGATTGATGGCCGCATATCCCGCCACAATAGATTGCACCTGAGCAGAATATCCCAGCAGTGCCTGCAACTGAGCTTTTTCTGCGAGCAACTGTGCCTTGACAGCTTCATCGGTTGCTGCATCAATAGCAGCATCCAACTCCTGGATCTTCCCGGGAGCTGCGGCAATGGCAGAAGTAAGCTCAGAAAGGCTCATTCCCGTAGCCGCCTCCAGAGCGGCTTTTCCCGCATCCAGGGCAGGCTTTTGCGCCTCAGCCTGAGCCTTCGCCGCAGCGACCTGTTCCTTACCTGCGGCAACCTGCGCAAGGCCCTCCTCGATCTGCACCTTGCCTTCATATAGACTCCGTTCGGCATTTTGCAGTTTCCGATAATTGTCCTTGATTTCCTGTTCGCCGTCCTCCAGCTTCTTCAGGGCATCGGCAAGCTCTTTCTCCGCATCTGCCTTTTTCTCTTCAAATTCCTTCAGGCCGTCCTCATATTCCTGGCAGCCGTCCTGATATTCTTCCTCAGCCTCTGCCTTCACATCCTCAAACCGCTCCTGCCCCAGCCGCTTTGCTTCCGGTTCCATGGCATCCATGGCATCCTTCATCTGATCATTATAGTCATCGGTGTAGATATCATGCTCTCTGGGAATGGTCAGGTGGATCTCCGTGAAATAATCGGCATCCATGGTATCTTTCGGAACATAGACAAAGCCGGAAATACTGCCGCTGCCTACGGTGGTGGTGCCGCGGTTCATGTCCATGTACACCGGTGTAGAGACATAACCCACCACCGTCAGGGTGCGGGTGGTGATGATATCCAAGTCGTCTGCATCATTGTTCTGGGAGATTTGGATCTGCTTTCCCAGGATGCTGTCATCGGAAAAATAGCCATCGGCAAGACACTCCTGGCTGTTTTCCGGCATCCGGCCGCCCCGCAGAGCGATCTGATCCAGTTTATCAGAGATGGTATAGAACCGATAGACCTTTTCTTCCTTTTCTTCTCCCTTTTGGGCAATCAGATCCAGATAGAAAATACCCTCGGCATCCACGACTCCATCCATGGCTTGCACCTGATCCACCTGCTTCTGTTCCCAGCCGTAGGTGCTGACCAGGCGAAGATCAAACATATTCTGCTCCGTCATGTACGCCTGCCCGGTATTGACCATATCCGTTTTGGTCATCAGCAGACCTACAAAAATGGCTGCACCCAAGGCAATGATTGCCGCAATGGCAATATAGCGTCCCAGAGACCTTCCGATGGAGCGCAGAAGGTTCTTTTGCATTGCATTTCGTTTCATTACCATTCGATCTCCCCAATGTCCTGAGGGTGTTCATTCACTTCCATCGAACTGACGGTTCCGTTTTTGACCCGGATCACCCGGTCGGCCATGGCCGTCAGTGCGCTGTTGTGGGTAATAATGATCACGGTCATTCCGGTTTTTCGCCCGGTATCCTGCAACAGCTGCAAGATCGCCTTGCCGGTCTGATAATCCAGTGCACCGGTGGGCTCATCACACAATAGCAGCTTGGGATTTTTCGCCAGGGCCCGGGCAATGGCCACACGCTGCTGCTCACCGCCGGACAGCTGGCTGGGGAAGTTTTTGGCTCTGTCCTTCAGGCCCACCTCCTGCAGAATCTCCGCTGCATCCAGCGGATGCTCACAGATCTGATTGGCAAGCTCCACATTTTCCAGCGCCGTCAGATTGCCGATCAGATTGTAAAACTGAAATACAAATCCCACATCCTTACGGCGGTACTGGGTCAGCTGCTTTTTATTCAGGTTGGAGATTTCCCGCCCGTCCAGAAACACCTTACCTGTGGACAGGGTGTCCATACCACCCAAGATATTCAGCAGAGTCGTTTTGCCTGCACCGGAAGGGCCTACAATGACCACAAGTTCCCCTTTTTCTACCGTAAAGGAAGCATCCCGAAGGGCATTGATCTCCACCTCTCCCATGTGGTAGGTCTTTCCTACATTTTGAAATTCCACAAATGCCATAGCGGTCACCTCATAAGATGTTTTTCTTAATTATAGCACAGATACAGAAAAATATCGAAACATTTTTCTACTGTTTTGTAAAAAAGTCATCCATTGCCGGTGCAATGGATGACTCAGGTTAGGATTTGCGAAAAATCAGCAGCTTGCTGGCCACATAATTCAGAACCACGACCATCACCTGGGTGGCAAACTTCCAGATAACGCCATTCCATCCCAGAAGATCCACCGTCAGAAACAGGATCACCGTCTCCAGTGCGCCGGAGCCCATGCGGCAGCTGACGAATTTTGTCAACTCCGGTATCACTGTCTGGGCAGACCAGTCATGGCTGCGGAATACAAAGGGTTTATTGGTCAAAAAAGCAAACGCCACTGCCGCCACCCAGGCCAAAATATTACTGAGGGAGGCAGACATACCCAGTATCTGCTGACAGGGTATGTAGACTAGATAATTGACAACGGTGGTCAAAACGCCAAATACCAGATATGTCAGAACATCCCAGTATTTTTCTATCAAAGCACGAATTCTTTCTACCATTTAGTAGCCAAGTTCCTCCCCGACCAGAATAAACTTGATCCGTCCGGCAGGGCGGCAGTGGCGGGTGATGAGGATCTGATTGCAGATGCAGGTTTCGCACTTGCAGTCGGCACAGCTTCCTATAAACTTACAGGGATTCTGGTTGTCAAAGCGCTGGTTGTTCATGGGGGCTGCCAGATGTCTGGCCCGATCCACGGCTTCCTCCAGGGTATCGGTCACCTTGTTCATCCCTGCGATCACCAGAACCATATCCGGGCCGTAGACAATGGCTGCCACCCGGTTTCCGGTGCCGTCGATGTTCACCATCTGTCCGTCCAGACTGATGGCATTGGCCCCGGTCAAAAACACATCCGCCAGAAGGCACTGCTTGGAAATCTGAAGCTTCTGAGCCATATCGGAAGCCTTGTCCCGATCCAGGGTATGGTATCCTTTTGCGTTGAGCGTCTCCATCAGACCGATCTGCTGGGCAGAGGTTGCTCCGCCCCAGCCAATGACAGCATCTGCCGGGATCAGTTCCAATGCCTTTTCCAGAGCCTGCTCCTTGTTGTCGCAGTAATAGGCATCAAAGTGACGGCTTTTCAGATTCTTCACCAGTACCTTACCGCGATTTTCATAGTACTTTTTGGTCGCTGCATTCATCATACGTTCCTCCTTTTAACCTACTGCACAACCTTCAGCAAGCTGCTGACACAGTATACTGTCTGTCCATTGTAATCCAGCCGGGACCAGCCCAATTCCTCGTTGATGCCGGTTCTCGTGACAACCGTTCCGTTTTTCAGCAGGGTCACAATTTTACAATCCGGATGATCCACACTGGGCAGGGTGCGCAGATTGGCCTCGATTTTCGCTGTGACCTGCTCCTGCACCGCCACAAACCGGGTCGTCACACCGTCATCCTCGGTTTTTTCCTCATAGACCGGGGCAGGGGTGTAGTTGAAATCCGTAGTCAGCAGATTGGAAACAGCGTAGTAGATGTTTCCCTCAAACTCCAGCTTTGACCAGCCGCTGCTGCTGATGGCGATGCGGGTGGCCTCCTGACCATGCTTCAGGGTATACAGGACAGTGCTGTCCTCTCCCTGGCTGGGGGCACTGCGCAGATTGGTTTCCTCCTTGGCGGTGACAAGCTCGTTGACCTGCTCAAAGGTCATCATTGCCTCCACGTCCGGCTTTGCCTCCTCCGGCGGTACATCGCTGATGGGCGGATTAATCTCGGCGTAGCCAAAATAGGCTACATCCAGATCCACATTCTGGGTAATCCCAGGCACAACACCCTTGGTGGTATGCTGCCACATGGCATGGGGGCCGGTGTAGCTGCTCTTTTCCGTGGTAGGATAGCCCACCTCCGGGTACTGCGCCACCCACACCTTGTAGTGCTTTTCGATCCGGCTCATATCCCAGCGGTGGAATTTTTCCATGTCGTTTTTGGAGGCATAGAACATTCCTTCGTAGCCCCGCTTTTCGATCTGCTTTAAGAAAGCCAGCGCCACGTCTGTCCGTTCCTTGACGCTCATATCGTACTGACGGCTGGTTTCCTCCAGGAAGCCCTCACAGTCGTAGGCAATGGGATAGTTGATGCTGTAGTGATCCAGAATGTCCGCTGCCCAGTTGGCTTCTTCCACCGCTTCTGTGGTATTGACAGCAGAGGAGAAGAAATAGGCACCCAGCATAATGTTGTTTTTCTGTGCCTCCTGCAGGTTATAGCGTGCATTGGGATCTTCCACAATGCTGCCGTCGGCATAGGATCGGTAGCCCAAACGCACCATGGCAAAATCCACACTGGAGGTGGCTACACGGGTCCAATCAATGGTTCCCTGATACCGGGCAACATCAATGCCGGTGGTGAGCTCATCGGTTTCCTTTGCCCGCTTTGTGCACCCTGTCAGCAGCAGGGCCGCCAGCAGCAGGAATACTACCGGCAAAATTCTCTTTCTCTTGTTCATAGGCAACTCCTGTTATTTTCTGTTCTTGCGCTTCTTCTTGCAAATCAGACGAACCACCAGTCCCGCCAGCAGGATCAAAAGCAGAACAGCCGCCATGGCAATCCAGGTGAACACATTGGCATTTCTCAGAAGATCTACCGGATTCCAGCTGGAATACACCACTTTCCGTCCATCGGTCTGTGCATATTGGGCATCCATTTCTCCGCCCATCTGCTGCAGATAGGAGGCAATGGCATACCATTCCTTAACGGGGACACCGTTTTCATCCCGAATCACCGATTCCAGCAGCTCCTGATCTCCCATGGGGTTGCCCTGGGCATCCCGGGGAACGGTGGACAACATACCCTTGGAAAGATCCCGGACGCTTCCCAGCATCTGAGCCATGTACATACCCACCACAACGCAGTAGAGCTTGTCATCCTGAATGGCCTCCAATGTGCCGTCCGGACGGCGGAGCATGGCGTAGTCCACCTTATTGAAGATCATGCGGTTGGTATTGAAGGAATACTCTGCACCGGAGCAGAACAGCTGCGCTGCGTGCATCAGCGGGTACACAGAGGCATCCACCTCCAATGCGCATTTCAGGTCTGCACCGGTCAGCCAGGCACAGACCAGCTCTCCTTCGGTGCCAACACCCAGAGATGCTGCATTGAAGATATCCGAAACCGTCACATTTCCCTGAGGGATCGTCTCCCGAACCACACCGGAAGCTGTCAGGGCCAGATCCACCGGATGTCCCAGGGCCTTTTCCGCCGCCCAGCGGTAGGCATCGGAGAATACATTTCCCAGAGTGGATTCATGGGCGTAGTTGTAAAGGGCCTCAGGCTTTTCAAATTCATAGGGGTTGTTTACCAGCACCTGATGAAAGGTCATACCGTAATCCGCCAGGTAGTTTTCCTCCACGTTCTTCTGGAAGGACTCCACCATGGCCTCGATCTCCGGATCCGATGCCACAGACTCGTTGATGGGGATCAGGGCAAAATCCGCCAGAGACACCGAGCCATCAGCCTTCTGTTCCAGCTCGATCCGGCCCAGGTTCTTGCTGTACTCCCCTGCGGAAACAATGTAGGTGTGTCCCACCTGAATGGGCTGGGGTAATGTGGTATGGCTGTGTCCGGAAACGATCAAGTCGATTCCCTTGACGTTTTTGGCCAGCTCATAGTCCTCGCCCTTGCCGTCCTGGGTGCCGCTGTGGGACAGGGCGATCACCAGCGGCTCCACACCATACTGGGATTTGCATTCAGCAACTGCCCGATCCACCACAGCCTGTGCCGCCGTGGCAGGATCCTGCAAAACCATACCGGAATTGGGGGCACATTTGTTGGAATCCTGACCGGTCAGACCGAACAGAGCAAAGTATACCCCGCCCCGCTCCAGGATCACATAGTCCTTCACGCCAAAGTTTTCCATAGCCTGCCGGACAAGCTGTGCATCTGCATTCCAGCCCTCCTGCCCTTCCTCAGGCGGCCAATAGTTGGCATCCACAATGGCAGGAACCGGCTCACCGCAGGAAGCCGCTGCATTGAGCATTCCGGCCAGTCCCTTGGGCAGGTAATCAAATTCATGGTTTCCGAAGGTGGTGGCATCATAGCCCATGGCCCCCATGATCCGCAGCTCCAAAGCTGAGGTGGTATAGGCCGTCTGGAACAGAGAACCCATGGAAAAATCACCGGCATCCACCAGGAGGGCATTGGGATGGGCAGTCCTTTGCTCCCGAATGGCCGTCATCAGCCTGGCATAGCCGCCGTACTCCCCGCCGTTTTCATCTTGGGCGGGCAGCAGATGGGAGTGGAGGTCATGGGTAAACAGGATCACTGCATTTTCTGTCTTTTCTGCCGCAGCCGCAGGCAAGACCGCAGACGTGCCGAAGGACAGGATCAGAAGCAGGCAGATAAGGGTTTTCAGAATTCGTATCATAGCGGGCCTCTTTCTATTTTGGATATGTTCTAATATACCACACCCCGTCATATTTTGCCACATAAAAAACAGCCATTTTCCCAAAGAAGAAAATGGCTGTTTTGGAAGTATGCAGATTACTCTACCCGGGAACCAAAGTTAACGGAGGTATCGCCCATTTCGTTGGCACCGAACTCATAGTCCTTGCCAGGCAGGATGGCGTTCATCAGAATACCAACCAGAGCGGCAATGGCCAGGCCAGACATGCTGATGGTCACAGCGCCCACAGAGAACACGATGGCACCGTTGTAGCTGACACCAACGGCCAGACCCAGAATCATAGCAGCGATGAGGACATTGCGGCTCTTGGTGAAGTCCACACGGTTTTCCACCACGTTACGCACGCCAACAGCGGAGATCATGCCGTACAGCACCAGGCTGACACCGCCCATGGTGGCGGCAGGCATTGCCACGATCAGAGCGGCAAACTTGGGGCTGAAGGACAGGATAATGGCAAACACAGCAGCCAGACGGACGACCTTGGGATCGTAGACCTTGCTCAGAGCCAGAACGCCGGTGTTCTCGCCATAGGTAGTGTTGGCAGGTGCGCCAAAGAGAGCAGCCAGAGCTGTTGCCAGGCCGTCGCCGGTGAGGGTTCTGTGCAGGCCGGGATCGGCAACGAAGTTCTTGCCCACGGTGGAGGAAATGGCGCACATATCGCCGATATGCTCCACAATGGCAGCCAGGGCAATGGGGGCAATGGTGATCACAGAGGTCAGCAGTGCGCCCCGGTCATAGGAACCACCGAAGATGGCAAACACGGTGTTGCCCCAGACAATGGGCAGGCCAAACCAGGAAGCTTCCGACACGGCATTGACCACATTGGCCCGTGCAGCGGGATCCACGATCACAGCAAAGACATAGGAAGCCACCACACCCAGCAGGATGGGGACGATCTGCACCATGCCCTTGCCCCAGATGTTGCAGGCAACTACGACCAGAATGGCAACCACAGCGATCAGCCAGTTGGTGCGGCAGTTGTTAATGGCAGAACCGGCCAGAGACAGACCGATGCAGATGATGATGGGGCCGGTGACAATGGGCGGGAAATAGCGCATAACCTTATTGGCACCGAAGGACTTGAACATAGCAGCCAGAACCAGATACACCATACCGGCAACCGCCACGCCGAAGCAGGCATAGGGCAGCATCTGGGTATTGGCCTGACCGTCGATCATGGGCGCAATGGCTGCATAGCCGCCCAAGAAGGCGAAGGAAGAACCCAGGAATGCAGGAACCTTCCGTCCGGTGATCAAGTGGAACAGCAGGGTGCCGAGACCTGCAAACAGCAGTGTGGTAGAGACGTTCAGACCCGTCAGGGCAGGCACCAGCACCGTTGCACCAAACATGGCGAACAGATGCTGCAAACCCAGAATCAGGGTTTTCGACGCTCCCAGAGTGCTGACATCATATACAGCCTCTGTGTTTTTTTCAGAATGATCCATTGGAAAAACATCCTCTCTTTCTTATTTCCCATACAGTATACTAGCAAGCAATGTTTTTTTCAACACTTTTCTATATTATTTTTTCTGCACCCAAAGGGAATCCTATTGGCATTGCTTTTGTCTTTCTGACCGGATCATAAAAAGAGCAATGCCGGAAACGATCATGTATCCCGCCAGGGAAATAACGGATGACTCGATCCCGAATTCACCGCCGGTAACGGCAAAGGATCTGCTGTCCAGCACATAGGTCATTACGGAGTATGCGTCCGCTTGATCTCCCACAGCCAGTCCGCCGCCGATAATCATCATATTCCACACTGCGTGTACAATCCCACTGTTCCAGACAGAACCGCTTTCCATGGCGATGAGGGAAAACATAATGCCCACCATTGTCCCGGCCGTCAGAACCAGCAGACAGCTTCCCAAAGAAAGATCCATCCCCAGAATATGCACTGCCCCAAACAGGACAGACGGAACGATCACAGCCGCCTTCGGATTCCATCTCTTTTTCATTATATTCAGGATCACCCCGCGGAATACCATTTCCTCCACAAATCCCGCTCCGATCCCTGTAAATGCGATCCCGGCACTCAGGGTACTGCATATTTGCGCCCCGGTCATCCCGGATGGGACATAGGAACCGCTGAACAGCAGCAAATACACCCCCTTCACCGCAAGGGGCAGCGCAATGGCCGTTACAGCCCATTTCCCCTGAATCGAAAATCCAGGCATTCCAAAATCAGAACCCGGCAGCTTCATGCCCTTGCGCAAAAACATCTGCAATGAAAAATAGGCCAGCCCAACATACAAAGCCCCAGCCACCACATTGCAAATACCATAGGGAACATTGACCAAGCTAAGCAAACCGGCCACACCCTGCGCAGCCACCTGGGTTATGATCAGAATGAATATGGCGGCAATGGATACACCAATCACTGTCCTTGTTCTCATTATTTCCACTCCTTATTACATAGTAGTCATTCCAACATTAGAATCTTCCGATTCCTTCTATTGGCTATCCGACTTTCAAGAATTCCTGATAGATCCCAATTACCGAGTCTAAGCATAACATACCGAAAACAAAAAATCCACCGCAATTCAATCCGAATTGCGGTGGACTATGGCGGAGAAGGAGGGATTTGAACCCTCGATACCCTTTTGGGGTATACACGATTTCCAATCGTGCGCGCTCGGCCAGCTACGCGACTTCTCCATTTGCGCTCAGCTCTTGCCGACTTGCATATAATACACCATCACAGCAGTTTTGTCAAGCATTATTTTCCCTTTTTTTACTTTTTCTTTTTTTACCATTTATTCAATAGGAAAAGCTGCCTCTTTCCTACTCTTTTCCTCTCAAACCCATAACATTTGGTACAAATACAGAGCAAGAAAAATGTCCATTTCTGAAAACTTGGGGTTGCAGTCTGAAAAACAATTGCTACAATAAAGAAAGATGATAGATGCCTGACAGAGCGAAGGAGGAAACAGTACATGCAATACAGAGAATCATTTACAACCAAGCCAGGCCAAAAAATAACCATCCGCAGCTGTCTGGCCGCTGACGGAGAAGCTGTTCTGGAGGTCTTTCGTCTGAGCCACCAGGAAACCGATTTTCTTCTGGCCTACCCGGATGAAGTCCAGATGGATGCACAGCAGGAAGGTGCCTTTTTGCAGTGCAAGGCCGACAATCCCCGTGAGGTTCAGCTGATTGCCATAGATGAAAACCAGGTGGTGGGAATTGCCGGGATCACCCAAGCAGGAACCCGGTATAAGGTGGCCCATCGGGCAGAGCTGGGGGTCACGGTGCTGAAAAGTTTTTGGCATCAGGGGATCGGCACCGCACTGATGAATGCCTGCATCCGGTGCGCCCGGGAAGCCGGATACAGCCAGCTGGAACTGACGGTCGTGGCAGAGAATGAAAACGCCGTGGCTATGTATCAGAAGGCAGGCTTCCGGGAACTGGGCAGAAACCCCAAGGGCTTCCGCACCCGAACCGCCGGATATCAGGAAACCATCTTTATGGCTCTGGATCTGTAAACCGGCACAGGAGGAACCGTCTATGGACTATGTTACTATCACCAAGGAAAACATTGACACGGAACACATCTGCTGTGCCATGTCCGGCAAGCAGAGTCTGGCGAAAAAAGAATGGCTGAAACAGCGCTTTGATGAGGGGCTTGTCTTTTACCGCAGTCAGGAGCGGGGCAAGTGCTTTATTGAGTACATCCCGGCGGAAAACGCATGGATCCCCATAGAGGCAGAGGGCTGGATCTACATCAACTGTCTGTGGGTCTCCGGGGCCATGAAGGGGCACGGCTATTCCAGCGACCTTTTGGATGCGTGCCTCCGGGATGCAACAGCCCAGGGCAAAAAGGGCGTGTGCATTCTCTGCGCCCAAGGACGAAAGCGGGAGTTTTTAGCCGATCCAAAGTTTCTGGCCCACAAAGGCTTCCAGGTTGGGGACATATCCGACTGCGGGATCAATCTGATGTATCTTCCCCTTGCAGAAGATCCTGAGCCGCCCAAATTCTCCGAATGTGCCCAACATCCCAGGGTAGACGGGGCAGGCTTCGTTCTTTACTATACCGATCAGTGCCCTTTCACCTGCTATTGGGTACCCAAGGTAGCGCAGGCCGCCAAAGAACATGGAATTCCCTTTCAGGCTATCCACATCACCAGCAGAGAAGCCGCCCGGCGTGTTCCTGCACCGGTCACCACCTATGCCCTGTTCCGGGACGGTCAATTCCTGACCCAGAGCATTCTGTCAGACAAAAAATTTCTGGCACTGGCAGGTATTTCGGACGGATTGACAAGAAAACCCCAAAACGCAACCACCGGCTAACAAATTGACAAGTGGGTTTGGTGGTATGCAACCGCAAAAAATGGTATTCTCAAGTCATCCAAAGGAAAGGGAGGGATCCTTATGATCCTGGCAGACAAAATTACAGAGGAACGAAAAAAGAACGGTTGGTCCCAGGAGGATCTGGCAGAGAAGCTGGGGGTATCCAGGCAGTCCGTCTCCAAATGGGAAAGCGCCGGCTCCGTGCCGGACTTACAAAAGATCATCCAGTTGGCAGATCTTTTTGGCGTAAGCACCGATTATCTGCTGAAGGACACACTGGGGCAGGAGAACCGGGGCACCGGAGCTGCAAGCGAACCGGAGAGCACCTTGCGCCGGGTCTCCATGGAGGAGGCCAACGCATTTCTGAACGCCAAAAAGAAAGCCGCCCCCATGATCGCAAATGCCGCAGCCTTGTGCATACTCAGCCCGGTGCTTTTGCTCCTTCTGGTTGCATTTTCCGAGAGCCAGCTGCTGCCCATCACCGAAGGTGCTGCCATCGGACTGGGCTGCACAGTTCTATTTGTAAGCGTTGCAGCAGCCGTATTTATCTTCATCACCTGCGGGATCCAGTTGAGCCGATTGAAGCCGCTGGAGCAGGAGGCCTTTGAAACCGAATACGGCGTAACAGGAATGGTTAAGGAAAAAAGCCGCAGCTATGAAGAACGCTTCTCCCGCGGGATCGCCATTGGGGTCGTGCTGTGTATTGTATCTGTGATCCCGCTGATCATTGCCGGGGCCATGGATGCGCCGAATCCCATCTGCACCGAATGTGTGGCACTGCTGCTGGCACTGGTAGCCCTGGGCGTAAACCTCATGGTGCGTGTTGTCATGGTAAAGGGCAGCTATGACACCCTTCTTCAGGAAGGGGATTTTTCCCAGAAAGAAAAGCGGGCAAGAAAAAAACTGGATACCTTTTCCAGCGTTTACTGGTGCCTTGCAACCGCAATTTACTTAGGATGGAGCTTTTGGACCCGTCGCTGGGATTTTACCTGGCTGGTATGGCCGGTGGCCGGTGTGCTTTTTGCGGCAGTCTCCGGAATCGCCCGCATGATCCTAAAGGTGGATGCAGACTGATCTGCTTTGTGCAAAAAGGAGGCACATCATTATGTCAAAGCGGACACGGCAGTATCTCGGCATTCTGGCCGCGCTGGGAGCTTACTATCTCGTTCACGAGGGCGCCCATTTGCTGTATGCTCTGGTAACCGGCGTTTTTAAGCAGATCCATTTTATGGGTCTGGGTGTGCAGATTGACATCTGCGCCCAGGACATGACAGATATGCAGCTTGCCATCTTCTGCCTGACAGGCCCCCTGGCAACCTTATTGGCAGGCTATCTGTTGACGCTGTTTACCAAGAAGATCTGCCGCTGGAAAAATGCTCTGCTTCGTGCAGCGGCGTACTATGTTACCATTGCATTCCTGCTGACAGATCCCCTTTACTTAAGCGTTCTGTGCGGCTTTTTCGGCGGCGGCGATATGAACGGCATTGCCCTTCTCTGCCCGGAATGGGCGGCAAGATGCCTTTTCGGTGCGCTGCTCTTTGCAAACGGACTGGTATTTCGCAAACAGATACTGCCCGCCTATCAGCTCGCTTTCCAGAATAGCTCCACCCAATAGAACACCTCCAAATCTGAACTGACCGCCTGATAACCATGTGATGGGTTACCAGGCGGTCAGTTTGTATGGGATAAATATCTTTGAAAATTTGCGTTGAAAATTTGATTAATGGGCGAACTGACTCCGATACAGCTGGGCGTAGAATCCATCCTGCTGCAAAAGCGCCTCATGGCTTCCCTGCTCCACAATGTGTCCGTCCCGCATCACCAGGATCAAATCCGCCTCCCGGACGGTGCTCAACCGGTGGGCTACTATGAAGGAGGTTCTGCCTTCCATCATGGTATTAAAGGCCTGCTGGATTTTTGCCTCGGTGCGGGTATCAATGGAGGAGGTTGCCTCATCCAGGAACAGCATGGGAGGCAGGCACAGCATCACTCGGGCAATGCACAGCAGCTGCTTCTGTCCCTGGGAGAGACTTCCGCCGGACTCCCCGATCACCGTATCATAGCCCCGGGGCAGCCGCCGGATAAATCCGTCTGCATGGGCCTGTCTGGAAGCCGCCAGAATCTCCTCCTCTGTGGCATCCGGCTTTCCCATGGCAATGTTCTCCCGGATGGTTCCGGCCTTCAGCCAGGTATCCTGTAAGACCATCCCCACGCAGTGGCGCAGTTCCCGCCGGTCCATCTGCCGGGTGTTCACCCCATCCAGCAGGATCCGGCCGCCGTCCGGGTCATAGAACCGCATCAGCAGATTGATAAAGGTGGTCTTTCCGCAGCCGGTAGGGCCAACAATGGCGATCCGCTGTCCCGGCTGAACAGACAGGTTGAAGTCTCCAATCAGCGGTTTTTCCGGCACATAGGAGAAGGAAAGATCCCGGATCTCTACCCCGCCCCACACCGGATCCGGGCACTGGGGATGCTCCGGCTCCGGGGATTGGGCAGGGGCATCCAGCAGATCAAACACCCGCTGGGCACAGGCAATGGCATTTTGCAGCTCCGCCACCACGCCGGAGATCTCATTAAAGGGCTTGGTATATTGATTGGCATAGTTCAGGAACACCGTCAGGCCACCCACAGAAATCCCGCCGGAAATCGCAATCAATGCACCGCTGAGGCTCACCCCGGCATAGACCACAGAGTTGACAAATCGGGTGCAGGGATTGGTCAGAGAGGAGAAGAAGGTTGCCTTCAAGGCACACTTTTCCAGTCTGTCATTGATCTCGTCGAACTGCTCCATGGTGGCCTTTCCGTGACCAAAGGCCTGCACCACCTTGATGCCGCCGATGGTTTCGTCGATCAGCCCGGTCTGCTCACCGCGAACGGCAGACTGCTCCTGGAACATGGAATAGGTTCTGGTGGCAATGAAATTGGCAACCACCAGGGAAAGGGGGGTGATCAGGATCACCACCAGAGCAATCCCCCAGTGGATCCGAACCATGAAAACCAGGGTCAGGGCAATGGTCATCACCCCGGTAAACAGCTGGGTAAAGCCCATCAGCAGGCCGTCGGCAAAGGTATCCACATCCGTCACCACCCGGCTGACCAGATCTCCCTGGGGATGTCTGTCCAGCCAGCTCAGAGGCAGCTGCTGAATGTGCCGGAACACCTCATCACGGACATTTTTTGTAATTTGAAAGGTAACTGCATTGTTGATCCGGGTCATCACCCACTGTGCCCCACCGGCAATCAGTGCGCAGACCGCCACCTTCCCCAGGAAGATACCCATAGCCGTCAGATCCACATTTCCTGCTTCCACAATGCAGTCAATGGCATTGCCCACCAGAATGGGGATGTACAGGGATATCACCACATACACCGCTGCCAGCAGCATAGAGGCGATCAGCCCAGGCCAGAACCGCTTTACCCGGGCAAGCACCCGCTTTACCGTTGTCTTCTGTCCGTTAGCCATGGTCTTCCACCTCCCGGGAGAACTGAGAATAATAGATTTCCTGATAGGTCGGGCAGCTATGCAGCAGCTGGGCATGGGTTCCCATACCCACCAAACGCCCCTCATCCAGCACCAGGATCGTATCCGCATACCGCACCGATGCCGCTCTTTGGGAGACGATAAAGGTGGTGGGAGGATCCGGCATATTGCGGATCGCCATCCGCAAATTGGCATCGGTGGCATAATCCAAGGCAGAAGCGCTGTCATCCAGGATCAGGATTTTGGGGTGGCGCACCAGAGCTCTGGCAATGGTCAGGCGCTGGCGCTGACCGCCGGAAAAGTTGGCTCCTCCCTGTGCCACAGGCTCATCCAGCTGCCCCGGCTTGCCCTGCACCACTTCTCTGGCCTGGGCAATTTCCAGTGCCTGCCACAGGTCTTCCTCCGTGGCATCCTCCCTGCCCCACAGCAGATTCTTGCGGATCGTCCCCTGAAACAACATGGCCTTCTGGGGAACGATACCGATCTGCTTGCGCATGGTATCCATTTCATAATCCTCCACAGGAATTCCATCCAGCAAAACCTGTCCCTGTGCGGCATCGTACAGCCGTGGGATCAGGTTCACCAGCGTTGTCTTGCCCGAGCCGGTGCCGCCGATGATTCCCACGGTCTGGCCCGGCTGGGCGGTGAAGGAGATATCCACCAGTGCCGGTTCACCGGTTTCACTGTAGCGGGCCGTCACATGCCGAAATTCCACCTGCCCGGAAAGAGATTTTTCGGTACAGGTGCCGTTTTCCTGACTGGAGATGAGCTCCAGAACCGAGGAGATCCGCTTTCCGCAGGCCATGGCCTTTGTCAGGTTGACGATCAGGTTTGCCGCCTTGACCAGCTCCACCAGGATCTGAGACATATAGTTATAAAGGGCGATCACCAGGCCCTGGGTCAGGACACCGGTATCCACCTTCCAAGCCCCCAGCTTCACCAGCAGGATCACCGCCAGATTCACAACCACCAGGGTAACAGGGTTCAGCAGCGCCGAGATCCCCGCCGCACTTCTCTGCCCTGCGGCAAGTGCGCCGGTTTTCTGGCAGAAGCCCCGGATCTCGTCCTCCTCCTTGCAGAACGCCCGCAGAACACGAACGCCGCTGAGGTTCTGCCGGGTGGCAGAGGTCACACCGTCCATATCCCCCTGGACACGGCGGTACATCGGCATGGTGATCAGCATGATGCCAAATACGATCAAGCTCAGCACCAGAATCAGCCCCAGGAAAATCAAAGCCGCCTGGGCATCAATGGTAAAGGCCATCACCATGGCACCCAGCACCACAAAAGGCGACCGCAGCAGCAGCCGCAGTCCCAAGTTCACGCCATTTTGCAGTTGGTTGATATCCGATGTCATACGGGTGACCATGGTGGAGCTGCCCATTTTATCAATTTGGCTGTAGCTGAGCCCCAAGATATGCTCCATCACCGCATGGCGAAGTCTGCTGGAAAAGCCCACCGCCGCAGCGGCAGAAAAATACTGGGCAGACACTGCCATAGCCAATCCAACAATACCCAGCACGATCATCACAAGACACATCCGCAGAACATATCCTTGGTCAGCCCTGCCAATGCCTTGATCTACGATCCGGGCAACCACCAGCGGGATCAAAAGCTCAAAGCCCGCCTCCAACAGCTTAAACAAAGGGCCGAGGATACACTCCTTCTCATAGCCCTTCATATATTTCCAAAGTTGTTTCAAATCAACCACCCCTCATGTTTTTCCGGTGCAATAACAGGAAGATTATAGCACCGGAAAAGACCCATTGCAACAGAAAAAAGCAGGCATTGCGCCTGCTTTCCTGATTATCCGTTCTGTGCTGCCAGAATAAATTGGCATATCAGTGCCTTGGCTTCCTCCCGCTCTGTCAGCTCTTCCGGGTGCCACTGAACGCCAACGGCGAAACGGTCTCCCTGCACCTCAATAGCTTCTATCACATCGTCAGGCAGGGATCTTGCTGCGCAGACGAAGCCATCTGCCAGCTTCTTGATAGCCTGATGGTGGAAGGAATTGACACGGCCTGTCCCATCCCCCATGATCTGCGCCAGACGGGTTCCGGGGACGATCTGTACGCCGTGGGTCACTTCATTCCGGGGGTACATGCTCAGGCTGTGGCTGGGAAATCCGGCAGAGGTCAGATCCTGATACAGACTGCCACCCATGGCAACATTCATCACCTGAAGGCCACGGCAGATGCCCAAGAGGGGCTTATGGGTCGTTTCCAGCACCTTCCGTGCCAGCGCCAGCTCAAAACGATCCCGTTGAGGAACAATGGCCCCCAGTTTTTCCTCCGCACGCTCTCCAAAGTAGGCAGGGTCAATGTCATCCCCGCCGGAAAGGAGAAAACCATCCAGCTTTTCCACCAGTGCATCCAGACCGGACAGGTCTGCATTGTTGGGCAGCAGCACCGGGATCCCCCCTGCCTCTGTCACGGCACGGATATAGCTGTCGTTCAGACGGTGCTGAAGCTGGGACGAATGAGCCTGGCTCAGGCTGCACGCCGCCTGACCCAAGCTGCAGGAAATACCAATCAGTGGATTCATATCATCTCTCCATTATTATATAAATTATTGTATAAAGTAAGAACCGGCCATGGTCATGCTGTGATGCAGATCCTCCCGATAGTCCGGATCGTCAGGATTGAAGCTGTTGATCACAACGCCATCGCTTCCGGCTTTGGCAGTCGAATGGCAGTACCGCCCCTGTCCAAGATACATGGCAACATGTCCCGGGAAAAACAGAAGATCTCCCGGCTGGATACGGTCAGTTGGGATTTCATGGATGGGAAAGCCCTCCACGATTTTGGCATCCCGGTAGATCTGGATGCCGCAGAGCATATAGGCCATGGAACACAGCCCGGAGCAGTCGATCCCCATGGGAGACTTTCCGCCCCAGCGGTAATGGGTTCCCCGGTAGGAAAGCACCGCCTCCGTCAGGGCACGGCGAAGCGCCCCTTCCTCTGCGCTGACCGGGGCCGTCCGATACGCCCCCAGGATCCCAGCCATGGTGTAGCCCCTGCGTCCGTCTGCCAGCTGAACCTGCTGCCAACCCTTTTCCGGCGCACCCAGAGCAATCAACCGGCTGCCCAGGGGCAGGGTCTGCATGATCCAGCCCTGAACCTTCGGCTCCTGCAAAACATCGCAGAAATTCTTATGGAGAACCACTTGATTTCCCTGGTTATCCCAGTTTTCCGCGTTTTTCTCATCCAGAAGCAGGTCATCGGCACAGGCGATTCCCTCATATCGGTAGTGGGTACGCACATGGAGCCAGCCGGGAATCACCTCATCCAGAATTTCCACCACCATGCCGTAGAGGACTTCGTCCACCACGCTGCATTCCCGGGTGGGCTTCTGGTACAGCTGGCACACCGGAACATTCACGATTGCTTTCATCGGATCACATTCCCCCAAAAATCACCTGTTTGCTATCGGCATCCAGGGTAATTTTTCTGCCCATGGGCAGAGACAATGTGGGCAGCACATGACCGCAGGCCACATCGTAGATGCAGGGCTTCCCCGCAGGCAGGATCAGCTGCCGGAAAATCTCGGCCAGTGTCAGGGTTTTTTCCGCATACTCCGGCTCACAGTCCGTCCAGGCTCCCAGGATCACACCGGCGCAGTCCCGGAATTTTCCTGCATTGCGCAGCTGGGTCAGCATAGCATCCACCCGGTAAGTTTTTTCCCCGATATCCTCCAAAAACAGGATCTTCCCCTTGGTATCCAGCTCCCAAGGCGTTCCCAGAGAGGCCGCCACCAGCGACAGATTTCCCCCGCACAGGATGCCTTCGGCTTTTCCCGGAACCAGGATTTCAGGCAGTTTTCCAGGGGATTCCACCGGGCCGGTGAGGGTTCCGAAAAGGGCCTTTTTCAGCCAATCCATGGTAAAATCATCGGGCTTTGGTTCTGTGGAAGGCATGATCACATGGTAGGTTTCCATCTGGCAGTTCTGCTGGAAGAAGGTGTGCAGCGCCGTCACATCGGAGTAGCCGCCAAACCACTTGGGGTGTTCCAGAAACACCTGGGCATCCAATAGCGGCAGGATCCGGTGACAGCCATAACCGCCCCGGATGCACCACACGCCGTCAATGACAGGATCCAGGAAGGCATCCGTCAGATCCTTGGCCCGCTGAACATCCGTTGCTGCCAGATATCCGTCCCGATTTTCAAAATAGCAGGAAGGATATGCCAGAGGCTCCAGTCCCAGGGAACGAACATAGTCCAGGGCTTTGGCAAGCTTTTCCTGGGGAACGGCAGAGGCCGGTGCGATCAATGCAACCCTGGCACCGGGAAACAGGGGTTTGGGTATGGTCATATTATCACCTCATTGTGTCTGTGCCAGCTGCCGGCGGTAGGCTTCCAACTCCCTTTGGCTTCCCAGCACGAAATGGCCGGGACACACTTCTTCCCACTGGGGCAGATTGGTTTCGCTGTAGCCATGGCAGGCAGGGTCATAGACCAGCAGCTGCTTTTCCCTTTCGGCAATGGGATCCGGCTGGGGAATGGCCGACAGCAGAGCCTGGGTATAGGGATGCAGCGGATGCCGGAACAGCTCCTCGCTTTCCGCCAGCTCCACCAGCTTTCCCTTGCGGATCACCGCAATACGGTCGCAGATAAAACGCACCACTGAAAGATCATGGGCAATGAACAGATAGGTCAGATCCCGCTTTTTTTGCAGATCCGACAACAGGTTCAGCACCTGTGCCCGGATGGACACATCCAGTGCAGAAATGGGCTCATCGGCAATGATGAAGTCTGGCTCCACAATGAGGGAGCGGGCGATGCCGATCCGCTGCCGCTGACCGCCGGAAAACTCATGGGGAAACCGGCTGGCAAATTCCGGGAGCAGCCCCACATCCTGCAAGGCCTGGGCGACCTTCTGCCGCCGCTGGGCCTCCGGCACTCTGTGCCCCCGGGCGTACAGCCCCTCACTGACGATATAATCCACCTTGGCCCGCTCGTTCAAAGAGGACATAGGATCCTGAAAGATCATCTGGATCCGGGAGGTCACTTCCCTGTCCAGGGCACGGGAGATCCGTCCGTTGATCTTCTTTCCGTCAAACAGGATCTCCCCCTGGGTTGTGGGGTGGATGCGGATAATGGAGCGGCCGATGGTGGTCTTTCCGGAGCCGGACTCGCCTACCAGGCCGAAGGTCTCGCCCCGGTAGATGTCAAAGCTGACATTGTCCACCGCCCGGAAGGGATGCCGCCGTGTGCCAAGATCCACGGAAAGGTTCTGAATCTGCACCAGCTTTTTGGGGGTATCAGACATGGTGTTTTCCTCCCTTCTGGCGCAGAAGGCGAATATTTTTCGGACAGTCCACCTTGGGCGCTCTGGGATCCAGCAGCCAGGTGCGGGCCTTGTGGGTCGGCGTCACCTGGAACATGGGCGGACGCTTTACAAAGTCGATTTTCAGAGCTTTGGGGTTTCTGGGAGCAAAGGCATCCCCCCGGATCTCCTGAAACAGATTGGGCGGCGTTCCGGCAATGGAATACAGGGGCTGAGACTTAACCCCCAGCTGGGGCAGTGAGGACAGCAGGGCCCAGGTATAAGGGTGCTTGGGATCGTAAAACACCTCATCGCAGGTTCCGATCTCCACTATGTCTCCTGCATACATCACGGCGATCCGGTCTGCCACATTGGCAACTACCCCCAGATCATGGGTGATATAGATGGTGGTCAGGTCATACTTTTTCTGCATCTGCCGGATCAGCTGCAAAATCTGAGCCTGAATGGTCACATCCAGTGCCGTTGTGGGCTCATCACAAATCAAGATCCGGGGCCTGCAGGCAATGGCAATGGCGATCACCACCCGCTGCCGCATACCTCCGGAAAACTCATGGGGATACTGCTTGTACCGGCGTTCCGGATCGTCGATCCCCACGTCGGCCAGGGCTTCCAGCACCGCCCGGTAGGCAGCTTCCCCCTTCAGTCCCTGATGCCGCTCTACCGCTTCCCGCACCTGAGCACCGATGGTTTTCAGAGGATTTAAGGAAGTCATGGGATCCTGAAATACCATGGCAATTTCCTTGCCTCGGATCTGCATCCAATCCCGGTCGGTTTTATACTGGGTCAGTTCCCGGCCATCATAGCAAACCGAACCACCGGTAACGGATCCGTTGGCATCCAGCAGACCCATAACCGTTTTCACCAGAACGGATTTTCCCGAACCGGACTCGCCCACAATGGCGAGGCTTTCTCCCTGGTACACATCCAGGCAGATGCCCCGAAGGGCATGGAGGGTCTGACCCCGGAGGGTAAATTTCACATGCAGATCCGCAATGGACAGGATCGCAGGACTATCTGGGTTGTACATGAACGCCCCTCCTTACTTCACATGGTTTCTGGGGTCTGCCGCATCGGCAAAGGCGTTGCCGATGATGTAAAAGGAAATGGTTATGACCGCCAGAACCGTCACAGGGAAAAACAGCTGGTAGCGCAGCGAGGACATGGTCATCAGACTTCTGCCGGTGTTGATCAGATTGCCCAGAGACGGGGTATCCAGGGGCAGACCGATGCCAATATAGGTCACAAACACCTCATTGCCAATGGCCGCCGGAATAGCCAGGGCAATGCGCATGGTGATAACAGACACCAGATAGGGCAGTAAATTTTTAAACATGATCCGCCCAGTGGAAATGCCCAGGCACCGGGAAGCCAGATTGTAATCTCTGTCCCGGATAATGATGATCTGATTGCGGATAAACCGGGCCATGCCCAGCCAGCCTGTGAGACACAGGGCAAAAATAATGGTAGACACGCCGGGCTTCAGCACATAGGAAATGAGAATCAACAGCAGGGTCTGGGGAATGTTATCCAGCACGTTATACAGCTCTGTGAAGAAAAAGTCCAGTTTGCGGACATATCCCCACAGGATCCCCACCAAAATACCAATCACCGCCTCCACCAGGGCCACGCAGAAGCCGATAAACAGGGATGTCCGGGTGCCGGCCCAGATCCGGGACCAGAGATCCTGACCAATGGCGTTGGTGCCCAGCAGGAAGCCGTCGGTTCCGGGAGGAACGTTGTTCAGAGGCAGCCCCCAGGCATTGGTGTGGATCTCCAAAGGATCCTTCTGACCGGGAAGCATGGGCTGCACAAAGGTAAACAGCAGCACCGCCAGCATCACCACCAGGAAAAACACCGCCGCTTTGTTCTGAAAGAACGCCCGCAGGGTAGAGCCCCAGTAGGAATAATCGGAATACCCTGTCCGCTCTGCACTTTCCGCATCAAAATCCGCAAAGGAGAAAAGAGCATCCTCCGATGCATCCAGCGTTTCCTGCAAATGGTCATTGAGCTGGTCTGCCAGCTGCTCCTCTGCTCTGCGGCGATAGGAAAAACCAAACTTTTTCATTATCGTGCATCCTCCTTTTTGGCAAAACTGATTCTGGGATCCACGATCCCCATCAGAATGTCGCCAAACAGCAGTCCCAGGATGGAAATCACCGCATAAATCAGCACCAGGGCCTGCACCAGTGCATTGTCCTGCATCTTGATGGCCGTCACCAGCAGGCCGCCCATGCCGGGAATGGAATACAGGGATTCCACATACAGTGAGCCCATCAGGGTCAGCAGGATGGAATTGGGGATATACTGCACCAGGGGCACAATGGCATTGCGAAACACATGTTTCCGGGAGATCTCACCGCTGGGCAGACCCTTGGCCCGGGCCAGGCGAATGTAATCTTTATTGGATTCATCCACCATATACCGGCGCAGCCACATGGCATAGTAGGCAATATTGCCCACGGCCAGAGAGATAATGGGCAGCACCCAGGTGGCAGGGTCGTCCATCTCAAAGAGCATCTTCATTCCCAGGCTTTTGCCCAGGGCGCTTTGGGATCCGGCAAACTGAATCAAAATGTGATACACCGCCGAGGGCATAGCCTGGACAATGACGATAAAGACCATTCCCAGCCTGTCCCCAATGCGGAACCGGGTTTTGGTGGAGCGGGCCATCAGAACCCCCAGAGACAGCCCCAGGGTCAGGGCAATTCCCAGAGAGATCAAACCCAGTGTCAGAGAAATACCGATTTTCTCCCCGACGATCTGCCGGATGGGGACACCGATCCGGTATTTTGTGGATGTGCCCAGATCCCCCTGGAGCAGCTGCCTGTAAAACCGCACCATCTGTACTGCCAGAGGATCATTCAGACCCAGAGTATTCATTTTTGCCTGGATCTGCGCCTGTGTCATTTTATCATAATTCTCAAAATAGCCCTCCACCGGCATCAGCCGCAGCAGGGAAAAGAGAACTGTCAGAATGATCAGCATGGTAATCAGGGAACGAAAAATGCGCTTTGTGATATATTTTGCCATGCATCCAGCCTCCTATCAAATTGTTTCAGAGCCAATACCGGCAGGGCTTCTTCGTGGAGGCCCACCGGTATGGGTTCTCAAAAAAACACCTTAAGAGAAGCCCTCAAAAATGAGGGCTTCTCCTGTGATTCCTTTATATCCCTGCCAGCGTTATGCACCTGCCTGGGCCTGCCATTGAGCAAAGGCCTCCTGCCACTGGGTAAGGCTCATGGAGTCCTCATACAGATACTGATCCTTATAACGCAGATAGGCAACGCCGAAAGGCGCATACTGACTGTCAAAAATGTTCAGCTTGCTCATCAGATAGTTCCGGGTGCAGGTATGCATGGGCAGTGCAAAGCCGTGCTTCAGAAGCAATGCCTCGGCCTTGGCAAAGGCTTCGTACCGGGCATCCATATCATTGGTAATAGCCTTTGCTGCATCCACCAGCTGGGTATACTCTGCAAACAGCGCCTGGGTGGCGGGGTCTTCGGACTTGTAAATGTAATTGTACTTGGAGCCCTCCACAAAGGGATCCGTCCAGGTCTCCGGGTCTGCGTAGTCTGCACCCCAGTTGCACTTCATCAGGCCGTAGTTTCCGGAGCGGCGCTCATTCAGGAAGCCGGTCTCCGGGCCTGCCCGGACGATGACATCCACATAGTCCGTACCCAGAACCTTTTCCAGGCACTGCTCCAGGATCTGGCTTTCATTGGCCCAGCTGGTAGCAGTGGGATTGTACAGCACCAGCACCTTCACCGGGAAGGTGGCACCGGCAGCGGTCAGCTCCTTGACAGCAGCTTCCTTGTAAGCCAGCGCCTTTTCTTCACTAAAATACTCGCCCTTGGCAAAGGTGGGCATTTCTCCGTAGGTGGTGTAGTCAGCGGAAGCCATTGCAAATCCGGCAGGGGTAATGGTATTGCTGACCAGGGATGCCGGATCCATGGCATCCTGTGCAGACAGGACAGCCATCCGATTCAGCGCGGAGTAAACCGACAGGCGGAAATTTTCGTTGTTCACCGCCAGCTTCCAGTTTTCCGGCTCGTATTCTGCATCAAAGTGGGGATCGAAGTTAAACAGATACCAGTAGGAGTATGCGGTATTGGAGCGGGTGGGATGGATCTTGTCAGCATACTGGGGATCTGCCATCATGGCCGTCAGCAAATCAGCAGACACATCCGCTGCATCCACATCCCCAGCCAGATACATGGTGGTTGCCACAGAGGCCGCTTCTGCGTTGTACTTATAGGTCACCGTGTCAATATGGACAGCATCCAGATCCCAGTAGGTGGGGTTCTTGGTCATGATGCGCTGATTCTGGGGCTCATAGGCAGACAGCACATAGGCACCGCAGTACAGCAGGTATTCGTTGGAGGTGCCAAACTTATCACCGCAGGACTCCATAAAAGCACCATTGGAGGGCATGAAAGGCCCAGTGGAGACCATGGACACAAAATAGGGACAGGACTTCGTCAGGGTGTACTCCAGGGTGTAGTTATCCAGAGCCTTTACGCCAATATCCTCAGCAGCTGCCTCAGGGACTTCCTCCAGGATCTGCTGCTCCCCTTTTTCGTTGGTGATCAACTTGACGGCCTTGCCGTTTTCATCGGTTCCGTCCACCGCATTGGGAAGGGCCAGCCGGTAGGCTGTCCACTCGTTATAGGCCTTGGCACCGGCAACGATCCCGGTGTACTGGGATGCACCTGCCGCTGCGTTGGCAGCATCGCAGACATACCGGGCAGAATTGACAAAGTCGTGGGCAGTCACATCGGCCACTTCCTTGCCGTCCTTGTCCACCCACTTCACGTCCTTGCGAAGCTGGAAGGTCCACACGGTAGCATCCTCGTTGGAAGACCATTCCAGAGCCAGGGCCGGTTCCATCTTTCCGTAGCGATCATATTCCACCAGGCAGTCCACCACATTGGCGGCAATGGTCATTTCATTTTCCTGGGTGGTGATCAGGTAATTCAAGGTCGTAACTTCCGAAGCATAGAGCTTGCGGAACACAGTATTCTCCGAAACGGCAGGGGCTGGGGAGCCTTCGGTGGCATCCGTCGCTTTATCCGCTGCGCAGGCAGTCATGCCCAGAGCCAGCACCAAGGCCAGCAGGATACAGGCAATTTTTTGAATACGAAGCATTCAAGCATCAGTTCCTTTCCAGTGAAATTCATACATATCCCCTCCTGCGCCATTCCCCCCGCCCTACCCTTGCAGACAGGGAACTATGAAACTCGCAGACAGCAGCCCTTGCAAAAAAGCCGCATTACCGGGACATATAGCTTACATTCTACCATATTGATGAATTCTTGTAAAGAAGCAAATCCCACTTAACTGCAAAAAAGTCCGGCAAAAGCCGGACTTTTTCCTGATAGACCCGCAAAAGCGGTGTCATTTTTGGCGGAGAGAGTGGGATTCGAACCCACGGTGGGTTGCCCCATCACCAGTTTTCAAGACTGGCTCCTTAAACCGCTCGGACATCTCTCCAATGTAAAGAAGATAATATCATTCTATCCGGCAAAAGTCAAGCATGGGATTTCTCTCCCTGCTGCCATACTGCCGGAATCGGAATCGCATCCCCCACAAGGGATACGCCCTTCCGCACGGCGGCGGAAGGGCGTAGGGTGCAGATAAAATTTTACTGCTCCTGGGTTGTCTTCTTGGTCATCAGAGGACGAACGACGGTGAGAACCAGGACAAAGCCAACAGCCAGGACGATGGCAGCCAGCAGGAACACGGAACGAACACCTCTCTGAATGTTGTCCACATTGTTGGGGTCAGCAATGATCTGCTTGTTGTAAACAACGCCCATGGTAGCGCTGGCGATAACAGGAGCCAGGCTGTTCATGAAGTTGACCAGACCGGTGCCGATTGCGATATCCTGGGGAGCCAGGGCACGCTGTGCAGCAGGGGTGATGGAGGTGGAGCGGAAGCTCTCAGCAACACCGGTAAAGGCAATGGCGATGATGAACAGCAGGGGGCTGGTGCCGGGCTTGGCAACACCGGCCAGGAACAGCATGGGCAGAGCCACGCAGATGGTAGCGATGGACATTGCCTTCCAGGAGTTTTCCGTCTTCTTGCCAACCCATGCACCGGCAGCGGTGGGCAGCAGAACAGTCACCAGAGTACGGCCCATCTGCAGGGTGCCGGTGATGCTGGTGGAAGCACCCAGAACACGGATGGCAGCAATGGAAGCGTAGATGTTGATAGCGGTCTGATAGAAGTAGCAAATCAGGCCCACCATCAGCAGCATGGTGTACAGCTTATTCTTGAACAGGTGCAGGGGGATGATGGGGTTGGCAGACTTGCCCTCGACCTTGATCAGAGCCACCAGGCCGATAACGCCAATCACCAGGCCGCCCAGGATGATGGGGTTGGTCCAACCCAGGGAAGCGCCCAGGTTCAGAGGCAGGATGATACCGGCCAGGGTCACGCTCAGAGCCAGGATGCCGGGAACATCAATGTTGGCCTTGCCGCTGGGCTTGACATTGGGAACGCTCAGAGCCAGCAGAACGATACCGATGGCGTAAGGAATGACAGCGATCAGGACAGCGCCTTCCAGGTGTCCGGCATCTGCCAGAGCACCGGAGATCAGGCCGCCAACGAAGGTGCCCACAGCAATGGAGGTTGCCAGCAGGCCCATGGCCTTGGGAACGTCCTTTCTCTCATTGATCAGGCTGACCAGGATGTAAGGGGTAGCGGTGTAAGCGCCCTGTGCAAAGCCCAGCAGCAAACGGCAGATCATGAAAGGAACCAGAGAACGGATGAAAGCCATGCCCACGGTGCACAGAACGCACACCAGGGGTGCAAAGACCAGAATGTTCTTTCTGCCAACGATATCGCCCAGCTTGGCGCCGACAGGGGTCATAATGGCAACACCCAGAGAAGCAAACACAGCAAACAAAGAGACATACTGCATTGCATTCATGGAGCTGAGGATGGGGGACAGAATGGTGTTCATGGCGATGCTGGAGAAAGTCATTGCCAGCATCAGGCAGCAGCAGCCTACCATGGCCATGGTTTTCTTGGCCTTGGGCAGAGGCATTGCTACGACAGGAGCGGTTTGTGTGTTAGACATCGTAATTCCCTCTTTTTTAATTTATTTGTGATTTTTCAGCCACTCGGTGGCGCAGTGTGCGTAAGCTGCTGCACCGAAGGGGCAAACATCCTCGTTGAAACGAACCTTGGGGTTGTGGGCATTGGCCTCGCCCCGCTCGTCGTTGAAACCGGCGGAGATATACATCATGGTGCTGGGCACCAGATCTGCCACAACAGCGAAGTCCTCAGAAGCGCTGGAAACCATGCCGGGGAAGCCGTGCATACCGGGCAGCTGGCTCATGTAACCGGCAAACTCATTGGTCAGAGCAGGATCACAGATCAGCGGAGGCACATCAGACAGTTCTTCGTATTCAATGGTGCCGCCGTAGACGGCAGCCGTTCTCTCGGCAACCTCCCGGATCCGGCGAACCAGCAGTTCCCGGCTGGCCTTGTCATTGGAGCGCAGGGTGCCCTGCAGTTCCACGGTTTCGGGAATGATGTTGGCAGCAGAGCCGCCGACGAACTTGCCGATGGTCAGCACGTTTGCCTTGGCAGGATCCACTTCCCGGGCGATCAGTGCCTCCAGGCCCTGATAGATGTTTACAGCAATGTTGATGGGGTCAATGGCCATCTGGGGATAAGCGCCGTGTGCGCCCCGGCCCTTGACGGTGATCTTAAAGCCGTTGACAGAGTACATCATGGTTCCGGTGCCGTTGTAGATGTACAGGCCGGGCAGTCTCTTGCCGGAGGTGACGTGGAAGGCCAGGGCTGCATCCGGCTTGGGGTTCTCCAGGATGCCGTTGGCAACCATGTTCTTGGCACCCTCAAAGGTCTCCTCTGCGGGCTGGAACATGAATTTCACAGTGCCTTCCAGATTTTCCTCGTTTTCCTTCAGCATCTTGGCTGCCGTCAGCAGCATGGACACATGGAAGTCGTGGCCACAGGCATGGCACTGCTGGCCGGTGGGGCAAGCGAAAGACTCGCCGCTGAGTTCCGGCATGGGCAGAGCATCCATGTCAGCCCGGAGCAGCAGAACCTTGCCGCCCTTGCCGATGGTGGCAGTGACGCCGTTGCCGCAGGCCTTGGCCTCGATTCCCATCTTCTCCAGCTGTTCCAGCACATAAGCCTGACCCTTGGGCATATTCAGGCCGGTCTCTGCGTTGTAATGGAACCAGCGGCGGTGTGCGACAGTTTCCTCTTTCAGAGCAACTGCTCTTTCATAGTAGTTCATTGAATTTCCTCCATCCTTTAATAGTTCCAAAAATATTCGGAAACAGTTCCAAAAGTATTCTGAAAATGTTGCTATCATTGTAACATAGGATTCATAATTTTTCAACAAAAATTTTTCATTTACAGGCAAAATTTTTTGTATGCAGACAAAGGACATCTCCGCTCCCCTCCAGGCCGATGCCATCTCCCAGATGCCAACGATAAATGCCAATTGACGAACCATTTTTTCTTGTGTATAATAGAACATCATTATATTTGTGAGATGATTCTATGAAACTTTCTCTTGTGGTCCCCTGCTATAATGAAGCGGAAAATGTTGCCGCTTTTCAGGAGGCCGTACTTGGTGCCTTTGCCGGATGCGGCTATGAATACGAAATCGTTTATATCAATGACGGCAGCCGGGATGCCACCCTGCACAACCTTAAAAAGCTGTATAACGCCCAAGCCTGCCCCATTAAGGTGATCTCCTTTTCCCGGAATTTCGGCAAGGAGGCTGCGATCTATGCCGGTTTGCAGCACGCCCAGGGGGAATATATCTCCCTGATTGATGCCGATTTGCAGCAGCGTCCGGAGATCGTGCGGGACATGGTCGCCATTTTGGACGAACAGCCCCAATACGATGTGATTGCTGCTTACCAGGATCGCCGGGGTGAAGGAAAGGTTCTGTCCTTCTTCAAAAAGACCTTCTACAAGACCATCAACCTGCTCTCCAATGTCACCCTTCAGCCCGATGCCAGTGATTTCCGCACCTTCCGCCGCAGCGTCCGGGACAGCATTCTGGAACTGGCGGAATATCACCGTTTCTCCAAGGGCATCTTTGCCTGGGTAGGCTATGAGACCCACTTCATCCCCTATACCGCCTGTGAGCGGGCTGCCGGAACCACAAAGTGGAATTTCTGGAAACTGGTAAACTATGCCATCGAGGGCATCATCGGCTACTCCACCGCTCCCCTGCGCCTGGCAACGCTGTGCGGTGTGGTGACCGGGATCGCCGCCCTTCTGTACCTGATCTCCGTGATTATTGAAAAGCTGTCCTTTGGTATTGCCGTCCCCGGCTATGCCACCATCATTGTTCTGATCCTGCTGCTGGGAGCCGTACAGCTGTTCTGCATCGGTATCATTGGAGAATATGTGGGGCGCACCTTTGAACAGTCCAAAAATCGGCCTGTCTACATCGCCAAAGAGATCCTGGACTACGAAAAATAAAGGCAGCACCGCATAATTCAGCAAGAGACAGCAGCGAGAGATTTTGTTCCAAGATAAAGTTTGGAAAACGCAGGAATACTGTATGTCTTTCAAGTTTTTCAAACTGCAATATTGGGACAAAAGATCCGCTGATGTCCGCAGATGCAATTGTGCGGTGTTGCCTAAAGAAAAAAAGGAGCGGTTTTCCACGAACCGCTCCTTGTGCTGTCTATATATGTTTTTTGTTTTTATTGCTTTTCCTTTCCTCGGTACACCGCCGTGGCAAAAATCAAAGGCATAGAAATAAACAGAGGATACACATACCGGAAGCAGCAATAAACCGGGCTGCCAAACCATAGCCCCACCACAATGGACAATAGCGGCGCGCAAAGAATTGCCGCCTGCCGTTTTCTGGTAAGGTTCAGGCAGAAGCACAATACCAGGAGCCAAACCTGCAAACCGATGCTGTGCAGAGGCTCGAACAGGATAATATGCCGGGAAAGTCCTGCGTAAATACCATAAAGAGATGCTATGGGATTTGCATTGGAGGCTTTTGCAACGCCGTATGGATTCTGCGTTACCGTCTCCGAATACATGGCATAGGGATATCCGGCATTCCAATAGCCCTTGGTCTGATCCACCCAGGCTTTGAGATACTGGGCAGGATACCGCAGCCCCAGGTGGAACCAAAGCCGTGCATAGTCCCCCATATGGGATTCCAGATAGCCCGGGTTGGTATCCCGCAGGGCCACCTTCATGGGGTCAGACAGCCAGTTGACATACCGACTGGGAACTTCATCCAAATCCACGATCCGAGACAGAAGCGTTTCTTCCTCCTCGGTCAGTTTACAGCCCTCGCTAACCACCCGGGAAACCTGCTGAATGGGCACCGACAGAGACTCCACCTTGTCCGAACCCGGAATATGCAGGATGGACAGCACCGGATTCAGCAGCACCCATCCCGCCAGAGCAACGGTAACGGAAACTGCCAAAAAAGCCTTGTTTTTCCGAAGAAACAGTCCACAGGACAGGGCAAACACCAGTGCCAGGATCCAGCCATTGGTACGGCTGAGGATCATCAGCAGGCTGCCCAGCGCAAATACGGCATAGGCTTTCCAGCTTTTGGGAGAGATCTCCTCCAGGATCCGGAACGCCGCACTGATCGCCAGCAGAATTCCCGCCCCAAACAGAACATCCTTCCAGATGGTAATGCTCAGCGCCAGGTTATAGGGCAAAATCGCATAAATCAAATAGACCGCTGCCAGAAAACTCTTGGGAACACCATAGCGATACAGGGTCATCAGGCAGTAGGTAAAGGCAAAGGCCAGCACCAGCACCTGACACACGCAAAATAGTGCCACAGCGGCATTGACATTTCCAAAGAGCCCATAGCCCAATCGAAGGATCCCCTGAAACAGCATGGTGTGCCAGAAGGTATTAAAATTGGAGTACTGCCCTGCCACCATTTCCGAGATCTGGGTAAAGGAATCTTCTGTGACATTACCGGGATATTCCACCAAAAACAGATGGAGCAAATGAATGACCCCAATGCTGAGGAAGAAAAAGGCAGGCAGAAAACGCTCCCCTTTTTCCTTTTTCCAGAAATGACAGCTTTGTGGGAACCGGCCAAAAAACCAGTGAAGAATGGGCTTGGCAACATAATAGCCGCCCAACAGGCTAAAGACAGTATTTACTGCATTCAGCATCCGATTGGTACTGCTGCCGATCCGAGCCGGATCCCGAACCAGAGTAAACAGCGGATAGTTGGCCAGCAGCACCGCCAGAGAGAACAGCCCCGACAGGTTCCACACAAGCTGCTTTCCGCCCCTGCCCGGCGTTCCCGTCTCCGGTTTTTTCACGCTTACATAGAAGGAGAAAAAGGCAATCAAAATATAAATGCTGAAATACGCCTCCGTATGGGCAAGATTTGCCAGCCAGATCATAGCCAGCACGATTTTCAGTATGGGAAATACCTTTTCCTGAAAGGAATTCCAAGTTACCTGCATACCCTACCGCCTTTCTATTTCCAAGGAAACTCTGAATAGATCGTCTGCCGATGATTTCGTCAGGGTTTCTTAACTATATAGCATAGAATTTGTATTTTTGCAAGGAAAATGACCATTTTTGCATAAGAAAAAGAGACATCCATCGGATGTCTCTTTTTCTTGGTGGGCGAGGCGGGACTTGAACCCGCACGTCCGCAATGAACACTAGAACCTGAATCTAGCGAGTCTACCAATTCCACCACTCGCCCATCTCTATTCACTTCCCGCCAAGGGGTTTCCCTCAGCGCTTGGATATAATAGCACGAGTTTTGAAAAATGTCAACATCTTTTTTCTAAAAAATGAATTTTTTATTTTGACCACGCCGCGGGGCTGGCGGTATGGTTTTCTCAGGGGTTGACCACGTTCTGAGGGCATCCCTGGATGAAGCAGCGGATATTCTCCTTCACGGTATTGAGCAGACGGCGGCGCGCCTCAATGGGGGTCCAGGCCATGTGGGGCGTGATGACACAGTTGGGGGCAGACAGCAGCGGGTTGTCCTTCTGAATGGGCTCCACTGTGGCTACATCCAATCCCACAGCCCGGAGCTTCCCTTCTGCCAGTGCATCGGCAACCGCCTGTTCTTCCAGCAAACCGCCCCGGGCCGTGTTGATGAGAATGGCGCCATCCTTCATTTTGGCAATCCGCTCCCGGTTGATCAGCTCCCGGGTCTGAGGGAATAGGGGGCAGTGCAGACTAATCACATCCGATTGGGCCAGCAGGGTGTCCAGATCCACAAAGGTACCCTCCGGCTTGGGTGTCCGGCTGTATGCCAAAACCTCCATTCCCAGTGCCCGGGCGATCTCAGCGGTTTTTTGACCGATCCGACCGTAACCAATGATGCCCATGGTCTTCCCTGCCAGCTCGATCTGAGGTGTTGTCCAGAGGCAGAAGTCCTGGCAAGAGGTCCAAGCCCCCTGATGCACCAGCACATCGTGTCTGCCAATATGGTGACAGATCTCCAGCAGCAGGGCAATGGAAAACTGCGCCACGGAGTCTGTACTATAGCAGGGCACATTGCACACCGGGATGCCATGCCTTCTGGCACATTCCACATCCACAATGTTGTAGCCGGTGGCCAGCATACCGATCATACCGATGGAGGGACAGGCTTCGATCACAGAAGCAGGCAGCGGTGTTTTGTTCACCAGCACGATCTGGCTGTCGCCTATGCGCTGGATACTCTGCTGCTGAGATTCTGTGCGGTCGTACACCGTAACCTGACCATAAGGCTCCAGGATTCCCCAGTCCAGATCTCCGGGGTTGACGGCAAAACCGTCCAAAACAGTAATTTTCATTGCAAACCTCCTTGAAATAAAACGTGGTATCTGATAGGATAGATTCAGAAAATGGTTTTAAGGATATGGAATACAAATATGGAACTGATTTATTGCGACCGGGACATTGTGGTTTGCACCAAGCCGCCCCGGGTGCTATCTACAGATGGGCCCGGCGGACTGCCGGAACTGGTGCGGCAGGCACTGGGAGATCCCAATGCAAATATCCGCACCGTGCATCGGCTGGATCGGGTGGTTTCCGGACTGATGGTGCTGGCAAGATCCAAAAAGGCGGCATCCGAGCTGTCCCGGCAGATCCGGGAAGGCCAGTTTGAAAAGGAATATCTGGCAGTCCTTCATGGGATCCCCCAAGCAGAAAACGCCGTTTTGCAGGATCTGCTTCTGCGAAGCAAGGAAGAGCGCAAAACCTATGTGGTATCCCAGCCGGGCAAGGATGTGCAGGAAGCCGCTATGGAATACTGGACCCTCGCCCGCACCCATGACCTGTCCAAGGTGCGTATCCGGCTGATCACCGGCCGCACCCATCAGATCCGGGCCCAGTTTTCCAGCCGGGGTCTGCCCCTGGTGGGAGATCGAAAATACAGCACCCTGGAGGATGCCTGCGAGATCGCCCTGTGGTCTCATACCCTTCGCTTCCGGCACCCCTATTCCGGGCAGCCCATGGAATTTACGGCAGAACCCCCCGCCCGGTATCCCTGGACGGCGTTTCAGGAGGATCGTTAAATGAGCAGCAAATTCTATCAGAACCGGCAATGTGAATACTTCCCCTGTCATGCCGGGGCAGATCCCGAAACCTTCAACTGCCTATTCTGCTACTGCCCCCTTTATGCGCTGGGGGATCGGTGCGGCGGGAATTTCCGGTATACCGCCGGTGGGATCAAGGACTGCTCCTGCTGCCTGCGCCCTCATAAGCCGGAGCAATACGAAGGTATTTTGTCCGATTTGGGAAAAATCCTGGAACTGGCAAAAAAGATGCCCGATCCCCAGGAAATCACTTGATTTTTTGGGGCAGTATTGGTATAATACATTGGCTCACGGAGATGTACCCAAGTGGCTGAAGGGTGCGGATTCGAAATCCGCTAGGCGCCGCAAGGCGTGCGGGGGTTCAAATCCCTCCATCTCCGCCAACATACGCTTTTGCGTCAGAGATCGCACACGGTTTTCCTGTGTGCGATTTTTGCTATTTCAGCGGCCTCCACCGGGAGACCGCTCAGCTCGTCGAAAATAGCCTCGCAGAGTTTGCCATGGCAATGGCAAATAAAGTAAAATATATTTTGTGTCAGGGCGTGTACCTGACACAAAATACATCTCAGGTCGCAAGTGTGCGAGTTGTGCGCCATGGGCGCACAAGGAGTGCGCGCGGCGGACTGCAAAAGTCTGGCGAAAAACCCCTTTCGGGGTTTTTCGCCAAGCTAAGCGGCCTCCACCGGGAGGCCGCTGATGCGTTTATACTTCCTGTTATGCCAGAATTGCCTTGTGGAAAACCTTCTTGCCCTTGCGGATTTTCACGCCTTCCTTCAGCATGGCCTCTGTCACGGCGTAGGATGCCTCAGGCACCTTCTCGTCGTTCACAAAGACACCGCCGCCCTCTACCAGACGGCGTGCTTCCTTGTTGGAAGCAGCCAGCTTGCAGGCGACCATCAGGTTCAGAATGCCAATGGAGCCGTCCTTCAGCTGCTCGGGAGCGATTTCGGTGGTGGGCATATTGGCATCATCTCCGCCGCCATTGAACAGAGCCTTGGCAGCAGCCTGGGCCTTCTCAGCCTCCTCCTCGCCGTGAACCAGCTTGGTCAGCTCATAGGCCAGGATCTCCTTTGCGGTGTTCAGCTGGGCATCCTTCCAGTCGGACATGGCCTCGATCTGCTCAATGGGCAGGAAGGTCAGCATCCGGATGCACTTGAGAACGTCAGCATCCTCCACATTCCGCCAGTACTGGTAGAAGTCGTAGGGAGAGGTTTTGTTGGGATCCAGCCAGACGGCACCGGAAGCGGTCTTACCCATCTTCTTACCCTCGGAGTTCAGCAGCAGGGTGATGGTCATGGCTTCGGAGTCGTACTTTTCCAGCTTTCTGCGGATCAGCTCTCTGCCGCCCAGCATATTGCTCCACTGGTCATTTCCGCCGAACTGCATATTGCAGCCGTAGTGCTGGTACAGGTAGTAGAAGTCGTAGGACTGCATGATCATGTAGTTGAATTCCAGGAAGCTCAGGCCCTTCTCCATACGCTGCTTGTAGCACTCGGCACGAAGCATGTTGTTCACGGAGAAGCAGGCGCCTATCTCACGCAGGAGCTCCACATAGTTCAGATCCAGCAGCCAGTCGGCATTGTTCACCATCTGTGCCTTGCCTTCACCGAACTCGATAAAGCGGGACATCTGCTTCTTGAAGCAGTCGCAGTTGTGCTGGATGGTCTCTCTGGTCATCATGGAGCGCATATCGGTACGGCCGGAGGGGTCGCCGATCATACCTGTGCCGCCGCCGATCAGTGCGATGGGACGGTTGCCGGCCATCTGCAGCCGCTTCATCAGGCACAGTGCCATGAAGTGGCCCACATGCAGGGAGTCTGCCGTAGGGTCAAAGCCGATATAGAAAACGGCCTTGCCGTTGTCGATCATTTCCCGCACCTTGTCTTCATCGGTCACCTGGGCGATCAGGCCCCGGGCCACCAGTTCATCATACAGTTTCATTTTCTTGTTTCCTTTCTTATTGACTGCATCTTGCAAAAGCTTTCAGGCAGCAGCGCACAATTCGGCAAGAGACAGCAGCGAAAGATTTTGCCCCAAGATAAAGTTTGGAGAACGCAGGAATACTTTGTGTACCCGCAAGGGGTATGCCACATCCGTAAGCCAGCTTGCGCTGGCAACGGCTGCGCAATATTTCAAGTTCTTCAAACTGCAAGATTGGGGCAAAAGATCCGCTGGTGTCCGCAGACGCAATTGTGCGGTGTTGCCATACATAAAAAGCCCTCTGTCCTTTCGGACAGAGGGCGAAAAAACGCGGTACCACCTCTGAATTGAACCTGCCTCGCGGCAGCTTCCTCAGACCGTCTGTGACGGCTTGCGCGTTATCGGGCGCACCCGTCCCGCCCTACTGTACTGTTCAGGCAGGCCGCTCCGGGAGGTATTTGGAAGCGTTTCCCCACTGTCTTGCACCATCCGACAGCTCTCTGGCAGGAATTACGCATCTACTTTTTCCCATCTTAGCGTTATTGAAATTTATCTTAACAAAACAAGCATTCTTTGTCAAGCCTATCTTTTCCTATTTTCCAGAGGAATTCCCTGTTTCAGGGCTCTCCCCCTGCTTTTGAATGGTAAGCATGACATACACCATACATCCCCACAAAGCTACCACAATGCCACGGTACTGAAAGTATGCATGAATATATGTCGGCTGTGCCGCAGCAACGAACCAGAGAATCGGAAGGCATGCAATAACCAGGAACAGCACATGATCCTTCAACGCCTTTAAAGGCTGGCGACTCCGAAGAAACTGAATGACCGCAAAAAGGACTACCACAGCCAATACTGCCCCCGCAACCTTTATGCCAGCTTTGTCCGGCCAGCCGGTAGACACCCATGCAACCTTTTTCAGCGCACCAATCGCATTGTAGCACTCAGACAAGGATTCCACCTTCTGAATACCAACACGCTGGAAAAAGGAAAGGAAACCATTACGGATGGCGTCTATATCCGTAAACAGTGTTGTCAAAACCAGTTTGGAAATCCACATGCCGCCATATCCGATCATCCACAAGGCAGCATCTTTTGCCGTTTGCTTCCAAGACAATGCCTCATTTCGTTTCACATACAGAAGATTCAGATAAATAAGCGGCAGGCCAAATGTAATAATCGGTGTTGTGTAAAAGTCCAAATACATGGTCAGCATTCCCAGTTCCATGAAAAACAAGCCCTCATACCTTTTTCGTGTTGAAAGCCAAGGAACCAGCAGCATAGCGCAAAAAGCAAGCAAAAAGCATACGGAATATTGCAAAAGCTGACAAACAATATTAAATCGAATCAATATAATGCTCAAAGCGAACAGAAAAGCTGATTTTATATCTACCCATTTAGCGACAGAACAAATCACCGTGGCAAACAGCGTGTACGCTGCTATCGTAAGGTAGCGCCGAATCTGCCAATAGTGAAAAACGGTAAGGAGCAGGCGGACAAAGGGCCGAAACCCCATCCAATAGCGAACATAGTGTTCTACAATTTCAGGACTGTCCGATTGCTTATACGCCTGTAAACTATCTATGACATTCTCGCTGCATGCAATTCGGGGATTCGTCAGTACAGAGGAAAGATCGGATTTATTTGTCTCACAGCTATGCATCAGAATCAATGTTTCCGAAACTGTATCCAACTGAGAGGCACCCATATAGTCCCAGCAAACAGGCTCCACTCCCTCTGCGCTGATCATATCCGCCGATATTTTTACATTTCTAAGGATGCGACTCTGAGGCAGAAATGCTGCAGCAATCAGCAGGAGCAGGCAGAGAAGAACCGTCGCCAAAAATGCATATATATATATATATATATTATGGCGTTTTCTCAACTTTTCATTCGAATTCAAATCTACAATCCTCCAAAATCATTGAATTTCAGCATTTCCTCTGCACTTTTCAGTGTGGTTTCCGTAATATTGGTTCCGCCGATGATCCGGGCCAGTTCCCGCTTTCTGCCCTCCAGATCCAGAGGGGTCACAGAGGTGAAGGTACGGCCATCCCGTTCGGATTTGGCAATCAGCAAATGGGTATTGGCCAGAGCCGCCAGCTGAGGCAGATGGGTCACGCACAGCACCTGCTTGTGGGCAGCCACGCTTCTGAGCTTCTCTGCCACCTTCTGGGCTGCACGACCGGATACACCGGTATCCACCTCGTCAAAAATCAGCGTACCCACCTGATCCTTTTCCGCCAGAACATTCTTCATGGCCAGCATGATTCTGGCAAGCTCGCCGCCGGAGGCCACCTTGCTCATGGGCTTCAGTGCTTCACCGGCATTGGCAGACATATAAAATGCCACCGAATCGGCACCGTTGGCCGTCAGCTCCAATTCGGTAAAGCGCACCTGGAACTGCACTCTGGGCATATCCAGCTGTGTAAGCTCCGTCAGGATCCGGGAGGACAGGTAAGCCGCCGTCTCCTTCCGCTTTTCCCGCAGCAGCTTTGCAGCGGCCCAAGCCTCATCTTCGGCAGTTTTCAGCTTCTTTTTCAGCCGCTCCACATGGTCATCGGCAAACTCGATCTCATCCAGTTCTTTTTTTGCCCGCTCCAGATAGGCCAGAATATCAGCGCAGGAAGCACCATATTTTTTCCGCAGCCGGTGGATCTTGTCCAAGCGGGCTTCGATCTGCTCCAATTCGTCAGCGGAATAGCTCAAATCGTCTCTTGCATCCCGCACCTCCGTTGCCACGTCCTGAACCTGGTACATGAGGTCCGAAACTCTGTCGTGGAGCTCTGCATAGGCGTCGGTAAACCGGGATAGCCTTGCCAGAGCATATTCTGCCTGAGCCAGCAGCCCGGAGGCCCCATCGGTATCCTCGCCGCCATACAGGCACTCCACCGCCTCCTGCATACCATCAGAGAGCTTCTCCGCATTTTGCAGGATCTTCCGGCGATCCTCCAGCGCATCGTCCTCCCCTGCTTCCAGTTCGGCTTTCTCGATCTCTCCGATCTGATAGCGCAGGGTCTCCATGCGGCGCAGCTTTTCCCCTTCATCCATGGTGATCCGGTCGATCTCCCGGCGAAGCTTTGCTACCGTCTCGTATTTTTCCCGATAATCCGCCTGTACCTGTCCAAAATCTCCGAAGGCATCCAGGAAAGTCAGGTGGTTTTCCTCGTCAAACAGAGATGCGGAATCATGCTGACCGTGGATATTGATCAGCTGGATCCCCAGCTTATGCAGAATGGTCACAGACACCAAAGTGCCGTTTACCCGGCAGACATTCTTTCCGTCCAGATATACCTCCCGGTGCACCACGGTTTCCGGGTCGTATTCCACTCCGTTTTCCGCAAACCAAGGAAGCTCCGGAACCTGGGTAAACACCGCCCGGACACTGGCCTTGTTCGTACCGGTACGGATCATATCCCGATAGGCCCGCTGGCCCAAAATGGCAGCAATGGCATCAATAACAATGGATTTACCGGCACCGGTTTCGCCGGTCAGGACATTAAAGCCGCGGTCAAAGGAAATATCCGCACTCTCAATAACCGCAATGTTCTCAATGTGCAGCAAGCTCAGCACGGTACATCCCTCCTTTGGATCAGCTCAGCAGGCCCTTGATCTCTCCGCAGAACGCCGCTGCGGCATTGCCGTCCCGCATCACAACAAACACGGTATCATCCCCGGCCAGCGTGCCCAGCACAACGCTCATATTCATGGCATCCAGTGCAGAGGCCGCCGCATTGGCAAGGCCAGGCAGAGTGTGGATCACAATGATATTCTGGGCATAGTCAAAGCTGGTAACGCTCTCCCGGAAAATGGTATTCAGCCGACCGGAAAAGGTTGCCGGAACCTCCCGGGAGGCGGTTGCATAGCGATAGGTTCCGAAGCTGGTCAGCTCCTTGACGATCCGCAGTTCCTTAATGTCCCGGGAAATGGTTGCCTGGGTGCTGGTAAATCCGGCAGACTGCAACTCTTGCAGCAGCTGCTCCTGGGTTTCCACATTGGTGGTGGAGATTATCTCCACAATTTTTGCCTGTCTTTGGGATTTCATCGCCGGACACCTCTCAAGCCTTTCTGAATTTCGTATTTAATACATCATAGAAATTTCGCTCATTGAGCCGAACCAATTTGGTTTCCAAATGGGATTTTTTGATAATGACCGTGTCACCCATGTTTACGCGAATGGCCTTCCCGCCATCAACGGACAGGAAGCAGTTTCTTCTGGCATTCTGGGTCATCTGCACGGCAACCGTCCGCTTGTCCGAAACCACGATGCAGCGGCTGTTGATATCATGGGCGCAGATGGGGGTCAGAAGAATGTTTCTGGCATCCGGCTCCACCACCGGGCCACCGGCAGACAGATTGTAGGCCGTGGAGCCTGTGGGGGTGGAAATGATCATGCCGTCACCGCCGCATTCCAGCGCGGTCACACCGTCGCATTTGACATTCAAATAAACGATCCGCCCCACTGCGCCCTTGGTGATGGTCACATCATTCAGGCAGATGTCATGGAACACAATGTCCCGATCCCGCTGAATGGTCACATCCAGCATCATCCGGGTATCCATGGTGTAATCTCCCGTGGCCAGTCTGGCAAGACGGCCCATTTCGGCGCACTCCAACTCTGCCATAAAGCCCATGGTGCCAACATTCACCCCCAGAAGAGGGATACCCTTCCGGGTAGCAGCCTTTGCCATGTGCAAAATGGTGCCGTCACCGCCGAAGCAGACCACCATTTCCGCATTGGGCAGCTCCCGATCCAGTCGGCAGAACCGAATGTCCCGGGGCAGCTCATAGGAACGGTCGATTTCAAAGGGCAGGCAGACCTTTGCCTGCACCCCTGCATTCTTGAGGATCCGCTGGGCCTCCCGTACCGTCTGAAAATTCTTATCCCGATAGGGATTGGGGGCCAAAATCACGTTTTTCATTCTTGCTCTCCCTTATTGAGCGTCTCATGTGCCTGCCGCACCACCAAGGCGGTGTCCGGCTGAATGCCCGGCACATCCTCCAGGGTCAAATGGCTCAAAAATTCTATGTTCCCCTCCGGCCCTTTTACAGGAGAGAAGGTCAGGCCCAAAATGGCAAAGTGCAGTTCCTCCGCCAGGGCCACAAAATGATCCAATACCTCTTTATGGGTCTCCGGATCCCGGACGACCCCCTTTTTGCCCACCTTTTCCTTACCGGCTTCAAACTGGGGCTTGATCAGGCACAGCACCTGACCGGTAGGCTTCAGCAGCTCCCGGATGGCAGGCAGCACGATCTTCAGGGAGATAAAGCTCACGTCGATCACAGAAAGATCCAAAGGCTCTCCCAGATCCTCCGGGGTAACATAGCGAATATTGGTGCGCTCCATCACCACCACTCTGGGGTCAGAGCGGATCTTCCAGTCCAGCTGACCGTAACCAACATCAATGGCAAAGACTTTTTTGGCTCCCTGCTGGAGCAGGCAGTCTGTAAAGCCTCCTGTGGAAGCTCCGGAATCGCTGCACACATAGCCCTCCGGCTTAACGCCAAAGTCACGCAGGGCCTTTTCCAGCTTCAAGCCGCCCCGGCTGACATAGGGACACGCAGCACCCCGCACCTCCAGCTCCACCGTTTCCTCATAGGAAACGCCGGGCTTATCTGCCTTCTGGCCGTTGACATAGACCTGACCGCTCATAATAATGGCCTGAGCCTTGGAACGGGTATCCGCGTAGCCCTGTTCCGTCAGCAGCACATCCAGCCTCTTTTTCACCTTCATGCTTCTACTACCTCTTTTGCATAGGCGGCCAGGGATGTGGCATCCAGGCCGCAGATTTCATATAGTTTTTTCACATTGCCGTGGGTAATGAAATCCTTCCCCAGATCCCTGCCCGATACCCGGCAGCCGGGACACAGCTGCATCAGGCCATAGGCCAGTGCTTCATGAATACCGGAACCGGTGGCAGCTTCCTCCACCACGATCACCGGGCGGTCTTTGGGTGCTAGCTCCAGAATCTGCTCTTCGTGCAGATCCGTCAGGTTCACAAGGCGCAAAACCGTAGCCTCGATTCCCTGCCGGGACAGCAGCTTGGCAGCCTCCAGGACATTGTCCAGTATCACGCCGTAGGTGACAAAGGTCACATCCTTGCCCTGCCGATGGGTAACAACACCGGTTTCCAGCCCCTTCCAATCCGAGGCGGTATAGCTGCCCTCGGAACCTCTGAGGTAGCGAATGGCAACGGGGCCGTCATATTCCGAAACTGCCCACCGAAGCATATCCTGCTGCTCGGCAAAGCTCACCGGATTGAGCAGCAGCATTCCCGGCATCTGGCGCAGGAATCCCACGTCAAAAACGCCGTGATGGGTCGGGCCGTCATCCCCCACCAGACCTGCCCGGTCAACAGCCAGGATCACATGGAGCCGGAGCATACAGATATCCTGCATGATCTGGTCGTAACCCCGCTGTAAAAATGTAGAATACAGGGCAACAATGGGAATCATTCCCTGCTTGGCAAGGCCGCCGGCCATGGAAATTGCGTGTTCCTCCGCAATGCCCACGTCAAACAGCCGCTCGCCATTTTGCCGCATCAGCTTCAGCAGTCCTGTGCCTCCCGGCATGGCTGCGGTAATGGCGCAGACCCGGCGGTCATTGTGGGCAAGATCCACCACAGCATCGCCAAAGCTATCGGAAAAGGTTCTGGTTTTCGGCCCCAGCTTTTTGCCGGTATCGGGGTTAAACTTGCCGATCCCGTGGAATTTGGCCGGGTCTTCTTCCGCAAAGGGATAGCCGTATCCCTTTTTCGTCACAACATGAACCAAAACCGGCTCCCGCAGCTCCTTGGCAGCGGTCAGCAGGGAGATCAGCCCCGGCAGATCGTGGCCGTCCGCAGGCCCCAGGTAGGTGAAGCCCATATTTTCAAATATGGTAGAGGGCAGCAAAAACCGCTTGATGCGATTTTTGACCCGGCTGGACCAGTCATAAACCACCTTGCCGCCGGGGATTTTCTTCATAAACCTGCGGTAGGCCCGCTTTGCTTCCAGATAGTTTTCGCTGGAACGCAGACGGGACAAATGCCGGGACATACCACCCACATTTTTCCCGATGGACATTTCATTATCATTGAGAATGATGACCATCGGCTCCCGGCTGACGGCAGCATTGTTCATACCCTCATAGGCCATTCCGCCGGTCACGGCTCCATCGCCAATGAGCGCCACCACATCATAGTTTTTCCCCAGCATCGTCCGGGCCCGGGCCATACCCAGGGCAATGGATACGGAGCTGGAAGCATGACCTGCCACAAAGGCATCGGTATCGCTTTCGCTGGGCTTGGGGAAGCCGGAGATTCCGCCATACTGGCGCAGATGGGCAAAGTCCTCCCGGCGGCCCGTCAGGATCTTATGCACATAGGACTGGTGTCCCACATCGAAAACAAGACGATCCCTGCGGGTATCAAACACGGTTTCAATGGCGACGCTCAGCTCTACCGCGCCCAGATTTCCGGCAAGATGTCCGCCGGTCTGGGATACGCTGGAAATGAGAAACTGCCGAATCTCATGACACAGCTGAATTTTTTCTTCGTCACTCAGAGTCAACAGGTCCTCGTGACAGTTGACCTTCTGCAAAAGATCCACGATGTCTCACAACCTATCATTTATTTTTCTTTTTGGAAAAGGCGTCGGGAATGTGCCGCCAGAAATACAAAATGCGGCCTACACCATGGACGATTTCCGTACTGGAACTGACAGCAATGCCCTTGCCGATGGCTTTTCCGCCCACCGTCAGACCGGCAGCCATTGCCGACATGACCAGGGTTGCCACCTGGGGCCAGGAAAAATCAAAGTTACGCAGGATCTGGGCAGCGATGGTAGCCGATGCACTGCCGGACACAACGCCGCAGATATCTCCCACCACATCATTGCAGATGGAACTTACCCGCTCTGCATTGCGCAGAAGGGAGATAGCCTCCTGTGCGCCGGGGATCTTCCGGGATGCCATGGCGTGGAAGGGTGTCTCGTCCGCACAGGCCACAGCCATGCCCACCACGTCAAAAATAATACCCACAAAAATGATCACCAGCAGGATGAAAAAGGCCACCGGCATGGTACTTCCGGACATAATCAAATCAGACAGAAAAGAAATGGTGCCGGAAACCACAATGGTGACCAGAAAAATCGTTACGACCCAACGGATCGCCTTTCGCCGCTCCCGTTTCTGAGCGGCCGGATCGGTTTTCGCCACGGTAAGAATACCCCTTTGAAAATAAAATATGGTGACGGCAGCAGACAGGATCAATCTTACGGCTTAGGTCGGGTTGGTTTTCCCTGGACAGAACCTGCCGTTACCGCACAGGCCGTTTCCATTTGATCCATCCATTCAAATGTCGCCAATTTGACTACCCGATTGCCACTTAGTCCGTACCGCAATCCCCTGCCTGCCCAGTTACGACAGTCTAGGTGATTTCCACAACAGAATAAACCATAATCTTAGCCTCTTTTGCAAGGATGGTTTCCAAAGGCAATATCGTCAGCGGCTATGGCCATAGCTGCCGGACGACTGATCCTTTTTCCCCTCATACTCACTTCAAGGCAGGCTACGCTGCACGCAGCACACGATTCTGTGCACTACCTTGCAGGTTCTAATCCCGGCCCGTACGCGAAGAGGCTTCCACCATAGGAGTTCTCAGACTTCGTCGCACAATACCAGGTCTCCACGGAAACCGGGTCGGATGCTCCATGCCATTGGAGCGCGCCCGGGATCCTTAACCCCCAGCATCCACCCTAAACTGGGCGTAAAAAGCAGACACCAGGGACTTCACCGATGTGCCCTTCATAGGATTTTTAGGCCCTACCTGGAAAATGGCAATCCTGACTAGAATACTGCACCGTCGCAAGCTATCATAGCACACTTTTCATAAATATACAAGGGAGTTTTCAAAAAATATACAAATATCGAGAATGTTCATCCGCATATTTCATGCAGCTTCCGTCAAAAACCGTTCATCCGGAGAAAACGGCTTTTTGTCACATGGGCACCGCGGTGCATATCATGGGGTATCCCCACTTTCCGAAAGGAGATATTGCCATGAATTTAGAGGCTGTCAGTGCCGTGCTGATCCCCTTCCTGGGAACATCGTTGGGCGCTGGTTTTGTGTTTTGCATGAAGCAGGCCATGGATTACCGGCTGCAGCGCCTGCTCACCGGGTTTGCTTCCGGGGTGATGGTAGCCGCCTCCATCTGGAGTCTGATTCTGCCGGCCATTGACCAGTCCGCACCTATGGGGCCGCTGGCCTTTTTCCCGGCTTTTCTCGGTGTCTGGGCCGGTTTCGGCTTTCTGCTTCTGCTGGATCATCTGATCCCCCATCTGCACATGAACGCAGACAGCCCGGAAGGCAGGCCCCTGCTTCTGGGGCGCTCTGCGATGATGGTGCTGGCTGTGACCCTGCACAATCTGCCGGAGGGCATGGCTGTTGGCGTTGTCGTTGCCGGTCGGCTCATGGGGCAGGGCCGTATTTCCGCAGCGGATGTGATGGTTCTGTCCCTGGGCATTGCCATACAGAATATTCCAGAAGGTGCCATCATTTCCATGCCCCTCCACGCCGACGGCATGGGCAGGCTCCGTTCCTTCCGGTACGGTGTGCTTTCCGGGGTGATTGAGCCCATGGGCGCACTGCTCACCATTGCCCTGGCTTCCCTGATTACACCGCTGCTTCCCTATTTTCTGGCCTTTGCCGCCGGGGCCATGCTATTTGTGGTGGTGGAGGAGCTGATCCCCGAAATGTCCCAGGGTGAACACTCCGACATTGGAACCATCGCCTTTGCCGCAGGCTTCACCCTGATGATGCTGCTGGATGTGGCTCTGGGATAGTGCATTTATCTGTTTACGAACCAATCCTGAATGATATCCCTGTGGGTGACGGCGATCTCGATATTCCCGATCTCCTCTTTGGAGAAGAAGCCCAGCTCCTTGGACTCTGCACTGATGCGAAGGGTGGGCGCTTCCGGGAAATCATAGCCATATACCACAATGACCATACGCCAGATGCTTCCATCCTGAAAGGCCGCAATGCGGCCGGGATTGTCATAGACTGCAAGCTTCTGAAAGGATGCCTCCGGGATCCGAACTCCAAGCTCCTCATAGCTTTCCCGGGCAATGGCCTGACGGCCGGTTTCCGTTTTTTTACAGCCGCCGCCAACAAGACCCCAGATATCACTGTCCCGGCGCTTTTCCAGCAGCAGCTTCTCCTGCCAGGTCAGGATGGCATTTGCACCCAAATGGGCAGGCATGGTGGTTTTGGGGGCATCTTTGGGATCGCCGTTATAAAAAGTCACAATCGCCATATTCTCACTCCGCTTTCCGTTTTCTTTCAGTATATCCCTTTTCCCCCGGAAATCAACAGATTCTTCTCAGCAGGCACCAGCTGTGGCTGCGAAAGGTGTATTTCAGCTCCACCACCATCTCCCGTTCCTGCTCCTTTACGCAGCACTGAAACACCCACCCTTCCACGCCCACATGGGAAATTGGCGTTACCTTCCGAATTTCCGTGATGTGCATACAGACCGCTTCCTGGGACTCGGTTTCCAGCCGCAGCCGCAGAGGGCGGATCTGACCGTCGGCATTGCATACGGAAATTACATCCACGGGGTATATCCTTCTGTCCATTGCCGCTCCCTCCGATTGTTTGCCCTTATTATAGTACATTTGTTCTAATATTGCAACTGTGATTTTCTGGTTGCCTCTTGGGACTGCAACTGCTATAATACCTTCAAAGATATCGGATGGTGATACTATGCTGAAATACCCCTGCCTGGTTCTGGATCACGATGATACCGTGGTGCAGAGTATGAAAACCCTGAGCTACCCCTTCTTCTGCTATGTTCTGGAAACATTCCGCCCCGGTGCCTCCATGTCCCAGGAGGACTACATTGCCGCCTGCTATCATCTGGGCTTTCTGGAGCTTTGCCGTCAATACTTTCACTTTACCGACCGGGAGCAGGCCCAGGAGCACCGGATGTGGATGGACTATCTGCGCTCCCACACCCCGGATCCCTACCCGGGGATCGGATCCATTATCCGCCGCCAAAAGCAGGAGGGCGGGATGCTGTGCGTGGTATCCCACTCGGCTGAGGAAAACATTACCCGGGACTACCGCACCCATTTCGGCTTGCTGCCGGATACCATCTATGGCTGGGACCTTCCTGCCTGCCAGCGCAAGCCCAACACCTATCCCCTGCTGGACATTATGGAAAAATACCGTTTCCGCCCGGAGGAGATCCTGGTGGTGGATGACATGAAGCTGGCATGGCAAATGGCAGACCCCCTGGGTGTCAGCGTAGCCTACGCCGGATGGAACGGCCTGAACATCCCGGAAATCGGCAAAGAAATGCACCGCCTGTGCAATTTTTCCTTCGATACCACCGCATCTTTGGAGCAATTTCTGTTTGATCCCCAAACCCTGTAAACAGCCACCTTCAATGCTCGGTGGTCGTAAAACAGTAATATACAAATTTCTTGGCACAGGCATGATTTCGGTCATGCCTGTGCCGCTTTTATTAGGTTAGGGTCTATCCACGGGAATATAGCCAACGAGATCATATTCGATATGCACCTTCTGCTTACGCTTGCCGCTGGACTTGCCGGGTGCTTCCACATAAATTGCCTTTACAAGCTTTCTGAGGGCGTATGGCGTGAGTTCTGCGAGCGTGGTGTATCTGCATATCTCGACTCAATTTTCATCAATGAATCTTTCCAATTCATCATGGTTGTATGCTCTTGTCCAATGATAAGGTTGCAATTCTTTCAACTCCACGAAATGAAGTTTTCCATCTTCCGTGGTAACACCAACTTGCACATCGTCGCCCCAATATCTCAATCGCTCTTGACAGATACCACATGGAGAAAGAACCTTAAAATTTGAATGCTCGTCATCTCTGACAACACATAAACAATGCGTAACTTTTTCATTGTACTTATGTGCCTCACACATAGCACCAACTTCAATACACAAGGCAGCAGAGCCGTTAGCTGTTTCAATCGCAACACTGGTAAAATAATTATCCTTGGCTGTATGTATCACCGCTGCACCACCCCAACCAATCGGATATCTCTGTTCGATTAACTCAGTGGCTTTACGATACATGGTCTGTTCGATTTCATAATTTCTCATTTTCCTTACCTCCGTACCTTGGCTAAGTGACAAGGCATATCTTACCTTTTCAAAATGTGACACGGAAGATGGTTCCTTCCTCCGGACTGCTGGCAGCGGAAAGGTCTCCGCCCAGCCGCTGGATCATCTGGCGTGTAATGGCCAGCCCCAGACCGAAGCTGTTTGAGTCGTTCTGGCGGCTCTTATCACTGCGGTAGAAGCGGTCAAACACATGGGGAAGATCCTCCTGAGGGATCTGGGTACCGAAGTTCTGAACAAAAAGAAAGGTTCTCTTCTTTTCCTGCATCAGCCGCAGCAGCACCCTTCCTCCCTCCGGCTCGTATTTCAGCGCATTTTCCAGAAGGCTGCTGACGATGCGCAGAAGATACCCGCTGTCCCCCCGGACAAAGCATTCCTCGGGAAGCTCCGTATCCAGGGTAATATTCTTTTCGTATGCCAAAGATTCCAGCTCCAGTGCAGAGCGCATGGCAAGGCTGGCCAGATCCACACGCTCCAGCGCGACCGGTGCATCCGGGCGCTCCACATCCGCAAGGGTCAGCATCTGACTGATCAGCTGCTGCATCCGTTTGGCGGCGGCCTGGGTGCTGTCCAGCCAGCGGCTCAGACTGCCCACAGGGGCATCCGGGTTTTCTGCCAGAATGGCATTGTTTGCCAAAATCACAGACAGCGGTGTTTTCAAATCATGGGAAGCATCCGCCACAAATTGCTTTTCCCGCTGCATGGCTTCCTCCATAGGACGGGCCGCAATAGCGGAAAGCTTGATGCTGATTATCAAAAACAGCAGCATGGCACCCAGCCAGATGGCCAGCAGCACCAGTCCCAGCCGCAGCACCGACTGGACGATGTAATCCGTGGAAGCAATGGCGATCCGGAAAGGAGACGAACCGCTGCGGTAATAAATGGCATGGTGCTGCCGCAGAACGCCGAAATCCTGCTCCTGGGCAACAATGGCCTCCAGCAGCGCCGGTATCTCCCCATCCGGAAAAGCGTCATTGGGAGACAGCATGGCATAGGCATTCTTCTCCCTGGAATAGAACACCACCAAAATGTTCTTTCGGTTTTCCCGGTCCGTCTGGCTTTTGGGCGCACCTGTCGGATGCCCCTGGGGTGCCTGGGAAAAGCTCCGCAGAGGCGCCACCACCTGCTCCATGGTGGTGCGCAGTCCGGTGTAGTAGTCCTTGATCATATACCCGGCCACTGCCGCCACCATAATGGTCAGGACGATACCAATCAGCAGCATATTGAACTGCACAAACCGTTTCCGATACTGGCTCATGGCTGAACCTCCAGCCGATAGCCGATTTTTTGCAGATTCTTAATGGTGACTTTGGAGCCCAAATACCGCAGCTTCTTCCGCAGAAACGAGATGTACGCCTCCACATTGTTGTCCGTGGCTTCCGAATCCATCCCCCAAGCCCGGGTGATCAGCAGCTCCTTGGGAAAGGTCATCTGGGGCTCGGAGAGCATCAGCTTTGCGATTTGAAATTCCTTGGGACTGAGCTGCATATTCCGCTCTCCCCGGTGCAGGGTGACGGTGTTCAGATCCAGGGTCAGATCCTCAAATTGGATCTCATTTAAAATAACCGTTCCCTTCCGGCGGGTCATGGCCCGCACTCTGGCCAGCAGCTCCTCCGGATCAAAGGGCTTGGTCAGATAGTCATCCGCCCCGGCGTTAAGGCCTGTGACCTTATCTGGCACGGTGGTTCTGGCAGTCAGCATCAAAACCGGTGTTGCAATGCCCTCCCGGCGGATCTGCCGCAGTACGCTCAGTCCATCCAGCCTGGGCAGCATAATGTCCAGCAGAACAAGATCATAGGAAAAGCCCCGAATATAATCCAGCGCCGTTTGTCCGTCAGCGACCCAATCGGTGGTATTGCCCGCCTTCTGTAAAATATGCTCCACTGCCCCGGCAAGGGCAGCTTCATCTTCCACAATCAGAATATTCATACAGGATCCCTCCCTCTTTGCTATTATATCATTATCCACAGGATTCTGAAAGTCTCCTGAAAAAATTCCCTTTGGGATTTCAGTGTTTTTTCAGTTTGGCATGGATAATAGGGGGCAGAAAAACAACAGGAGGAAATCTCTATGGACCCTTATCAGGCTGTATTTCAGCGAAAAGAAGTCAAATATCTGCTGGATTCCCGGCAGTTGGATGCCCTGATGCCGATCCTGACGGCCCACATGGCGCCAGACGGCTACTTTCACAGCAGCATCTCCAATCTGTACTACGATACCCCAGATGACCGGCTGATCCGCCGCTCTCTGGCAAAGCCCCAATATAAAGAGAAGCTGCGTCTGCGCAGCTACGGCGTGCCCACAGATGACAGCCCGGTGTTCCCGGAGATCAAAAAGAAGGCTCTTGGGATCGTGTACAAGCGCCGGGTGAGCATGCCCTGCACTGCGGCCATGGATTATCTGTCCGGCCTGGGCCCCGGCGGAACCGGGCAGATCTTTCACGAACTGGACTGGATGCTTTCCAGCTATCCGGGACTTGCCCCCAAGGTGTTTCTGAGCTATGAGCGGGATTCCTGGAAGGGCAAGGACGATGACGGTCTGCGGCTGACCCTGGATCAGGACATCCTGTTCCGCACCCGGCAGCTGGATCTGCGGCAGGGTGCCTGGGGTGAACGGATCCTGCTGCCCGGGCAAACCCTGATGGAGGTCAAGATCCCCGGGGCCGCCCCCATCTGGCTGGCCAAAGCCTTTTCGGAAATCGGCATTTTCCCGGTTTCCTTCTCTAAATATGGCAAAGCCTACGAACGCATCTGCAAACAACAGTGCAATGGTAAGGAGATGAGACAATATGCTTGATGGAATTTTCGGATCCGTATATGCATCCGGTGTGACCGTCCCCGCCTTTATCGCCACCTGCCTGCTGGCATTGGTGCTGGGGCTGGGGATCGCCCAGGTGTACCGCTGGATCAGCCCGGAAGGCGGCACCATGACCACCGCCCTGACGGTACTGCCCTTTCTGGTGCAGCTGGTGATTTTATTGGTCAATGGCAACCTGGGGGCCGGTGTGGCCGTGGCAGGTGCTTTCAGTCTGGTGCGCTTTCGCTCTGCCCCCGGATCGGCCCGGGACATTATGGCCATTTTCCTGGCAATGACGGTGGGCCTTTCCTGCGGAATGGGCTATTGCGCGCTGGCGGTGCTGGCAGCCGTTGTGACCTGCCTGGTGTTCCTGCTGGAAAAGCAGCCTGCCCAGGATCCGGGGGAGCGGGAACTGCGGGTGACCGTCCCGGAAAATCTCAACTATGGTGAGATCTTTGATGACCTGTTTGAAGATTACACCACCTCTGCCCAACTGGTACGGGTAAAAACAGTGAACATGGGCTCTCTTTACAGCCTGCACTACCGGGTGCGGCTGAAGGATGTCAGTAAGGAAAAACAAATGCTGGACGATATGCGCTGCCGTAATGGAAATCTGGAGATCTCCTGCGGTCTGCCCGCCAGCGAAAAACGGGGGGATATCCTATGAAAAACAGAAATCGTATCTTAGCCGCAGCCGCAGTACTGAGCCTTGCCATGGGAATGCTTCCCGGCTGCACTGCCGGGACAAGCAACACGGTAGCAACGGTTACCGCCGCCGAATCCCATTCAACCCAGGCCGCTGCCCAGGTGACCTTTTCCGATTCCGGCATCACAACCTCTGCCGCTGCCGGTCTGACGATTCAGGGCACTGCGCTGACCATCACCCAAAGTGGAACCTACGCCCTCTCCGGCAGCTGTTCCGATGGCAGCATTACAGTGGAGAAGAGCGTTTCCGATGTGCATCTGGTGCTGAACGGTCTGAACCTCACTGCCAAGGAAACCGCACCCATTGTCTGCGGCAAGGAAACCCAGGTGACAATTGAAGTGTCTGCCGGTACGGAAAACACCCTGGCAGATACCCCGCAGAATAACACCGACACCGGAAAAACCAATGCCGAAAATGCCGTCATCAAATGCAAGGACGGCTCTCAGGTGCTGCTGTGCGGAGAGGGCACCTTGCATATTCAGGCCAATGGCAAAAGCGGCATCAAGTCCGGCACCGCATCCCAGGACAGCAAGGAAGCCTCTCTGACCATTCGGGAGCTGACACTGAATATAGAAGCCCCCGTCAACGATGCCATCAACGCAGAAATGTGTTTGAATGTGGATAGCGGTACCCTGACCATTTCCGCCGGGGGCGATGCACTGCACAGCGATGATCTTCTCAACATCGGCAGCCGCAACACCCAAGGCCCCACCATCGTGATCAACGAATGCAGCGAGGGCCTGGAAGGTGCCCAGGTGAATGTGTATTCCGGGGATGTGACCATCCACTCCACCGATGACTGCATCAACGCCGCCAACGGAGATCTGTCGGAGTATTCCTTCCAGCTGAACATTTTCGGCGGCAAGATCCGGGCCTATTCCAGCGAGGGGGACGGCTTTGACTCCAATGGTGACCTGACCATTTCCGGCGGAGATGTGGAGGTCTGGACAGCCAACCGGTCAGATAACGAACCGCTGGATGCCGATGGAACGGTGACTGTCTCCGGCGGAACCGTGCTGGCCGTAGGCGGCAGCAGCGGCATGGGGATGAATCTGAACGCCCAGCAGCCCTGTCTGATGTTTGAAACCCAGCAGGAAATGAAGCTGCCGGAAAACAGGGAAACGCAAGAAAGCCTGGATGATCCCGAAGACAAGCAGGACACAACTGGCAACCCGGAATGGATGGAAAAACCGACTTCCATGGATCCGCCGGAAGATGGCAAGCCGTCAGAAGATGCCCAGAAGCCCCAGGGGCAGAAGGTTCCCCATGATGGCGGTGGTTCCTTCTTTATGGGCGGCACATCCGGCAGTCTGCTGACTTCCGGCAGCAGCTTTTCCATTCTGGACAGCGACGGCAATACCCTCTGCTCCGGCACCGCTGACAGTGATGTTTCCTATATCTTCTTCTCCGGCCCTGACCTGACGGATGCCGAAACCTGCACCCTGTCCTCCGCAGACAGCCAAACCACCGCCCAAGTCCAATCCGGCACAATCCGCTCCGGCATAGGCGGCCGCCCCGGCGGCGGTTCCTTCGGCCAGCGCCCCAATGATGATCAGCGCCCCGACCGGATAGAAAAGCCAGACCATACAACGTCCTCCGGCGATGAACCGCCCAAGGACAGCAGTCAATCCTAACCCATATCAAAAGGGAGTACAGCCCCATTTCCAGGCTGTACTCCCTCCTTCCGTCCACAATTTTGGCACATTCCGCGAAAACCACATAGTATCTTTTGGAAAAACTATTGACAAAACCATTTGCAGCAGGTATAATATCAAGGCATCGTTGCGAGAGTGTTGGAATGGTAGACAAGCACGTTTGAGGTGCGTGTGGTTACGCCGTGGGGGTTCGAGTCCCCTCTCTCGCACCAAAAAGAAAAACACCGCCCAGTCGGGTGGTGTTTTTCTTTTTCGTGTTAGAAGGGACTCGAACCCATTTAAATGCCCCATGCCAGTGGCATGGGGCGGCCACCAGTTCAAAAACTGGTGGCATCCATACGATTTGCCCCCGGGGGCAAATCGGTCATCGAGTCCCCTCTCTCGCACCAAAAGAAAAACACCACCCAATAGCTGGGTGTACGTAAGACAGTATTGCGCCGAGATTGACGAAGCGGCACGAAACCGCATGGAGCTGATCGTGCGGTCACTGGCAGAGCAAAACGGCGTGACCGAGCAACTGAAAGCTGAAAACCAAATGGAATGGGTGCGGCAGATGAACGCTTGCAAGGCACAGGCAGAGGAGAT
>Ga0129311_1000116_pt1 | contig 76100 bp, 79 predicted proteins | sample Go1ome_FD_94435 | JGI IMG/M metagenome (GOLD analysis project Ga0129311, IMG submission 94435) | Western lowland gorrila individual fecal microbial communities from Wisconsin, USA - Go1022B metagenome | ecosystem: Host-associated > Mammals > Digestive system > Large intestine > Fecal | place... | reverse complement strand
TTGTATAGAAGCGATGATAGGCTGCACGACGTTTATCCTTATCCCGCAGGCGCTCCTCTGGAGACTGCTCCCGTTCACCATATACCTTGACGATGCGCTCAGCGCGGAATTTCATGTCTGCATTGGTACGCATGTCGGCTTTCGTGGAGCAGTGTCTTCATGGCCTGCCGGAAGTCTTCTGGTTTATTCGAGCGAAGCAGGCTTTCGTTGATCACAATTTTTTGAGAGCCCCAGTTCATACCTCCCCGTTCATTTTTATTCATAGGAGCCGACTCAACAGTAAGTGCCGGACGGCAACCTATTTGGGCAGCCTGGTTTTCGATTCTTTGTACAACCTTCACCCGATCCTCAAAAGAAAGATTGAGCCAGTTTTCCCGCTTGATCTCCGGCATATTGTTGAGGCACTGCGCCAGCCTCTCAATTTGCCGGCCTTCTTCAAAGCGGGATCGGTCGGACTCATGTGTTTCCGCTGAAGTGGCAGCACGGTCACTCATATCTTCCGGCAGTTCGATGGAATTCTGCCACGCTGCAGAATCATCCGGCAGTTCAATGCGATCTACCCACTGTTTCACCGAGTCGAGCTGCTGCTCCGAGCTTTCCTTCACAGAAAGAGATTCCGCTTTTGGAAGGAAACTCATCACTTCACACCTCCGTAGTAGAGCAATTCATTATGCTGCGGCATTCTATTAATGCGATCTGCCGCAAAAATGAATACCTGCTTACGGATTTCTTCCGCAAGGTTCATCGAAACTTCAAGCATCTCCATAATTCTTTGGTCAATTACGCGCATGCCGACTTCACGATCTGATACAGTACCGGCATACTTCAGAAAATCATTGCCGTTGACAATACGGTACAGCAATTCCCTCTTGTCAGGGAGTTCCTGCGCCTCCTTGGCTTCCAGCACAGAGAGCATCCGCATTTTGGTATTGCGTGCGATGTTCAGACTATCAATCCAAGTTCTAACCTTGTCCACTTCTTCATCGGACAACTCGGTATCGGTCGGTTTACCCAGGAGTTTCTCAAAAAAGACATTCATCCGGAGAGCGCCGTTTTGCAGCGTTTCAACAGGATCGTTCCCGGAGTAAGAAAGCGGTTTCTTCTCTTCCTCGGGGAACTCGTCCACTTTGCACAGAACAGCTTCCAGCCAGTGATTTTGGAATACGGCAGCAACACCGCAGTCCAGTTTGGAGAGTTCGACAATCTGATCATCCGTCAGTCCAGCCGCTTTGCCAACCAACATACGGTCGGATTCGTCGGGCAAACGCATGATGATTTTTGTGTTTGTATTGCGAATGACCGCCATGTCCAGCAGACCGGGTGCCTGATCCGCAATAATGAACCCTTCGCCATATGTACGCATTTCCGCAATAGCATTGGCCAGCATTTCGACAGATTTACCCTGCAGATTGGAACTGTCCTGGGACTGCTCAGACGAAGTGCGCCGGAGAAGATTATGCGCTTCCTCCAGCACGGTTACATGCCGCAAGCCCACATTGGTCTCATCAGCTTTTGCCATGCGGTATTCCTGCAGCTTGATCATCAGAATACCCATCAGGAGAGACTTGGTTTCCATAGAACCGACCCGGCTCAAATCTACAATGACATTCTGATCAAAAAGTTGCTCACTGGAGAGCTCTTCGCCGGAACAGAAGATTTGTCCGTTAATGCCATTGGTAAGTGACTTGACGCGAGTGACCAGCGCACCGGTATAATCCCCCTTGGTATCCTTTGAATAGGCAGAACTGTCCATGATCTCCGGCAGTTTTTTCAAAAGAGTTTCAAAGGTCGGAAAACGCTTGGGCTCGCAAACGGAATGGGTCAGGCTCCAGCCACAGCTAACATAGGACGATTCGATGGCATCTTTCAGCACGGCAGGCATTGCCGCATACATGGGCCAGCAGGCATTGAAAATCTCCACAAGCCGATCAATGTGCTCCAGAACATGAATCTCATCAGGGAACGAGAACGGATTGAGCCGCAGCAGATTGGCCATCTTGAAGTTCGTGCCATAAACCGAAACATCAGGACAACCACCAAACACTTGCTTATACTCACCCTTTGCCGGTTCAATGACCAGGAAGTGAGCATTGGATTCATTCGTAAAGCAGAGTTCTTTCAACAGCGTGTATACGGTGTTGGATTTACCGGAGCCTGTTGAACCTGTAATGAAGGTGTGAGAAGTTAATGCTGATTTGTCGAGAAGAACCCTATTAGAATGTTCAACAGTGCGCATATGATAGGTACAACCGATATCAATCAAAGGCTTTGATGCTCTTTCAAAATGAGGCTCTCTCCCGAAGCGGGCACACCCTATAACCGGCAGGCCCTGAACAGAGTTTTTAGGGAAAGCAAATAATTTAGCCAATTCAATGGTAGAAACATAAGCTGTCGGTGTAACGGCTATAGCGTTCTCAAACATAAATACAGGATGAGAAAAATGCGACAAGTATTTTCTGAGTTCTCCAAATGCGGTAACTCCGTTGTTGTGCTGATACGACCATTCTTGGATAAACGCAGGTTCAGTGAACGACTCATCTCCTTGAGTTAATGAACACAAAAAATTTGCAACATTTTTACTTGTTTTCGCATCTCTTGCAAGCACATAAGAAGCACTGCACCACAATCCGTTTGCCTGACTCACCTGGATGCGTTCTATGGCTTTTTCGAGTTTTTTAATTAGATCGTTCACAACATACGACTTATAAGTGTATGTTGTGCTATCAGATGTTCCCAACGATAGTCCCTGTGTAATTCCCTTTGACTGAGTATCATTAGAACTGATAGTCTTCCCTATAGATTTGGAATACCCATATCCTATATGTGCACCAGTACCTTCAGCCCTTGCGCTCATCCCCAAATTAACAGAATGGGTTTTGTTTATGGAAGTGCTGATTCCTTCACTATGGGAAAGGGTCTCCATTTCACTAAATGTTTCTGTCGAATTTTTCCCCAACTGAAATTGATAGCCCGAAAATGGTGTTAATGCTGTAGCGATATCTTCATATCCGGTTAGAATCTGACGCACCTTTTCTTTATCTAATGCTTCGGCTAAGATGAGGATTACATAGCTATCTTCCTCATTTTTAGGAACAATGCCATTAAGCAATTTGTCTATCCCTTGTGACACATATTCCTCGGACTTATCCGAAGGGACATTGCAAAGGCAAGAAATTGATTTGTATGTCTCAAAATCCAGAAGTTTCTTCATCACTGTGCTGGTTTCCCCAGAGTCAACGATATCAATCTCACTTCCAAAGAAATTTCCTAGAAGAGAATCGGACAACAACCCTATGTCGTTTCTGCTATCCTCATTGCGCCCTTCACCAGTATTCTGAGTCACAAAAAACATTTCCACATTGCTCAAAGTGCGCCTTATCACAAGTCCTAAAGAGTTGCTGCTCCCCGAAAAAACGCTAAGTACATTTTTAAAGCAATCAATGATCTTTTCATTTTTGTCATATACCCATCGACCAATGCGCACAGATCGAATGTTCGAACTGTATGATATCTTGGCTTTTTTATTGTAGAATTCATCAAAGGGAAGGACCGCACATTCCTCTATGTGATCCAAATATGCCTTGTCCAATGTGAAGGCAATTTTGTCAAGGTTCTGAAGAAGCTCCTCCTCTTTTGGAATTCTTTCCATTGGCTCCATTAGCATAATCTCCTCTATGCAAGAATGTAACTAAATACAACCACTCCTGCAATGATAACTAACACTATAATGACACCTGCGATGACAACTTTCTTGAATTTTGCTTTTGCCACAAAATTCGCAACCTCGTTGAGATATAGTAGGTAGTCCAGATTGAAACTCTCCGCCGCGACTGCATAATACAATCGTTCAAGATAATTCTTGTTCCATTTCTCCTTTGGCTGCTTATTTGCATAACTGTTTCCGATGAATGCATCTTGAACTATCTTGTTCTCACAGAGATCCTGAATTTCTGCCGCAGTAAGCTTACACATTTTCACATCTTTTGCGATTGCTGCACGATCAACAACTCCATTGCGCGTGTACCTCTCAACCATTATTATTCACACTCCATATCGTAGAATTCAGATCCTGCTGGCATAGCAGCAATGCCTCCTCTGCCGAAACGATTTTCTTGTGGAGCTCTTCCATGGCTTTTTTGTCAGAGAGTTTCGCCTTCATAAGAATAGAGTAATTGTCCATATTAAGCACGAATTCTGCCTGCACCTGATTCAGCAGCGTGGATACTGCCTTTTTATAGTCCTCTGTGAAATCCGATGCCATCTTCCCGGTGATGGTTGCCAGTTCGCTGGTAACATCTTCCTTAAAGGACTCCTTATCGACCGTAGTTCTTTCCCAAAACAGCACATTTTCAGTACGTCGATTGCTGTCATATATATCTCCAAATTCGACAAGATTTGTTGCTTTTTTGACTTCCGGGGGAATGATTTCACAAACATATGCCTTTGCTTGTTCACTAATATTGCCGTTATTACGGATAACGGTCTGGATTTCTTCTATAAAGGAATCACGCACTTTTTCCAGCACAGTCTGTCTGGTCTTAAGGAATTCTCTTGTATAGTCCGAAAGAATAGTTTTGACTTTTTGTTTGACATCCGCTTTGTGAGATTCCTTGGCTTTTACCTTACCAAGACCGAAAAACCAACCTTTGAGCAACTTCTCAATAAAAGACATTGTGGGTTGGTTGATATTTTGATATAGATAGTCCGCATCTAAATGAAGGACCTTGATTACCTCATCCGGAAGCTTTCCGTCCTTAATCTCATACCGTTTGTATGTTTCGGAAATGCTCTCCTTCAAAGCTGTACGCAACTGCTCAATCTCACGAGTCACTGTGCTGATATCTTCTTGATTTTGCTGGTCCAAAGACTTGGCCGTTCTGCTCATGACGGAAAGTGCTTTATCTACGCTATCGATAATAGCAAACGCCTTTACTGCGCCAGCATATTTTTCACCATAAATCAAAATTTCTCGTTCAAGAGCATAAACACCCGAGCCAATTCTCATAGCAGTCAACCTATCATCGTCGGCCAAAGCCCTTTCCATTGCTTCGTCGCAATAAGCAAGCAGTTTTTTTGTTGCGCATTCCGATGTTGCAACATGATTTAAGCTATAATACCGCCCATCCTCCTCATCGACAACTTCGTTATATCTATTCTTAATTAAACGATCCTCAACAGGGGTAGAGACTTGGTTTTCTTTGGCCTTTGCCGCATACCCATATAACGCAGATGTAAAGAACAATTTCTTGTTCGCAAGTGCTATGGAAAACTCCTCACCACTGTCTTCAACACTATCAGTATCGCCGTCTTTTTCTTTCTTTTTTTTATGGACAATTTTTGCTTCACGTAAAGTTTGACGTTGCTCGGGATCATTGAAAGAATCTATTAAGTTAATTACAAAGAGCGATCTGCCAATATCGATGCTGGTTTTGCTATCCTTTTCCTCGGCGTCTTTAAGGTAAGATAAGAGCGCATTATTGCCAGATCCTTCGAGCTTGTTGGGTGCAGCCACAAAGACAAGAATTGAATGCGTTTGTTCAGCCAGAGCATCTTTCAAGACCTCCTGATGCTCCAGATAATTGCTGTCGGCTCCGGGAGTGTCATAAATAGTAAATTGGATGCTCGGCGTGTCCAGCGGAATAGGAAATCGAATTTTTATGACCGATCCCACATCTTTTAGACAATTGAATTTCTTCAGAATTTCAAAAACTTGTACATGCTGCAGTTCATGGCTGACCGAATTGATTACCTTTTGGATGTCCTCCCGAACCATATTCTCAGTTGGAGCAGCGCCAAATTCGAATACGTTCGTTTTTTCGTTCCAAATGAGTTCGGAAAAAAATCCTTCAATTTCAAAAATGATTTTTACAGGTTCTCCTTTCTGAGGGCTCTTGATTTCGAACATCCGAGCAGTTTCAGAATGAATCGCTTCAGGAAGAATCCTGTATCCTAAGATTGCATTAATCAGAGTTGATTTACCGGTACTGTACACTCCGGCGAAACAAAGATTGATGTTATTGTCACCCATGCAATCAATCTTTTCTCGAATGAGCGCTGAAGCCTTATAGACTTCTTGCGAAAAACTATCTATGCTCTCTTTGACGGCAGGAGTATCTGTCTGAATGGTATGGAAGTCCTCCCTGTGTTTTTTGAGAATAGCAATTGCCTTTTCACCATGTTCCTTTACTTTTGTGTAGGTTGTGTTCATGTCAGGCAATTCTGCTAACAGGGTAGCATTAATTTTCACACTGTGCCCTTCGTTGTAATATTCAACCATTTGCTCAAAATCTCCAAAATCACTTTTTGTTGTAACTACTTCCATGTCTACAGAAGATTCTCCGTCAAACGCTTTAGCAATATCTTCAAAAAAGGCGTCACCATGATCCTGCAGAATGAATTGTCCTTTTTTGTTCATGTACTTGTATAGCTTACTATCGCTCCGAATGGTGACAGGGGTGCCTTCTGCACCAAAGCGTTCAAACAGCACTTCCTTTTTCGCAGGATGATATGTCATTTTCAGCTTTTGGCTACTCATCGTTAATTTCCTCCTCATTTATTCTATATTTTAGTTGATGGTTTGAATGTTCTCCCCTTGGCTTCTTAGCCACATATCAATTCCTTTGCCGAACACCTCTGCAGTGACGAGCCACCCGTCCTCGTCCTGCTCCACGATCTCCGCTGTAGGTAGCCGATCCAGCACTGCCTCAATAGATGGTCCAGTGTATTTGAACTTGATGTGTTCCAGCTTGCCGCCGTACATGAACTGTACCCGCTTACGGAACTCCCCTTCCTGGAAGCGGTCTTTATAAGGCACCGCGAAGTGCTCCTCCGTTACTCTGAACGAGCGAATTCGGTCGATGCGGTAGATGGTTGGGAACAGGTCGTCCGGGTTCTCAAAGCTCTCTTTATCCTCCAGAAATGCAGTGAGGTAGAAGTAGTATTCGGAGAACATGATGCCCACCGGTTTGACCTTGCGTTTTACCAGTCGAGGCTCCTTTAGGCGCTCATACTCAATCTCTATTATCTGATGGTTCTGAATGGCCTGTCCCAGATCCCACATTCCATTCAGCACTGGCTGCCCATGGCGTGGCTCGATATAGTGGTACTTCTCATTTGCCAGCAGTTCCTGCACTGCTTTGCGGTTCCGCTCCGGCACACAGCAGGCGATCAGCTTGTCCAGAATCGGGAACATCTCGTCCCGGCGCATGGAGCGGCTCTCCAGCAGGATCTTGCACACCGCCAGGATCTCGCTGTTCTCCAATGTTCGCAGCGCAGGATTCTCCATGCGGTAGCCTCGCGCTTTCTTATCGTAGACCACATCCTGGAGAAGGCCTTCTTCGACAAAAAAACAGCGCAGCGCCTCTATGTCACGCTGGATGCTCCGTTCTGTGACATGGAAGTGCTGCGCCAATTCTTTTTTCTTCAGAATTTCTCCGCTGACCAGCTTGGAGTAGATCTGCAATAAGCGTTCCGATTTCACAGCTGTCGCGTCCATAAGGGCCTCCCATCAGATGTATATATGCTGGCAAGCATAAAATACTATCTGTAAATTATGATAATATAATTTTCTGCTCATGTCAATTATTGTCGCGATTCGGTAACATTAAGGGTGCTTGGAGGAATCGCAGATGAAAGAGATTTACACAGAGAAATACCGCCAGATCGGGTTGAAAATTGCCTACTATCGCAAGCTCCGGGGGCTAACACAGGAGGAGCTGGCGGAGCAGGTGGGGCTGACACCGGCCTTTATCGGACATCTGGAAGCACCCAACATCCCCAAGGCACTGTCGCTGGACACCCTGTTTGACATTGCCGCCGTACTGGAGGTTCCGTCGCATAAATTTCTCAATTTCGAGGATAACTGACAAATTATATTTTCATTATAGCATATAGTCTGGACAATAGTTGTCCTTTTTGAAATATTTTCTATTTTGTTTTGTATTGCTTTTTACTATTCCTGTGCTTATTGTATCTTACTACCAAGAGACTCTGCGCACGAACGAACTGTTGAAAGCACTATACGGCAGCTTCTACGAAAGACTTCCTGCGAGGCAGCTCAAGGCTGAGATCAAGTTATCTCGCCAAACGCTCACTAAGCGGCTGGATAAGTTCAATCACAGTTTAGTACTGCAAATTATTGACTGTAAAGACCAGATTGCCGAGGATTTGCCCATCGACAGCTTCATTACAGGGTTCTGTCTGGCGCGGGAGTTTATGAGGACGCCGTAATCTAGGACGTTGAGGAGAGTATCACCACCGACACCAGCACCACCACTTTCAGGCCTGGTATAACCTGTAACCGCGGCCAGATTGTCACGCCCCTATGGCGCTCCCAAGGCAGCACCGCCTCTGGCAGCGTGAACCTCTTCACCAACGTGGAAAACAGCACCTACTATGCCGACGCAATACTGTGGGCTGTCAAAGAGGAGACCAACAAGGAAAACAGCAATATCACCTTCAGCCCCAACGCGGACTACACCCGCGCTCAGACTGTGGACTTCATCTGGAGGCAATGGTAAAGTAACATAAATCCCAGCGAAACAAGGAGTGGCACACCGCTTGGTGTGCCACTCCTTTTACATGCTCTGAACGTATTTGTTGGTGTTGCCCCTATGCGGAGAGCGCATTGTCCCTTCCGCTTTTTTCTATTCGCCGATGCGGGTGATGTCGTGGATCCACTTGCCGGAGCGCAGGCGGTAAAGTCCGATGGGCGATTTGATGATGTACTCGATCATCAGGCAGAGACAGAAGACCTCATTCGGCACCTTGAGTACAAGGCCCAGAAGGCACATCGCCGGCAGCGTGCCGCACCAGAGGGGGAAGTTGTCGATAAAGAGCGAGGCGTTCACGTCGCCGCCGCCGCGCAGCACGCCCACGACCATCGTCGTTGAAAAGCTGTGCAGCGGGATGGCGCAGGCATAGCAGGTGAGCATGGCGCTGCACAGGCGCTCCGCCGCCGGAGAGAGGGAGAACAGCGGCATGACGAACGGACGCATGAGCGAGACGAACATGCCGTATTCCGCAACGCCGAGCACAAGGCCGAAGCCGAACGCCGTGAAGCACAGCGCCCTGCCGATGTTGTAAACACCTTTTAGATTGCCCATGCCGATCTCCTTGCCGACGATGACGGACACCGCCGCCGCAATGCCGAACACGCCCGAGGTCATGAGCTTGTCGATGTTGCCGGCGAGCGTGTAGGCGGCGATGAGGTCGGAGCTGTCGGCCATGTGGCCCATGATGACGGTGATCATCGAAAAGCCCGTGCCCCAGAGCGTTTCGTTGAGCAGCACCGGCGCGCTGTAGCGGAAAAAGCGGCGCAGCATGTCCATGCCGGGGTGCAGGATGGCGTGCTTCATCAGCGGCATCGTGCGGCAGCGGAAGGCATAGGAGAAGGCGGCGATGAACTCCACCACGCGGGACAGCAGCGTCGCCACCGCCGCGCCCGTGATGCCGAGCACGGGCAGGCCGAGCTTGCCGAAGATGAGCACGTAGTTGCCGATGGTGTTGCAGAGCATCGAAATGGCAAAGACGACCATGCCGAAGCGCGGATTTTCGATGCTGCGCTGCATGCCGATGTAGATCGAGGAGAGTGAGTTGAGGATATACGAAAAGCCGACGATGCGAAGATACGGCTCTGCCAGCTCGATGAGAGTCACGTTGTCGGTGATGAGATAGAGCACCTGCGCGGGGAAGGCGCAGAGGATGAGCGCAAACAGCACGCTCACGCCGCCCGCGATCATAAAGCCGATGCCCATCACGCGGTTGATGCTCTCGTGGTCGCCGCGGCCCCAGTACTGGCTGATGAGCACGCTCGAGCCGCTTTGCAGGCCAAAGACGATGAGCTGGATGATAAAGACCGGCACGTTCGCCACCGTGACGGCAGACATCTGGTCGCTGCCGAGCAGGCCCACCATGAACGTATCAAGAAAGCCGAGCGAGGTGGTGATCAGGTTCTGCACGATGACCGGCAGCGCCAGCAGGAAAAGACGCTTGTAAAAGCCCTTGGGCTGATGAAGATAGGAAAGCATAAAAACCTCAAACGTTGAAATTACAGCATGGGGAAGCGCGTGTCGTGGTGCGCTTTGAGCGCGCTCGCGAGCGCGTCGATGTCCGCTTCCGACGTGTCGGGGCCGAAGCTGATGCGCAGCACGCCCGCGGCGGTCTTTTTGTCAAGGCCCATCGCGCGGTAAACATGGCTCAGCTGCCCGCGGTGGCACGCCGAGCCCGCCGAGATGCAGATGCCCTGCGCGCCGAGCTCCGTGACGACGTTGGCCGACGGATAGCCGACGAGCGAAATGGACAGGATGTGCGGCGCGGTCCCGTCGCCGATGCGGACGACGCCCGGAAGCGCAAGGAGCTTTTCCTCGGCATAGGCCTTGATCGCAGCCATATGGGCGAGCTTTTCGTCAAGATGCCCGCACCTGAGCTCGACGGCTTTGGCAAAGCCTGCGAGCTGGCCCGTCGCCTCCGTGCCGGAGCGAAGGCCGCGCTCCTGCCCGCCGCCGAAAATGAGCGGCTTCGGCGCGCGCACGCGCTCGCCGAGGTACAGCGCGCCCACGCCCTTGGGCGCGCCGACCTTGTGCCCGCTGACGGAGATGAGGTCAGCACCCAGCGTGTCGGCGCGGAAGGGAAGCTTCAAAAAGGCCTGCACCGCGTCGGTGTGCAGCAGCGCGCGGGACTTTCTGGCTTTCAGAAGCTGCGCGGTCCCGGCGACGGGGAAGACGCAGCCCGTCTCGTTGTTGACGAGCATCATCGTGACGAGCGCGGTGTCCTCGCGCAGCGCGTTCTCGACCTGTGAGGCGGTGATATCGCCGTTTTTGTCGGGCTTTAAGTAGGTGACGGTGCAGCCCTCCTGCTCGAGCGCCTTGCAGGTCTCAAGAATGGCGCTGTGCTCCACGGCGGTCGTGATGATGTGCTTTCCGGCGTGGCGGTTCTGGTGCACAGCCAGACGGATGGCCCAGTTGTCGCTCTCGGAGCCGCAGGAGGTGAAGATGAGCTGCTCCGCCTTGCAGCCGAGCGCGGCGGCAACGGTCTCGCGCGCGGCGTCCACCGCGGCTTTTGCCTGCTTGCCGAAGGGGTACTGCGAGCTGGGATTGCCCCAGCCGGAAACCAGCGTATCATAAACGGCGCGCGCCACTTCCTCGGGAACAGGGGTGGTGGCCGCGTGATCGAGATAGATCATATCGGGAAAATCCTTTCTTTGGACTTGTCAGAATGCTCAAATGATTATACAATATAAAAGCGAAAAAGCAAGGGCAGCGGGCATCTTTTGCCCCAAAAAGACGGAATGACCGGGTATTTGCCGCCCGGAATGCGGAAAAGGATACAAGGATACATGAAAGTTGCGATCTGCACCCTCGGGTGCAAGGTGAATCAATATGAAACGCAGGCGCTTGAGCAGGAGCTCAGGCGCCGCGGGCACGAGCTGACGGAATTTGAGGACACGGCGGACGCCTATATCGTCAATACCTGCTCGGTGACGGCGGTGAGCGACAAAAAGTCGCGCCAGATGCTCCGCCAGGCCAAGCGCCGCAATCCGGACGCGGTCATCGCTGCCTGCGGCTGCTATGCCCAGACGCATCCGGAGGATGTGAAGGCGCTCGGGCTCGACGTGATCGCGGGTACGAACGACCGCGCGCATTTTATCGACCTTCTGGAGCGCGCCGCGCGGGACAAGACGCCCATCGTCGATGTGGACGACGTCTGGGAGCGGCGGAGCTTCGAGGTCCTGCCCGCGGGCGGCATGGTGAACCGCACGCGCGCGATGCTCAAAGTGGAGGACGGGTGCGTGAACTTCTGCACCTACTGCCTCATCCCCTACGCGCGCGGGCGCGTGCGCTCGCTGCCGATGGAGGAAGCAAAAAAGCAGGTGCGCGCCCTGCGCGAGGAGGGCTACCGCGAGATCGTGGTCACAGGCATTGAGATCTCGTCCTACGGCTCGGACTTTAAGGATGGCACGTCGCTCATCGACCTTCTGGAGCTCATCGCGCGCGAGGGCGGGGATATGCGCATCCGCCTGGGCTCGCTCGAGCCGCGCACCATCACGGAGGAGTTCTGCGTTCGGGCGTCGAAGCTCCAATACCTCTGCCCGCACTTTCACCTTTCGATGCAGTCGGGCTGCGACGCGACCCTGAAGCGCATGAACCGAAAATACGACACGGCGCGCTATATGGCGTCCTGCGAGCTCCTGCGCCGGTACTTTGACGACCCCGCCATCACGACCGACCTCATCACGGGCTTTCCGGAGGAGACGGAGGAGGAGTTCGCGCAGACGCTCGATTTTATCGCGCGCGTCGGCTTTGCCGACATGCACGTGTTCCCGTACTCCATCCGCCCCGGCACGAAGGCCGCGGAGATGCGCCAGATCGACATGCCCGTGCGCGAGGAGCGCGCCGCGCGCGCTTCGGCGGTCGCGAAGGAAATGCATGAGACGTATCTTGCGCGCTGCGTGGGAAAGACCTTCCCCGTGCTCTTTGAGCGCGACCGCAGGGGCGGCAGCGCAGGCCACGCGCCGAACTATATGGAGGTCTCCGTCGCGCAGGAGGGGCTGCATAATCAGGTCCGGAACGTGAGGATCACGGCGGCGGACGGCGGGAGCCTTCGCGGCGAGCTGGAGGAGTGAGCCATGGCCGATCATTTTTACGCCTACATCTCCCGCATGCGCTGCGTCAAGCGCTGGGCGCTCATGCGCAACACCGAGGAGGAGAACATTCAGGAGCACAGCTACATGGTCGCGGTGCTCGCCCACGCGCTCGCGCTCATCCGCACGCGCGTGTTCGGGCAGGAGACGGACGCGAACGCCGTGGCGGTCGCCGCGCTCTACCACGACGCGACCGAGATCCTGACCGGCGACATGCCGACGCCCATCAAGTACTATAATCCCGAGATCCGCGACGCCTACCGCAAGGTCGAGGCCGTGGCGGGCGACAGGCTCTTGTCCATGCTGCCGGACGTGCTGCGCACGGACTATGCGCCGTTTATCAAGGACGAGGACGAGACGGTACACCGACTTGTCAAGGCGGCGGACAAGCTGTCGGCCTATATCAAGTGCGTCGAGGAGCTCAAGGCGGGCAACCTCGAATTCAAAAAGGCGGCGGAGCAGACGCGGAGCGCGCTCGACGGGATGCGTCTGCCGGAGCTCGACTATTTCATGGAGCACTGCATGGAGAGCTTCTCCATGACGCTCGATGAGCTGGAATCATGCTGAAACGGAGGAAAACATCATGAACATCACCTGGCTGGGCCATTCCTGCTTTGTGGTCGAAAGCGCGGGCTGGCGCATCGTGCTCGACCCCTACTATGTGGAGACCTATCCCGCGCTGCACGTAAGCGCGGACGAGGCGCTCTGCTCCCACGGGCACCGCGACCACGCCTTTTTGGAGGCGGTGACGCTCTCGGGCCGCGAAAAGCCGGAGAGCCCCTTCACGGTCGAAACAGTCTCGACCTTCCACGACGAGGTGCAGGGCGCAAAGCGCGGGCAGAACACCATGCATATCCTGCGCGCCGAAGGACTGACGCTCGTGCACTGCGGCGACCTCGGCCATGAGCTGAATGAGACGCAGCTCGCGGCGGTCAGGGGGTGCGACGCGCTGCTGCTCCCTGTCGGCGGGTACTATACGATCGATGCGCAGACGGCGAAGCGGGTCGCAGATGCGATCACGCCGCGCGTCATCGTGCCGATGCACTACCGCTTCGGCGCGCACGGCTACCCCGAGATCGGCACGCTGGACGAATTTCTGGCGCTGTGCGATGAAAAGCGCGTGCACCGGCTCGCGGGGAACAGCTTTACGCTGACGAAGGACGCGCCCGCGGGCGTGATCGTGCCGCAGTTTGCCGAATAAGAGAAGAGAAAGGCCGCCCGCGAGGGCGGCCTTTGCCGTATAAAGCCCGTCTCTTTTGCGTAGACTATAGTGCTGCCCCGCACGAGCGGGGCGAAAAGGGGGACGGACGATGAAACGCGAACTGCGCCGGTGGGAGATCATCGGCTTTTTTGTCACGGCGGGGCTGGGAACGTTGCTGCACTTTGTCTACGACTGGACGGGCGGGAGCCGCGTGGCCGCGGCGTTTTCGGCGGTGAACGAATCGACCTGGGAGCACATGAAGCTGCTGTTCATCCCGTTCCTTGTGTTCACGGTGGCGGAATTCGTCGTGTTTTCCGACGCGTTCCGGAACTTTTTCGCAGTCAAGGCGGCAAGCATCCTGCTGGGGCTCATCAGCATCCCGGCGCTCTATTACACGCTGACGGGGATGTTCGGAAAGCTGCCGAGCTGGGTGGATATGAGCATCTTCTTCCTCGCCGACGCGCTGACATATTTCGTGAGCTGGCGGTGGCTGACGGCCGGGCGGCTGCGCGGGGGCGCGATGCAGCTCGCGGGCTTCATCGCGCTATGGCTTGTGCTGTTCGCCTTCGTCTGGTGCACGTATCGCACGCCGCACCTGCCGCTTTTTCTGGACCCCGTGAGCGGCTGCTACGGGCTGGAAACGGCCTGCTGAGGGCGCGGCCTGCCGCGATATACAAATAGTATTAACGCATCACATCCTGCAAGGCACGTTCTTGGTCCGGTCCGGACCGGGCGGGACTTTGGACGGAAACGACGCGGAAACGCGCCGGAGAAAGTTGCCAAAAAGCGGCCGGACGCGCGGTTTTTCCGCCGTGGCCGACCGCTTTATCGCGCTTGCACAAAAAAACGACAGATTAACATAATGATTTCAATAAAACGATTCTACGATGAGTTATCCACAGTTTCCACAGAGTTTTCCACACTGGTAAAAAGAGGGAAAATCATGGATTTTCAAATGACAGCAGGAGAGGACGGAACGCCGTGTGAAAAGCGGACTGGTGAAAACACCACGTGTCGAAATTTACATAATACTGCCATATGGGGCGGCAGCGCAGAACAGAAATTCGAGTGGTTGCCATAATGCGCGGATTTTGCAAGCCGGAATCGTCCGCCGTCAAAAAGGAAAGGCGCAGACCTTGACAGGTCCGCGCCTTTTTTAGATAGATCCTGTCGACCGCTTCACACGATCGGATCGTCGATGTCCCTTGTCGCATACGCATTGAGCGACCAGTCGGCCCGCGCGCCGGCGAGGTACTCGTAATACCCCTGCGCGCCGATCATCGCGCCGTTGTCGCCGCAGAGCCTGAGCGGCGGCAGATAGAGCCGGTAGCCGTGCTTTTGGCACTCGCGCTCGAGCGCCGCGCGGATGAACGAGTTGGCAGCAACGCCGCCCGCGGCGACGATGACCCTGCGTCCGCTTTGACGCATGGCGAGCATCGCGCGCGGCACGAGCTCATCCACGACCGCCTGCGTAAAGTCGCGCGCGAGCGCCGCGCGGTCGATCGCTTTGCCGGTCTGGTCGGCGTTGTGCGCAATGTTCACAACAGCGGTCTTGAGGCCGGAAAAGCTCATATCGAGCGGGCAAGCGTCGATCTTTGCGCGCGGAAGATCGTAAACGCCGCCCTCGCTCTCATGCGCGAGCCGGTCCATCGCCGCGCCGCCGGGGTAGGGCAGGCCGAGCACGCGCGCGGCCTTATCGAAGCACTCGCCCGCCGCGTCGTCGCGCGTCGCGCCGAGGAGGGCGAAGTCCGTATAGTCGCGCACATCGACGATGAGCGTGTTGCCGCCGGACATGCACAGAGCGAGAAACGGCGGCTTGAGCTCCGGAAACGCCAGATAGTTCGCCGCGATGTGCCCGCGGATGTGGTGCACGGGAATGAGCGGCACACCGAGCGCGTAGGCGGCGGATTTGGCGAAGTTGAGCCCCACGAGCACCGCGCCGATAAGCCCCGGCGCGTAGGTCGCGGCCACAGCGTCGATGTCCTTTTTCCCGACGCCCGCTTCCCGGAGCGCCTGATCGGTCAGCGCGGCGATAGCCTCGATGTGCTTGCGCGAGGCGATCTCCGGCACGACGCCGCCGTAGAGCGCGTGCAGGTCGGCCTGCGAGGCGATGGCGTCGGAAAGGAGCCTGCGCCCGTCCTCGACGACCGCGACGGCGGTCTCGTCGCAGGAGGATTCGAAAGCGAGGATCTTCATGCCTTCGCCCCCTCGTCCGCACCGAATTCCTTCGTCATGATGATGGCGTCCTCCTTCGGGTGGTCGTAGTAGTTCTTGCGGCGGCCCGCGCTGCGAAAGCCCCTGCTGCCGTAGAGCGTGATGGCGGGATAGTTGCCCGCGCGGACCTCGAGCGTTAAAAACGCAAGGCCGCTGCCCTCGGCAAAGCGGACAAACACGTCCAGCAGCTGCCCGGCCACGCCGCCGCGGCGGCTGGACGGGCGGACGGCCATCTTGGTGATGCAGCCCTCGTCCGCCACGGCGAGCAGGCCCGCGTAGCCGACAAGGCTGCCGTCGTCCGCGTCGAGCGCGACGAGAAACGCCGAGCATGCGTTTTCCAGCTCCTCAGCAAACATATTGCGCGACCAGGGGTTCGAGAAGCACTCGCGCTCCAGCTCGCTCACGTCCGCAAGGTGCTCGTTCGTCATCGGCACGATGCGGACCTTTTTTTTCAACTGTTCCATGATATTTCCTCCAATGCTGCGCGCGGCGCAGACGGTTTCGCTTCGTTTATCCCTTGCACTCCAGCCAGTTTCTGCCCCAGTGGGCCTCGGCGGTCAGAGGGACGGAGAGGTGCACGGCGCCCTCCATTTCCTCGGTCAGAAGCCGGGCGACGGTCTCCTTTTCCTCCTCCGGGCACTCGACGATCAGCTCGTCGTGCACCTGCAGGATGAGCCTTGCCTTCAGGCGCTCCCGGCGCAGACGCTCGTCCACGCGCACCATGGCGAGCTTGATGACGTCCGCGGCCGTGCCCTGAATGGGCATGTTGCGCGCCACGCGCTCGCCGAACGAGCGGGTGTTGAAGTTGCTGGCCGTCAGCTCAGGGAGCGCGCGGCGGCGGTGCATCAGCGTTTCGACATAGCCGCGTTCCTTCGCGTTGGCGACGACCTCGTCCATATAGCGGCGGATGCCGGGGAAGCGCTCGAAATACGTTTCGATATAGGCCTTCGCCTCGTAGACTGGCACGCCGATGTCCTGCGCGAGCGAGAAGGCGGAAATGCCGTACACGATGCCGAAGTTGACGGCCTTCGCGTGCGAGCGCATCTGCTTCGTTACCTCGCCGGCCGGTACGCCGAACACCTGCGAGGCCGTGACGGTGTGGATATCCTCGCCGGTGAGGAACGCCTGCTTCATCGCCTCATCGTCCGCAATGTGGGCGAGAAGCCGCAGCTCGATCTGGCTGTAGTCCGCGTCCACGAGGACGCAGCCCTCCGCGGGCACGAACATGCGGCGAAACTCGCTGCCAAGCTGCGTGCGCGTGGGGATGTTCTGCAGGTTTGGCTCGGTCGAGCTCAGACGGCCCGTCGCCGTGACGGTCATCTGAAAGCTCGTGTGGATGCGCCCGTCGGGCGCGATGACCTTCAAAAGCCCGTCGCAGTAGGTCGAGCGGAACTTCGCGTACTGGCGGTACTGCAAAACCTCCTCGACGATGGGATTCTCCCAGCGGAGGTTTTCGAGCACGTCCGCGTTCGTGGACCAGCCGGTTTTTGTTTTCTTGCCGTGCGGCAGCTGCAATCTTTCAAAGAGCACCTCGCCGAGCTGCTTAGGGGAGTTGATGTTGAACGGCCCGCCCGCTTCCTCATAGATGTGCTGCTCGAGCGTTTTGAGCTGCGCTTCCATCTCGCCGCCGAAGGCCGCGAGGGCGCTCGCGTCCACGTGCATGCCCGCGTGCTCCATGCGCGCGAGCACCGCGCACAGCGGCAGCTCTACCTTATAATAAAGCTCGTGCAGCGCGCGCTCCTCGAGCATGGGAGAGAGCGCTTCATAGAGCGCCGAAACGGCGCTGACATAAATGTGGAAGGCCGTCTCGGCCTCGACCGTGTCGCCGAGCATCGAAAAGGCATCGGGATCGAGGTGCTTCGGCTCGGCGAGCGTCTGGCGGAAGTAGGCGGCATAGAGCGAGGCGATGTCGTATTTTCCCGCCGTCGCGTCGAGAAGGTACCCTGCGAGCGCCGTGTCGAACACAAAGCCCTCGATGGGAAGGCCGTTTTCAAGCAGCGTGCGCTGGAGATCCTTGACGTTGTGGCTGACCTTTTTGATGTCGTTTGCGAACAGCGCGCGCAGCAGCGCGTTCCAGTCGCCCTCGTAGCGGGAGAAATAGAACTCGGCGGAAACGGCGGCGTCCTTCCCTGTATCACAGTCCACGATCACGCCCGAAAGGTCGGGCAGCGCCAGGAGCGTCACGTGCTCCGCTTTACGGAAGCGCGCGAGATCGTCCTCCGCCTGCTTTGCCGTGGTCACGGCCTCGGCAGTCACGGTGAGATCGACCTTTTCCTCGGCGGCGGGCGCATCGGCTGCCGGCTTGAGGCCGTATTTGTCGATGAGCTTCGTGAACTCGAGCTTCATAAAGAGCGGGTAGAGCACATCCGACGGCGCTTTGCGCAGGTTCTCCTGCGGGGCGAATTCGAGCGGCGCGTCCGTCACGATGGTCGCAAGGTGGAAGCTCCGGCGCGCGCTTTCCTCGCCCGCGGTGAGCTTTTTGATGACGTTGGGCTTTGCGTCGATCCCGGGGAGCAGACGGTAGATCTCGTCAATGCTCCCGTATTTCTGGATGAGGGCCATGGCCGTCTTTTCACCCACGCCCGGCACGCCGGGGATATTGTCGCTCGCGTCGCCCATGAGCGCCTTGAGATCGACGATGCGGACGGGGTCGAAGCCGTAGGCCTCGCGGAACGTCTCGGGCGTCATGTCCTTCGTCGTGGTCTGGCCCATGCGCGTGGAGATGAGCTTGACGGTCGTGCGGTCGGTGACGAGCTGGAGGGAGTCCTTGTCTCCCGTGGCGATGACGCAGTTCCAGCCCGCGCGCTCGCACCTGCGCGAGATCGTGCCGATCAGATCGTCCGCTTCAAAGCCTGCAAGCTCGTAGCGGGGAATGTTCATCGCGTCGAGCACTTCCTTTAAGACGGGGATCTGCATGGCAAGCTCCTCGGGCATGGCGTGGCGCGTGGCCTTGTAGCCGTCGTATTCGAGGTGGCGGAACGTCGGCTCGCGGCGGTCGAAGGCGACGCACAGCGCCTCGGGCTTCTCCTCGTCGAGTAAGCGGCCCAGCATCGTGAGGAAGCCGAAAATCGCGTGGGTGAAAAAGCCGTCGCGCGTTGTGAGCGGACGGACGCCGTAATAGGCGCGGTTGACGATGGAATTGCCGTCGAGCACCATCAGCTTCATGGGATGCACCTCCCAAAGTGCAAATTTTTACTGACTACAGTATAGCGCAAAGCAACCAAAAACACAACACAAACAAAAGGCGGGACCGTCAGGAGATGAGAAAGTACAGCAGAAATGAACAGAATACTTGCATTTTCATAACGGGACCTTTATAATGTTGGCTGAAAATCCGTCTTGCTTCCTGAAAATATTTCAGGCGAGGAGCAAAACGGGAAAAGAAAGGGAGAATCTCATGGAAAAGCTTTTTAAGCTCAAGGCCAATGGGACGACAGTCCGCACCGAGCTCCTTGCCGGTCTCACTACGTTTATGACCATGGCCTACATCATCGCGCTCAACCCGAACCTTCTGACGAACTTCGCGGCCGGCACGCCGCTGTGGAACGGCGTGTTCCTTGCAACGTGCATCGCCTCGGCCATCGGCACGATCTGCATGGCGTTTTTCGCCAACAAGCCCTTCGTCATGGCGCCGGGCATGGGCCTCAACAGCTTCTTTGCCGTGGTCGTTGCCAACATCGCCGTCATCAACGAGTGCGAGTATGAGTCCGCGTTCCAGGCGGCGCTCGTCATCATCCTCGTCGAGGGCATCGTGTTCCTGATCCTCACGCTCCTGAAGGTCCGCGAGAAGATCGTCGAGGCCATTCCTCTCGGCGTGCGCTACGGTATCGCGCCTGCCATCGGCCTGATGCTCATGAACGTCGGCCTTGGCTCCAATGTCAGCATCTATGCCGAGGGCAACGGCTTTGCGAGCCCGTTCTACATGATGCGCGACTTCTTCGGCGCGCTCACGCCCAGCGTCATCAAGGGCAATATGGGCGATGCGGGCTACAACACCATGGTCCTCACCGTTGTGACGGCCTTCCTCGGCGTGTTCGTCATGGTCGTTCTCGCCAAGAAGGGCGTGAAGGCGGCCGTGCTGCTCGGCATGCTCTTCTCCTCCGTCATCTACTGGGCGGGCAGCGCCGTCTTCCTGCACGTGAACCCGTTCGCGAGCCTTGCAGCCGCGAGCTTCGTCCCGCCCTTCGCCGACATGGTCTCCACCACGCTCTTCAAGTTTGACTTTGCGGGCTTTGTGAATATCGGCTGGTTCACTGCGATCACGCTCGTCATCACCTTCTGCATGATCGACATGTTCGACACCATCGGCACGCTCGTCGGCACGGCCTCCCGCGCCGGTATGGTCGATGAAGAGGGCAACATGCCCAACATGAAGGAGGCCCTGCTCTCCGACGCCATCGGCACGGTCGCGGGCGCCTGCACCGGCACCTCCACCGTTACGACCTTCATCGAGTCTGCCTCCGGCGTGGAAGCGGGCGGCCGCACGGGCCTGACCGCGCTGACCGCGGGCGTCCTGTTCCTTGCCTGTATGTTCCTCGCGCCTATCGCCGCCATCATCCCCGGCGCCGCGACCTCCGCCGCGCTCATCTATGTCGGCGTGCTGATGCTCCAGGGCCTCAAGAACGTGGACTTTAATGACATGGATCAGATGCTGCCGGTCGCCATCATGCTCATCGGTATGCCCATCTCCGGCTCTATCGGCCACGCCATCGGCCTGGGCCTGATCTCCTACACCTTCGTCAAGGTCCTCTCCGGCAAGGCTAAGGACGTGAGCGTGCTGACCTACGTGATCTCCGCGCTGTTCCTCGTCAAGTTCTTTGCCGTTGTGTAATGTGTGAAAAGCAGTAAAAAAGGGGCGTCCCGGCGGGACGCCCTTTTTTTCATCCGTTCGGTGTGATAGGATGGCAAAATCGCATAGAGTAATAGGGAAACGGCGGCAAAGCCTTGAAAAATCAGGCTTTGCAACTGCCGGTTGATAAATTTGACAGTGCGCTTTCTTTCCCGCAACCGCGAAAATTGCTATGATAGGGCCATCAAAAGCGGTGCGCACGGCGCGCCGGAGATTCAGGAGGAAATGAAAAATGATTCTGGCAGATAAGATCATGACGCTGCGCAAGAAGGCGGGCTGGTCGCAGGAGGAGCTGGCGGGCCAGCTCGGCGTCACGCGCCAGTCGGTATCAAAATGGGAGGGCGCGCAGTCCGTGCCCGACCTTGACAAGGTGGTGCAGATGAGCAGGCTGTTCGGCGTGAGCACCGATTATCTTTTGAAGGACGAAATGGAGGACGAGGAGTTCGTCGAAGCTGCGGAGGAGGAAGCGCCGCTGCGAAAGGTGACGATGGAGCAGGCCGCGCGCTACCTTGCACTGCGCAAAGCCTGCGCGCCGAAGATCGCGCTGGCGGTGGCGATGTGTATCGTCTCGCCGGTCGTGATCATCCTGCTTGCCGCGGTGGCGGACGCGGGGATCGGCGGCATTTCGGAGGATCTGGCCGCTGGGATCGGCGTGAGCGTCATTTTGGTGCTGGTCGCCGCCGCGGTAGCGATCTTCCTCTCCTGCGGGGCAAAGACAAAGGAGTTTGAATTCCTCGAAAAAGAGCCGTTTGAGACCGAGTACGGCGTGAGCGGCATGGTGCGCGAGCGGCGCAGGGCCTACGAGCCGACGGCCTCGCGCTGCACGATCGTCGGCGTGGTGCTGTGCATCCTTGCCGTGGTGCCGCTGATGCTCGGGGTCGGCCTTGCCTCGTCCGGCGTCGCCGCGATGCTCACGCGCGTCGCCCCGGCGGACGTTTATGCCGCGGCGGCGGTGGATGTGCTGCTGCTTTTGGTCGCCTGCGGCGCGGGTGTGCTCGTTCTGAGCGGGACCTACACCGCCGCGATGGATCAGCTTTTGGAGGAGGGCGACTACACGCGCAGGGAAAAGGCGCGCAGCGGCGTGAAGGGTACGGTCACGCTCATCTACTGGCTGGGCGTGACGGCGATCTTCCTCTTTTATACCTTCGGCCCCAACGGGAACGGCCAGCCCGGGTGCAGCTGGTTCATCTGGGCCGTCGGCGGCGTACTGTACGCGGCGGTGATGGGCGTCGTAACGCTCATCCTGCGGTGGAAAGATAAAATGTAAAGTATACTTGACAAGCGAAACGGTCGGTGCTATTCTAAAAGTAAAGCTGGCTTGACATTACAAAAATTTTACTTGACAGAAAACGGAAAACTGATATTATTTTGATATCACAAAGATATTCGAAGAGCTGATGAGAAGAAAAGAGGGAAGCATATGCTTTACATTGACCATCTGACCAAGACCTTCGGCGAGAAAAAAGCCGTGGACGATCTTTCGCTCCATATCGCGCCGGGGGAGATCTACGGCTTTATCGGCCACAACGGCGCGGGTAAGACCACGACGCTCAAATCCGTGGTCGGCATCCAGCGGTTCGACGCGGGCGAGATCACCATCGGCGGCCACTCCATCAAGACCGATCCCGTCGCCTGCAAGAAAATGCTCGCCTACATCCCGGATAACCCGGACCTCTACGAGTTCATGACGGGCATCCAGTACTTGAACTTCATCGCCGATATTTTCGGCGTGGAGGCGGAAAAACGGCAAGAGCGCATCCGCCGGTATGCGGACCTGTTCGAGCTGACGAGCGACCTTGCCCAGCCCGTCGCGGCGTATTCGCACGGCATGAAGCAGAAGCTCGCCATCATCTCGGCCTGGCTGCACGAGCCGAAGCTCATTTTAATGGATGAACCCTTCGTGGGCCTTGACCCCAAGGCCGCGCATATTTTAAAGGGCATGATGCGCGAGATGTGCGAGGACGGCGGCGCGATCTTCTTCTCGACGCACGTGCTCGAGGTCGCCGAAAAGCTCTGCGACAAAGTCGCCATCATCAAGGGCGGCAGGCTCATCCGCTCCGGCACGATGGAGGAGGTCAAGGGCGACGATTCGCTCGAGGAGGTCTTTCTCGAGCTGGAGGGCGAAACATGCTGAAAACGCTCGTCAAAAAGCAGCTGATGGAGATCTTCCGCAGCTACTTTTACAATGCAAAAACCAACAAGAAGCGCTCCGCTGCCGGCATCGCGGCCTATATCGCGCTCTTCGCCGTGCTGATGGTCGGTGTGATGGGCGGCATCTTCGCGGCGCTGTCCGTTGCTCTGTGCGCGCCGCTCACGCAGGCGGGAATGGGCTGGCTCTACTTTGCGCTGATGGGGCTTCTTTCAATCTTTCTCGGTGCGTTCGGCAGTGTGTTCAACACGTACTCGGGCCTGTACTTCGCCAGGGACAACGATCTGCTGCTCTCGCTGCCCATCCCGGTGCGGACGCTGATGGCCTCGCGCCTTCTGAGCGTGTACCTCATGGGGCTGATGTACTCGGCGGTCGTTATTGTGCCGGCGGTCGTCGTCTATTGGGTCACAGTGTCCGCGTCGCTTAAGCCGGTCCTCGGCGGCGTGCTGCTGACGGCGCTCATCTCGATCTTTGTGCTCACGCTTTCGTGCGCGCTGGGTTGGGTCGTGGCGAAGATTGGCCGGAAGCTCAAGCATAAGAGCATCATCACGGTCATCGTCTCGCTCGCGGGACTGGGCATCTACTATTTCTTCGTGTTTAGGGTGCAGACGGCGATCGAGCAGCTGATCGGCAACGCCGCGCTCTACGGCGAGAAAATTCGTGGCTCGGCGTATCCGATCTACGTATTCGGCGCGGCGGGCACGGGCGACGGCGTTTCGATGCTGCTGACCGCGGCGGTCGTGCTGGCGCTGTTCACGCTGATGTGGGCGGTGCTCTCGCGCAGCTTTTTGCAGATCACGACCGCTGCGGGCGGCGCGGGCAAGGCGGTGTACCGCGAGAAAACGGCCAGGCGGCAGAGCGTGGACGCCGCGCTTTTCCGCAAGGAGCTCGCGCGCTTCACGGCAAGCCCGAACTACATCCTCAACTGCGGGCTCGGCATTCTGCTGCTGCCGGTCGCGGGCATCCTGCTTTTGTGGAAGGGCGGGGAGGCGGTGTCGCTCCTTAATATGGTGTTCGGCGCGAACGGCAGCGCGGAGGTGCTGCTCTGCACGGGCATCTGCACGATCGCGTCGATGAACGACATGGCGACGCCCTCGGTCTCGCTCGAGGGAAAGAGCCTCTGGCTCGCGCAGTCGCTGCCCGTCGCGCCGCGGCAGGTCCTGCGCGCAAAGCTCAGGATGCAGATTGTGCTCACGGCCATCCCGGCGCTCGTGCCGATCGTCTGTATGGCGGTCATCCTGCCGCTGACGCCCATGCTGGCGCTCGCGGCGGTCACGGCGCTTGCGTATATCGTGTTTTCCGCGTGCCTGGGGCTGACGCTTGGCGTAAAGCGGGCGAGCTTTACCTGGACGAATGAGCTCATGCCCATCAAGCAGAACCTCGCCGTGGCGATCGCGATGTTCGGCGGCTGGGCCTATGCGCTGGCGCTCGCGGGACTGTACCTGTGGCAGGGGTGGAAGCTCGGCGCGAGCACGTATCTTGCGCTGTTCGCGGCGGCGACGCTGCTCGCCGCGGCGCTTCTGCACCGCTGGCTTGGCACAAAGGGCGCGCAGCATTTCGCATCGCTGTAACGAAAAAGGGAAGAGGACGAAAGCATTTTGCTTTCGCCCTCTTTTTGTTTATATGCGTCAGCTCTCCATATGCTTGCCGAGAAAGCCGGCGATGGCCTGTGCGAGCTTGTACTCGGTGTCGAGCTCGCCGGGGGCGGCCTCGCCCTCGGCGCCGACGAAGATCACGAGGCCCAGCGCGTCGCCCTCGGAGATGATGGGCGCGGCGATGGCCGCGCAGCAGCGGTCGAGCGACTCGGTGACGTAGACGCTGCGCTCGTTCGGCGCGGCGCGGTAGATGCCGCGATCCTCCATGATCTGCTCGAGCTGGGGGCTGATGCGTTTGCCGATGAGCTCGCGCCGCGCGCTGCCCGCGGCGGCGATGATGCTGTCGCGGTCGGTGACGGCGACGGTCGTGCCGGTGGACTTGCTGAGCGTGTCGCACAGCTGGGCAGCGAACTCATCCACGCCGCCCATGAGCGAGTACTTCTTAAAAATGACCTCGCCGTCCTTGCTCGTGTAAATCTCTAACGGGTCGCCGTTGCTGATGACATTGACACGGAAAACCTTGTCCTCGCGGCCTTTTGAGGACTGGATCAGCAGATTTTCGATATTTTCCGTGCCTGACTTAAAATTTGCGGCATCCTCCGTTTCCGCGGGGAGGGTCCCGCTTTTCAGAATGGAGTCGATGTCGGCTTTCAGCTGAATTTCGATGTGATCCTCATAGACGTTGATCCGCTGGAGCATCAGCTCTAAGTCGTTGCGTTCCAGCTTGGGCTTACGGAGGATATCGTCGAACACCTCTATGGCCGTCCGGGCCACACGGTTCACCTGAATGATGGTGTTGCGCTTGTCCTCCGTCATGGCGATCTGGTGGTTCAGCCCCTCAATGCGGTGCAGGAGGTCGTTTTCCAGTTCGTCATAGGTTTCCTCCAGCGTCTCCTCGTTTTCCGGGTGCTTCATAATGTCCCGGATGCGCTGGCGCTTCGTGGCTTTCAGTTCCTCCTGCAAGTCGGCCAGGACTTCGGCCAGATGTTCGGCGGAGCGCTCCGTCTCCGCAATGTCCGCGTCCTCCCGGTCGAGGTCGGCGTTGAGCCGCGCCAGCATCTCGCTGGAACTGTCTTTCACCTTCTGGACGTAGGCCTTTACCACCTCGTCCAGTTTGTCCACCCGGATGTGGTGGCTGGTGCAGGCTTTCAGCCCCCGCTTGTGGTACTCGCCGCAGCGGTAGGCATCCTTGAGGTCGCTGCGGCTCATGGCGAACATGGGGCTGCCGCAATCGCCGCAGAACAGGAAGCCGGAATAGGTGTTGTCGTTGATCTTCACGCCCCGGTAGCTGGAGGTGGTGCGCTTTTCCCGCAGGGCGCGGGTGGTGGCGAAGGTACGGTAGTCGATGATGGCCTGATGGTGGTTTTCAAACACCAGATGGTCGCTCTCGTCCCGCTTGATCTCCGCGCCGTTGATCTTCCTGCGGGCGTATTTGCCCTGCCGGAGGGTACCGATGTAGAAGTCATTGTCCAGGATGCCCTGCACCGTCACGATGGCCCACACAGGCTTCATCTGCCGCTTGCACTCGACGCCCTCTTTTTCCTTGCGCTCCCGCTCCGCCATACGGGGCGTGGGAATGCCCTGGTCGGTGAGATAGTTGGCGATCTTCTTATAGCCCCAGCCGCTGTTGTAGAGGGTGAAGATCTTGCGCACGATGTCCGCCTCGGTGGGGACGATCTCAAACTGCTGCGCCTTGTTGACGATGTAGCCGTAGGGCGCGGCGCAGATCCACTTGCCGTCGGTCTGGCGGCGCTTGATGACGGACTTCACCTTCTTGCTGGTATCGGTGACGGGCATCTCGTTGATGAGGAACTGGAACTGAATTTTCAGCCAGTCATCGTCGTTGGGGAAGTCAATGCCGTCCCCGATGGAGATGATGCGGATGCCCGCGTCCCGCAGATCCTCCAGCTCCACAAGGCCCCGCGAGTTGCGGCGGGAGAAGCGGGAGAAGTCCTTGACGATGAGGATGTCGTACTTGTGCCGCATCAGCTCCCGGCGCATGGTCTGGTAGTTTTCCCGCTGCTCGAAGGTGTAGCCGGAGCGGTCACGGTCCTCGTAAAAGGTCAGGCTGGAATCCGGGAACCGCTGGCGCACGAAGTCCGCGATGATGGCCTTCTGGTTTTCGATTGACGTATTATCCCGGTCCAGCTCCTCGTCCACCGAGATGCGGCAATAGCCCGCAATGTCATAGCGTTCGATCATGGTGCCTCACCGCCTTTTAAGTATTTTGTCATCTCCCGGTCGAAGTCGGAGATGTATGCCGCGTCCTGCTTTTTGCGAAACTCATCGTAAATTGCACCGACCTTTTTGACTACCGCTTCCCGCGAGATGTGACCTTTGCCGTCCAGCACCCTGCGGCGGTTGTTTTCGAGGAAGCGGTCTGTCTCGTCCAGCCAGTCCTGCATGGACATGAGTTGCTCGTCCTCCGCCATCAGTTCGGCGTAGTCGATGAACATGGTCACCAGCCGGTTCAGACGGGACAGCTCCTTTTCGTTCAGGTAGTTCTTCGCCACCAGCGTGTCGCTCTTGAGTATCTTTCCATCTGGCGCATCCTTCCATGTGGTGAGACCCATGGTGGGACTGTCCAGCGTGGCCCGCTCCGAAATCAGCTCGGCGGCAGTCTTGCCAGTAACGGCGTAGTGCAGCTTGTTCTGTACGAAGTCGTAGAAGGCTTTCGTAGTCTCGCTGTTTTTGTCGTAGTCATAGCTGCACTGCTCAAACACATCCGCGATTTTCTGGTACGCCCGGCGTTCGCTGGCGCGAATCTCCCGAATGCGCTCCAGCAGTTCGTCGAAGTAGTCTTTGCCGAATGGGCGGCCGTTTTTCATCAGCTCGTCATTGAGGACAAAGCCCTTCTGGATGTACTCTTTCAGCGTCCGCGTCGCCCACTGACGGAAGCGGGTGGCCTTTTTCGAGTTCACCCTGTAGCCGACCGCAATGATGGCATCGAGGTTGTAATGGTCTACGGTTCGCTTTACCTGCCGTTCACCCTCCTGCTGAACTGTTTCCATTTTGGAAACAGTTGAACTGCGTTCCAACTCGCCTTCCTCATAAATGTTCTGCAAGTGTTTTGACACAGCCGGAACATTCACGGCGAACAACTCCGCCATCGCCTTCTGCGTCAGCCAGAATGTTTCGTCCTTGAATATAACGCTGACGTATTCCTTGCCGCTCTCGTCACTGTACAGCAGCACTTCGCCGCGGCCTGCGATCTCATTTCCCATCTGTGTTCTCCTCTGTGTTCTCTGTCCGCTCCGGAAGTTGCGCTGCGTCGGTCACAATGTCCGTGACGAGCTGGCGGAAGCTCTCGGCGTTCTGCGGGGTAACGACCGGCTTGCCGGTTTCGGCTTCCAGCGCCTTGCGGGCAACGCCTGCCACGTTGCCGCCCCGGCGGGCGACCTGCTGGTTTTCGCCAAAGCCCTGCGGCTGTTCGGCTTTGGCAATATCGGTGGTGGAGGCTTCGGCCAGCATGGTCAGCACCAGCTCCAGATTGCTCATGTTGTCCCGGAGGTTTTCCTTCTTCAAGCCCTTGAAATTCTTGTACTGCCGCGTGCTCATGCCCGACCATGCGCGGGTGATTTCGTCCGTGAGGATGGCGTATTCCTTGCCCTTCTGCACGCCGCGCCTGCTCCACTCGCCCGTCAGCTCGTTGCGGATGCGAATGGCCAGCAGCCGCTGATGTACCCACTCCTCGGAGTATCCCTTTTTCAAATATGTTTCCAGTGCGCGGTCGATGGCCTGCTCCGGGTCGATGGTCTCCTCGATTCGCTCACGCCCCACCATCGCCAGCCACGCCTTGAAGGGCTCTGCTTTCTTGGAGGGGATGGACTGGATGATGCGCAAGAGCTGCTCCGTGTCGGCAACGTCGGTGAGACGATTTTTGCCGTCCGCCGCCCGCATTTTCAACTGGTGACAGTTTGTCACCAGTTCACTGCCTTCCTCTTTCAGCCGCTGTTTCAGCTTGTTCCAATACTTTCGCCCGGTGTTATAGTCGGGGCTGTCTGTCAGAACGCCGACAACGTCCACAATAGAGAAGTACCATTCCTCCCGTTCCGTGTCCCATGCCACGCGAATTTTCTGATCCTCGAAAAGCTGGATCGCGCTGTTCTCCGGCTCTTTCATTTTCCGCCTCCGTTCTGTCAAGAAATATTATATTCCGGATTGCTATTTTCAGATAACATTGTATCACGTACATTGCGAATATGCAACCTGAAAATGATTTACCAACTTCCATTTATGTACACGACAGAGCCGGCGCGGCCATCCGCCGGGGCTGCCGATTATTGTTTTTACTGACTTCTTCCCTTACATCTGCATGCCTGTGTTCATTTCCTGCCGCTGTCGCTGGACCTCCATCTCCGCCAACCGCTTCCGGTTATAGCAGAGAAGGTCGCTGGTGGCATCGGCCAGGTCCCGGTCACCGGACTCAAACACCGCGACAAGATATTTCTGCGCCTTGTACTTCTGGTACAGCGGCTTGAGCCGCTCCCGCAGAAGATCGTCCCGCTTCTCGCTGTTGCTGAGCCAGACTTCTACGATCTTGCAATGATCCCGAACGTTGATCTCCAAATACATTCCTCCAATCCGTTACCAATAGTTTCCGCCTGTGGCGTGCGCGTTATGCATGGGATTCACCTCCCTTCGTTTTTATGTCATGGTCTGCTGCCAGTTCTGTTCGTCCTCGTGGTCATTCGCCTTGTGACCGAGGGCGATTTTCTTTTCCCGCTCTTTCCGCAGTGCCTTGCTGTCGGTGTGGTGACGCGTGGATGTCACGGATTCAGCAGGCTGAAGCTGTTCCAGACGGTGCCCAAGCCCCACCAGAGCAGAAGCAGGACTGCCGCCGCCAGCGCCAGTGAGATAATTGTCGGGACACTCAAGTGCGGCAGGCGCAGCCGGGGCAGTCTGGGCAGAGAAAAGGACTTCTCTTTCAGCTTCCCAGCCTGTTGCATCGCTTCCCGCAGCGTCCGCAGCTCCCGCAGGATCTCCTCGGCCTGCGCCGCTGTCGGTACGCTGCGCAGCTTTTTGAGGAGCTCCTCCGTCAGGTCGTACTGCACCGCCGCGAGCCGGTACTGCGCACTGAGGATCGCCAACAGCTCCGACCATTCCTCCCGTGTGGGATGTACCTCCGGCGGTGGTGTCGGCTCCTGCGTGTTGCGCTGCTTGAGCTGTTCCAGAGATAATTTCTGCTCGGATTCTGAATCAGCTTTTATACATTCGATTTGATCAACGGACTGCACCATGGCCACGCACCCAGCCGGTGTCAGGGCTGTGGAAAGTATTTCCTGACCACCAACGGCCACATTCCCAAATACTGTGACGGCATCGCCCCGCAGGACAGCCGCTACACCTGTCGACAGTACGGCGCGATGATGCGGCAGAAGGAGCAGAACAAACAGCACCCGATCTACCGCCTGTTCAGCACCCGCACTGACACCATCCGCAAGCATCACCAGAGAGGAAAAATCTCTGATGACCTACGGCGGGAGGCGCTTTATCTTGCGGAGAGCTATCGGGACAAGGCGCTGATGGACAATGACTATGCCGAGAGCGGTTATGCGCAGGACATGGAGTTGGAGCACATTTACGCCGAGGCGGAAAAGCGGTTGAAGTGAGGAAGGGGGGCGTTCCCGTGTCACGAAACATGTATACCACTGCCGGGGACTGCCCGGACAACGAGGAACTGGCATTGCGGATGCAGAGCGGAGACAAGAGCGCCGCGGAGCTGCTGATCTCGCAGAACGAAGGGTATCTCACCAAGCTGGCACGGGAGTATGCGCCGTGGTGTGAACAGGAGGACTTGAAGCAGGAAGGAGCGCTGGCATTACTGGAGGCGGCAAGGCGATTTGACCCCGCCTACGGAACGAAACTTCTGACCTATGCAACACCCATGATAGAAGCGGCGATGGCGGATTGCGCCGCACAATTTTCTTTCTCTCTGTCCGTGCCTACCAGCCGATACAACCAACTCCGCAGGGTGGCACACCTCTGTGCCGAGATTCAGGACACATTCGATACCGAGTTGGCTAACGCGGTGTGCGGAGAACTGAATGTATCTGCCAAGGTAGCTGGGGCATTGATAAAAGAATACCGGACGTTGTTTTATGTCCGGCAGTTAGGCGACGATGTGTTTTCCGTCAGCTGCGGCGGCGATCCCGCCGTGGCCTATGACAAATACATGCGCAGAACGCTTTTGCGTCAACGGATGGAGGAGGTGCTGACCCCACGAGAGTTGAACTTGGTATGCAGCTACCACGGCATCGGCCAGCCGGACGATGCGGGAATGACCTTTCAGGAGTTGGCCATCCGTCTCAACTACAATGGCCCCAGCGGTGCAGAAAAAGCGTACAAGGCCGCGCTGCAAAAATTGAAAAAGGATTTGTACGCCGGTGCCTACGGTCAATGGCTCTTCGTTCAAAAAGCCATCCACAAAGCCAGAGCAGAAGCGGAGTCCGATTTTGGAAATTACGCAGCGACCCAAACCACATGGTTGGACGAAAAGGAATTGATGGAACGGTTTATCTGTGAGGTCGCCGCACTGATTCGAGTCCATGAAATATTTAGCGACGTATTGCAAAGAAAAGTATTTCAATGTGAGATATGATCAGGAAAATACATATAAGAAAAGCGTGCTGGCTCATAGACGAACCAGCACACTTTTTCACTTATGTTAGGCATTGCGCTTTTTATCCATATGTAGTATAATTAAGTAATAAAAATGGCTTAATCCCAACGTTTTTCGAGTGGGAGACGGCAATTTATATGGATCGATGAACTTGCGCATTTCTGTATGCCGTGGCGGCAGGAAGAAATGGCGCAGATTTGTCGTGCTTTTGAATGTAGCTAATACGCCCGACTGAAGCAAATTTTGGCGTTCGGTGGGCGAAAACATAGGAGAGAAAAATGGATAAACGACTTTTGTTGGCCAGCCCGCATATGTCGGACGAGGGCTATGAACTGGAGTACATCAACGACGCATTTCGGAAAAACTGGATCGCACCGCTGGGTGAGAATGTCAACGAGTTTGAAAAATCGATGGGCGCTTACATGGGCAAGGGATATCCTGTTGCCCTGTCTGCCGGTACGGCGGCGCTGCACCTTGCGATGATCCTCGCGGGCGTGAAGCCCGACGATACGGTGTTCTGCCAGAGCCTGACCTTCTCCGCGTCGGCCAACCCTGTTGTCTACTGCGGCGCGAAGCCGGTGTTTATCGACTCCGAGCGCGAAACATGGAATATGGACCCCGCTGCTCTGCGGCGTGCCTTTGAACTGCACGGCACGCCCAAAGCCGTAGTCGCGGTGCATCTGTACGGCAACCCTGCCAAGCTGGATGAGATCATTGCCATCTGCCATGAGCACAATGTTCCTCTGATTGAGGATGCTGCCGAGGCGCTGGGTTCTACATACAACGGCCAGAAGTGCGGCACCTTTGGTGAGTTTGGCGGCCTGTCCTTCAACGGCAACAAGATCATCACCACCTCCGGCGGCGGTATGCTGCTGTGCCGGACGGAAGAGGAAGCCAAACACGCCCTGAAGCTGGCGACACAGGCTCGTGAAAACGCGCCGTGGTACCAGCACGAAGAGATCGGCTACAACTACCGCATGAGCAACATCTCTGCCGGTATTGGACGCGGGCAGATGAAGGTGCTGCCGCTGCGCGTGGAGCAGAAGCAGGCCATTTTCGCCCGCTACTCTGAAAACCTGAAGGGCCTGCCGCTGACCATGCAGCCAAAGCTGGACTGCGCCGAGCCGAACCGCTGGCTGTCTGTCGCTTTGCTGGACGCAGACTGCGGCGTGACGCCTGCCGATATGCTGGCGCGGCTGAACGAGGCCAATATCGAAGGCCGCCATCTCTGGAAGCCTATGAATTTGCAGCCGGTCTTTGCGGATTGCCCCTTTGTCAGCGTCAGCGACAAGCCGGTGTGCGACGATCTGTTTGCCCGCGGCGTGTGCCTGCCCAGCGACACGAAGATGAGCATGGACGATGTTGACCGCGTGTGCGAAGTCATCCGGGGGATGTTCTGATGCAGCACAAGGCTGGATTTTACGAGAAGTTCGTCAAGCGATTTCTCGATTTTTTCCTCTCAGGAATGGCACTGATTATTTTATCTCCTATACTTCTCATAACGGCAATTTTGGTACGTGTGAAGTTGGGCAGTCCTGTGATCTTCTGTCAGGAGCGTCCGGGAAAAGACGAGAAGATTTTCAAGCTTCATAAGTTCCGCAGCATGAGCGATGCGCGGGATGAAAACGGCGAATTGCTGCCGGATAAGGAACGACTGGGAAAATTTGGCCGCACTTTGAGAGCGACGAGCTTGGATGAGCTACCGGAGCTGTGGGATATCTTCCGCGGCAAGATGAGTATCGTCGGCCCGAGACCGCTGCTGGTTGAATACTTACCCTATTACACAGCAGATGAGCGCCATAGGCACGATGTGCGACCGGGGCTCACGGGTTTGGCCCAAATAAACGGAAGAAATACGTTGACCTGGGAGCAGAAATTTGCATACGACTTGGAGTATGTGCAGCATGTCAGTTTTATTACGGATTTGAGCATTTTACTGGGTACAGTTGGCAAGGTGCTCAACAGGTCGGGGGTGCAGGTCAATACCCAAAGCAGTGAGGGAAATCTCGCGCGAATTAGAAGTTGTGTTGGAGAAAAAGTGGAGTGATTCATAATGAATGTTTTAATTCTTAGCTGCGGAACGAGAAACAAAGTCGTTCAGTATTTCAAAGATGCTGTTGGTTCTTCTGGCAAAGTCTTTGCGACCGATTGCAGCCCGTATGCACCAGCGCTTTATGATGCAGATTCTTTCTATATTGTCCCTCGAATGACCACACCTGGTTATATCGATGAGATATTGACGATTTGCAAAAACGAGCACATTGATGGTGTTTTGTCTCTGATTGATCCGGAACTATCGCTTTTGGCCCAACATAAAGAAGCATTTGAAACTGTCGGCACAACAGTTGTAGGTTCTGCCTATGAGTTGTGTGAAATGGCCCTCGACAAATGGGCTATGTATAACTGGTTGACAGCTCATGGTTATCGTTGCGCGAAAACCTATGTACAGTTTGCAGCGTTTGAACAGGCTCTTGCTAATGGAGAAGTGACCTTCCCTGTTTTTGTTAAGCCTCGTTTTGGCAGCGCCAGTCTGCATATTTCTAAAGCAGATGATTTGGAGACCGCAGAGTTCCTTTTCAAGCATCAGCCAGACATGATTATTCAGGAGTTCCTTAATGGGCAGGAGATCGGTGCTGATGTCTATACGGATATACTCTCCGGACAGGTTGCCGCTATCTTTACTAAGGAAAAGCTGGTAATGCGTGCAGGAGAGACAGATAAAGCGGTATCCTTCAAGGACGAAAAACTCTTTGCGCTGATTTCGCATTTTGTAGAAGAAAGCGGCTATCGTGCGCAAATTGATATGGATATCTTCAGAATCGGGGACAAGTACTATATTTCTGAGGTCAACCCTCGCTTTGGCGGTGGCTATCCGCATGCCTATGAATGTGGTGTAAGAACACCACAAATGATCGTGAACAATCTAAATGGGCAAACAAATATGCCTGCTATCGGAGAATATCAAAGCGATGTTGTCATGATGAAGTATAACGAACTGAAAACACTTGTATTGGGTGATAAGTGACGGTGGAACGAATTCTGATTTTAGCCAACCACAGCGGTGGACTGTATGATTTCCGCAAAGACTTAATTGCGGAATTGAAAAAGCACGCGAACGTTACAGTTGCTGTTCCCCATAATGACCGTTGGGAGGAACTTCATAAGTTGGCGAACAGGGTGATTGAGCTTTCAGTTGATCGCCGTGGTATGAATCCGCTGCATGACCTCAAGCTTTTCCGCCAATACCACACCGTGCTGAAAGAGGTCAAGCCGTATTTGGTTCTGACATACACCATTAAGCCCAACATCTACGGCGGTTTAGCCTGCCGGATGGCGCACATTCCATATGCTGTGAACATCACTGGATTGGGCAGCGCTATTGAAAACGGCGGCTGGCTGAAACGGTTTGTGTTGGTGCTCTATAAACCAGCGCTGAAAGGCGCAAAGGTTGTGTTTTTTGAGAATGCGGGGAACCGAGATACCCTTGTCACCACTGGCGTTGTACCGAAAGGCCGCGATGTGGTATTGAACGGCGCGGGCGTCAATCTTGAGGATTACCCCTACCAGCCTTATCCGCAGGAAGGGCCGGTACGGTTTCTGTTTGTGGGGCGTGTCATGCACGAAAAGGGCGTGGACGAGTTATTCGCCGCTGCAAAGCGAATGAAGCAAAAGTATGGCGATGGTGTGGAGTTCCATATTGTTGGCTCGTTTGAAGAAGCTTACAAGCCCGTCATGGACGAACTGGAAAAGGCCGGTGTGGTCAAGTACCACGGCTACCAACCGGATATGAAGCCTTTTTATGCTATGGCAAGTTGCGTTGTATTGCCGTCATACCATGAGGGCATGTCCAACGTTCTGTTGGAAGCCGCTGCCTCTGGACGACCGCTTATTACCAGCAATGTCCCCGGCTGCCGCGAAGCGGTGGAGAACAGTGTCAGCGGGTATCTGTGTCCAGCAAAGGAAGCGGACGCGCTCTATGATGCAATGCAACGCTTTACGAAGCTTCCAGAGAGTTGGCAGGCTGAAATGGGTCGCCGCGGTCGAATGCGGATGGAGCAGAAGTTCAGCAAACCCGCCGTTGTGGCGGAAACGATCAAACACTTGGAGATCTGAAATGCAAGAGTTAGTCATCCTCATGCTCATAACGGTGGCGCTGGCGTGGTGCGCAGATCATGTCACCGTTCGACCATTGAACGGGCAAAAAATGCATAGGCAGTTGCTGTTTTCTATTGTGATTTTTGTCCTGCTGGCAGGATTTGTTGGCCTGCGTAAATGGTACAACGATACGGAAACATACCGCTATGCATATGAGGCGATGAGCGTATTTCCAGCACATTGGAAAGAGGTCAGCCTTAATTTGGGCGCGAATTTTGGCTTTGACATTATCAATGCATGGCTGAAAACGGAAGGAATCATATCACAGGATTTCCTGATGTTTTGGGCCGTAATTGTTGTTGGGCTGCACTTGTTCTTTTTATATAATCACGCAGATAATTTTCCTCTGTCAATTTTTCTGCTATTTGCGACGGGTGCGTTTTCATTTATGTGTGCTGCTATCAAGCAGACGGCAGCCGTCGCTATCTGCCTTTTGGCAGTCCATTTCTTCCTGAAAAAAAAGGCTGTTCGATATGTTCTTTGTGTCCTGCTGGCTGCAACGCTTCACCCATACGCATTGATGTTTTTATTTGTTCCGATATTTACCTATGAACCATGGACAAAGAAGACTTACTTCTTTATCGTATTATTTATTGTTGCCGGTTTGACTTTGCAGCCTCTAATGGGGACGATCATCAATATTACGACAATGATAGGCGAGGAATATACTGTCGAAGAATTTAGTCAAGCAGGCGTTAATGTTTTTCGCGTTTTGGTCTGCAATGTGCCGCTTGCATTGTCATTTGTTTACCGGAAGCAGTTGTTCGCGGACAGTTCAAGAGAACAGAATCTGTTTATGAACCTGTCCATGCTTAACGGCGCGATTATGTTTGTGGGGATGTTCGGCACGGCAAATTATTTTGGCCGATTGGCAAACTACTTTTTGATTTTTCAGGTGCTGTCACTTCCGTGGATGGTCAGCAAAATTCAAGGTAGGGATCACAAGGTTATTAAAGCTGCAATGATCATCTGCTATATTGCGTACTTCTACTATGCCCATGCCATCAATCTCCCGTTCGACGACAATTTCCACCGCTATACAATCAGCGAATATCTTGCAATGCCGAGGTGATGTATAATTGCGCGTTTTACAAGTTGTTACCCACATGGAGCGCGGCGGTCTGGAGTCCATGCTTATGAATTACTACAGGCACGTAGACCGTGAGTGGGTTCAGTTTGATTTTTTGGTGCACCGCCAGGAACGAGCGGTATTTGATGATGAAATTGAATCTCTTGGCGGAAGAATCTATCGCTTACCGCGCTTAGTGCCGTGGAGCAAAAGCTATTTATCTGCTCTGAATCACTTTTTTGATGAACACCCGGAATACAAAGTTGTTCATGTACATCAGGATTGCCTTAGCTCGGTGATTTTGAAGGCTGCTGCGCAGCATAATATCCCGGTGCGCGTCGCCCATAGCCATAGCGCCAGTCAGGACAAGGACCTAAAATACCCCATCAAGCTGTGGTATAAGCGATTCATTCCTAAATATGCTACCGAGCTATTTGCTTGCGGAAAAAATGCAGGAGATTGGATGTTTAGTGGGGCACCTTATCAAGTCATCAATAATGCCATTGACGCTGCAGCCTATGCCTATAGTTCGGACACACATGCGAAAATGCGGCAGCAGTTTGGGTTAACTGACGAGTTGACAGTTGGACATGTCGGCAGATTCAGCCAGCCCAAAAACCACTCATTCCTCCTTGATATCTTTGCTGCACTGCTGAAAAAAGAGCCGAACGCAGTCCTTCTGCTGGCTGGCGGCGGTGAAGGCATGACGAAAATACAGGCGAAAGCGCAGGTGCTGGGCGTTGCGGAGCATGTTCGCTTTCTCGGTGTCCGCTGTGATGTCGCTGATTTGATGCAGGCGATGGATGTATTCGTGTTTCCGTCGCTGTATGAGGGCTTGCCTGTGACAATGGTAGAAGCACAGGCTGCGGGCTTGCCTTGTCTGATCTCAAATAAGGTTCCGCCTGAATGTATCATCACAGAAGGCTTGGTAGATATCCTGCCGCTGTCGGCAGGGGCAGAGACTTGGTCGGAGAAACTTCTTGAAAAACGAGATACTCCTCGAACTGACCGCCGAGCCGAAATTGCCGCTCATGGCTTCGATATTACCGCCGAGGCGGTAAAACTACAGGAGTTCTATTTGGAGGCCGCTGAATGAGTTTCCTAAGAAAAATTCTAATGCTGCTGAACCGAGAGGTCTCGACTGAAACATTGATAAACCGTGGAATGAAGGTTGGTGAGAATTTCAACCGCCAGCAGGGTTGTTTTCTCGACCCGACACATTGCTTTTTGATTACAATCGGCGATGATGTGACGATGAGTATCCGCGTGACGATTATGGCGCATGATGCCAGCACAAAGAAAACCCTTGGATACACCAAAATTGGACAGGTACATATTGGAAGCCACGTCTTCATTGGGGCTAATACAACGATTCTGCCCGGTGTTACCATCGGTGACTATGCTGTGATTGGTGCGGGCAGTATTGTTACGCATGACGTACCTGCAAGGACAGTCGTTGCCGGTGTTCCAGCCAAGGAAATTTGCGGGGTGGACGAATATGTCGCACGGTTTCAATCTCAAATGGACGAGACAAACATGTTTGGTGATGAGTACCGCATGGGCTATGGCCTTGACGAAAACAAGAAAAAGGAAATTCTTGCCGCTACAAACGGGAAAATTGCCTTCATTAAATGAATAAGGAACTTGAATGTTACAATGCCGAAGATAACTGTTTTTACACCAACCTATAACCGGGCTTATATCTTGTCTAAGTGCTACGAAAGTCTAAATCGACAGAGCTGCAAGGACTTCGAGTGGTTAATCATCGACGATGGCTCGACAGATCATACTAAAGAGCTCGTAGCAGGGTGGCAGGAACACGAAAATGGGTATCCCATTCGCTATATCTATAAAGAGAATGGCGGACTGCACACAGGATACAATACCGCCATTGCAAATATGGAAACGGAACTGTCGGTCTGCATCGATTCTGACGATTCTATGCCAGATGACGCAATCGAGCGAATCCTCGCTGAATGGCAAAAGGTTAAGGACAGTGGTGCGGCAGGATTGATTGGTTTTGATGTGGATCAGAATGGAAACCTAATCGGCAAAAGGCTGCCCGACAGTGAACTGATCAACGCGGCATCCCTGCTTTGTGTTCCAGGTATGGGAGACAAAAAATATGTTGTGCGCAATGACTTACTGCGTACCGTGGCTCCGATGCCAGTGTTTGCTGGCGAGAAAAACTTTAATCCACACTACTTGATTATTAAGTTGTCCAAACAGTATCGGTTTCATCCTGTCAACCAGTGCTTTTGCCTGGTGGAGTATCAGCCGGACGGCATGACTGCGAATATCTGGAAGCAGTATGTCAACAGTCCCCGTAGTTTTGCCGAACTCCGGCGAGCAATCATGGAGGTGCCGGGTTTGACTTGGCAGTATCAGATCAAGAATATCGTCCACTACTGCTCCAGCAGCCAGATTGCCGGAAACCAAAACTATATCAAGGAATCCCCGCGAAAGCTGCTGACTGTGCTTTGTACGCCAGCTGGATGGGTGCTGACGTGGTATATCAGGAGGAAGGCGCAATGAAACCATACGCCTTAGTCCTATTCAATTTCATAAAACTGAAGGCCCTGCGGCTTTTCCGATGCCATCAGTTACAGGTATCTCGGGTGGAGCTTCTCAACCGTCGGATGAGATTTCGCCTGAATCAGGGCGCACAGGTGAGGTTGGGCGACCGCGTGGTCAGTGATGGACATGGTACGATTCTTGTGGGCGAGAATGCCAAACTGCAAATTGGCGACAGGGTTTATTTCAACGAGGATCTGATGATTAGCGTGAAAAGCGGAGTGACCATTGGTGATGGCTGCCGATTTGGCCCAGGGGTAAAGATTTTCGACAATGACCACACCTTTGATGCGGAAAACGGTGTCAGCGATAAGCATGTGTCCGCACCTATCACCATTGGGAATCACTGTTGGATCGCGGCCAACGTGGTCATCTTGAAAGGAACTCAAATCGGAAATAACTGCGTGATCGGCGCAGGAGCAGTCGTGCATGGAACGATTCCGGACGGCTCGCTGGTTACAGCCACACGGGAACTTGTGGTACGCCCGATTGGAGATAGAAAAGCGTGAAGAAGATCATTATTCTTATGCCTTCCATGTTTATTGGAGGGGCAGAGCGCAGCTTATTGGGCCTGTTGGAAACCATCGACTACTCTCAATATGATGTGTCATTGTTTCTATACCGCCATGAGGGAGAATTTCTTAAGTTTATTCCTGACCAGGTATATCTCCTGCCGGAAATACCGCAGTATCAAACCTTTGATACGCCGATTCGATCTTTGTTGCTGGGTCGGCAAATTCGTTTTGGCCTGAGACGTCTGTTTTCCAAAGTGGCCATGTGGCTGCACACAAAGACTACTGGTGAAAAACACGGCGTTTGGATGTCCATGCAGTATACTGCAAGATTTTTGCAGCCGTTGCTGCCGGACATTCCAGGTGAATATGACTTAGGGATTATGTTCCTTGGTATTGCGGATACGCTGATCAACAAGGTTCAGGCAAAAAAGAAGATTACATGGAACCATACGGATTATGACACGTTGTTCCCGAATCGTTCCATGGATTTGGAAACCTATAGCAAAGTGGACGCTGTTGTCAGCGTTTCTCCAGCTTGCACGGAAAAAGTAAGGGCATTTTATCCCGAACTTGCCAACAAGGCGATTACGATTGAGAACGCTCTGGCGGGGCAGTTTATAGAACGGTGTGCCAAAGAGCCGCAGATTGATATGCTGTCAGACGAAACCACTACGCTTCTCTCCATTGGTCGGTTCTGTGACGCCAAGAACTTCGACAACGTGCCGGATATCTGCCGCCGCTTGGTAGAGGATGGACTGGATGTAAAGTGGTATCTCATTGGTTACGGCGGCGATGAGCCGCTAATTCGCAAGAAAATTGCTGAGGCCGGGATGGAGAATCGTGTCATCATCCTCGGCAAGAAGGACAACCCCTACCCCTACATGCGGGCCTGCGACCTGTATGTGCAGCCGTCCCGCTACGAAGGGAAGGCCGTCACCGTGCGTGAAGCGCAGTTACTGGGCAAGCCGGTCGTTATCACCAACTATGCGACCTCCGATAGCCAACTTGAGGACGGCGTAGATGGCGTGATCGTTCCGATGGACAATGCGGGCTGTGCCGCCGGTATCGCGACTCTGCTGCGGGATCCTGCGCGGATGCAGCTGCTTTCGGAGAACTGCAAAAGACGAGACTATACGAACAGCGCAGAGATTGAAAAAATCTACGCGCTGATGGAGGACTGACCCATGATCCCAAAGATCATCCACTACTGCTGGTTTGGTCGTGGTGAAAAGCCGGAGCTGGCAAAGAAGTGCATCGCCAGTTGGCGCAAGTTCTGCCCGGATTTTGAGATCTGCGAGTGGAACGAGGACAACTGCGACTATCTCGCTATGCCTTTCATGGTTGAGGCTTACGCCGCAAAGAAGTATGCCTTCGTATCTGATGTCATGCGTCTGCTCGTATTGGAGCAGTACGGCGGTGTGTACTTCGATACCGATGTAGAGGTCGTGCGGGATATCTCGCCGTTGCTGGATGACGAGGGTTTCATTGGTTTTGAGAACGATCAGTTTGTCAACAGTGGGCAGGTCATGGCGGCTGTGCCGCACCAGCCCGTTGTGCAGGCAATGATTGAGGAATACAAAAAGCTGCATTTCACCAACGCGGACGGAAGCACAAATGCTGTAGGCTGTCCACATGTGAATACGGAGGTTCTGAAGCGATATGGCCTTGTCCTCAACGGCCAAGAGCAGGTCGTTGCAGGGATCCATACTTACCCGGAAGATTACTTCAACCCATTGGATAGCGCGACTGGAAAGCTGGTAAAGACTCCCAATACATATTCTGTTCATTGGTACTCGATGAGTTGGCAACCTTGGTATAGGCAGGTTCGAGTGAAAATAGGGCGTGTCATACGAAGGATGTTCCAAGCTATACGCACTTGAAGGAGATACATATGCCAAAAGTCAGCGTCATCGTTCCGGTATACAATGCCGAAAAATATTTACAGGAGTGCGTGGACAGCATCCTAAACCAGACGTTGTTTGATCTTGAACTGATTCTGGTAGATGACGGTTCCACAGACAGCAGTCCAGCGCTCTGCGACCAATATGCAGCGCAAGATGCGCGAGTGAAAGTAATCCACAAGCCCAACGGTCGTGCTGCATCGGCGCGGAATGCCGGACTTCGCACTGCCACCGGAGAATATGTTGCTTTTGTGGATTCGGATGACTGGATTTCGCCGGATATGTATGAAAAAATGCTGCAAACCGGCGCGGATGTGACATTGTGTGACTATGTACGGTTTCAAGGCGAAAAAGAAGTCCCGTTTACACAGCCCAATGTAGCTGCTGGCTTTTATAACAAGACACAGATACGCGCAAAGATTTATCCATATTTGGTCATGGATGGGATTGAATACCCTATTACCATTTCGAATTGCGTAATGCTCATCAAGCGAGATATTATTGCAAGGGATCAGCTTTCCTATCGAGAGGACATTCTTATCAGCGAGGATGCGCCTTTCGGTTCGGAAGTGCTGTATTGCGCCGACAGTTTTGCTTATTTGAAGGGGGAACGGTTTTATCATTATCGCATGACCGAAGGCTCTGCTTCTAAAACATACAAATCCTGGTGGTGGGATAGTTGTCTGAAGATCAACGAGGAGACTGAGAACTTCTTCTCCAAATGTGAAGACTACGATTTTACCCAACAAATCAAATCCAACATGTTCTATCTGGCTCGCGCGGAGATTTACTACATTCTGTGTAATCGAGAACTGTCGAGGAACGAGCAGAACCGTAAAATCAAAGCCGTGATGGAGAATCCTCGCGTGATGCGAATGATGAAGGACTTCGATGTTAGTCCATACCCGCTGTCGTTTAAAATGCTGTATTGGTCTATCCGTTATCAATCGGTAGCACTTCGGCGGCTTGTGGGGGTACTATCCACCGCGAGAAATCTGGTGAGGGGATGAGGTGAAAGAAAATGATTCCAAAAATCATTCATTACTGCTGGTTTGGGCGAAAAGATATTCCGGATAGGCTGCAGAAATGTATTAAAAGCTGGGAGAAAAACCTTGTCGACTATGAGTTTATATGTTGGAATGAAGATAATTTTGATGTCAACTCCACTATCTGGACCGAAGAAGCATACCAGGCAAAAAAATATGCTTTTGTGTCTGATTATGTTCGATTGCTCGCCTTAGAAAAACACGGTGGTATATATTTGGATACGGATGTCTTTTTGAAGCAACCATTAGATTCGTTCTTATGCTACAAAGCATTTACTGGATTTGAAAAGGAGAATGCAATTACATCCGCTGTTATTGGATGTGAACCACACTTTCCGCTGATTCGGGAATTTCTTTCTTTTTACGATGGCAAACACTTTCTTGGTGATGACGGTAGCTTGAATAATGAGGCAAACGTTGTAATGATGACAAACGCTCTGCTGAAATACGGGCTACAGTTAAATGACACAGAACAGACAATTAAGGAAATGCACATTTTCCCGCGCGCATATTTTTGCCCACTGGACTTTTACCATAATGACCATAGCACTGAACAAACAGTAGCGATACATTATTTTGATGCATCTTGGCTTGATGAGGACACAAAGAAAATGGTAGAAAAAGAGCGTACGCCGTGGCATAAAGCAATTGTTAAAGTGAAAGGCAAACTTAAAAGCTTTGTTATGAATGGCTAAAGATATTCTGGGAGATTGTATATCTCTATAAATCTAATGAAATCAATGTGGTTCCTGAGATATAAATCAAGTCTACCAGAATTCAAATCGTTTAAACAATGAGGAGAATACAATGAGTTTTTGGGAACGTGTGTTAATTAAATTGCACTTAAAAAAATCAATTGACTATAATAGTATTGAATATCTCAGGTCACGTGGTGTACAGATTGGCGAAAATGTTCGCTTGTATAATACATTTATAGATTGGGGACATGGCTTTTTAGTTTCAATTGGAAATAATGTAATCTTAACAGGAGCTACAGTGTTAGCCCATGATGCCAGTACCCAGATTCCGCTTGGAGTCAGTAAGGTCGGTAGGGTGAGAATTGGCAACAATGTCTTTGTCGGTCATGGGTCTATAGTATTGCCTGGTGTGAGCATTGGTGACAACTGCGTAATTGGTGCCGGTTCTGTTGTTTCAAAGGATATTCCTTCTGGCTCTATTGCCGTCGGTAATCCCGTTCACATTGTGGGCACTTATGAGAACTTCGTAGAAAAACACAAGGCCCAAATGGAACAACGACCTGTTTTTTCGAACTTCTGGGCTGACAAGTCTGATGATGAAAAGATAGATATGAAAAATAGGCTGAAAGACGGTATTGGATACGATAAGTAAATTATTATATCTCTATATAATATCTGCTACCGCACATCGTTAAGAAAGGATACCTACAAGCATTAGTCTATGTTAAAGTTAAAGGTTTTCAGTGGCATACGGACACGATACATTATTCCGCACCAGCAGGCGCATTTTAACAGGACAAGCTATGGAAAGCAGCTGGCCGCATACAAGGACAAATATGTTGGCCAGCGCTGCTTTTTCATAGGTAACGGCCCCAGTCTGCGGGCGGAGGATCTGACAAAGCTATATGAAGCCAGAGAGGTTACCTTCGCCTTTAATCGCATCTATAACATTTTTGACCAAACTCCATGGCGGCCCACTTTTTATATCTCTCAGGATGAGAAGATGCTGTCTGGCTGCGTAGATATCGTTTGCGGTCTGCAGGCAGACGCAAAGTTTGTTCCCATCCAGCTCAAGTGGTGGAATGATATCTCGATTGACAATGCGGCCTATTTCAACATTGTCAATCAGCAGGTGGATGCCCCGCAGCAGTTCCTGTTTTCAGATGATATTTCCCGCTGCATTTATAATTCCATGACCGGTATGTATACTGCGGCACAGATTGCGGCGTATATGGGATTCACCGAGATTTATCTTATAGGTGTTGACCACCACTTCCGCGTCAGCCAAAACAATCAGGGCGAAATTGTGGTGGATAATTCGGTAAAGGATTATTTCACGGATAAATACAATGAGGATAAGGACAAGCTGTATATCCCCAACACTGAACGCAGTACGCTGACCTATGTTGCCATGAAAAAGCACTGCGATGCCCGTAACATTCGGGTTTTCAACGCCACACGCGGCGGCAAACTGGAGGTTTTCCCTCGCGTCGAGTTTGATTTTCTTTTCAAGTAAAGGACAAATTTACATATGGAACAGGAAAAAAGTCAACTGAAAATCGGCATCGCTTTAAACTATGTCAATATGATCTTGGGCAACCTGATCCCTATCTTCTATACGCCCATCATGCTGGCGCTTCTGGGACAGAGCGAGTATGGCCTATATAAACTGGCCAGCAGCGTTACGAGCTATCTGTCGCTGATCTCCATAGGGCTTGGTTCTGCCATTACGCGATATCTCATCAAATCCAGAGAAGAAGATGGCAAAGATGCGGAAGAGCGCATGTTTAGTCTCTTTGATGTTATCTTCAATGTCATTGCTGTCGCGGCGCTGATAGTCGGTACAATACTGACCATGTGCCTTCCTTTGTGGTACGCAAAATCGCTGACCACCGAAGAACTAAGCCGGATGCAGGTGCTGGTATTTATGATGGTCATCAATATGGCGCTGAGTTTTTCTCAATCGCCGTATCTTTCCGTTGTGAATGCCCACGAGAAGTTTTTATTCCTGCAATGCATGAATATTGTCCAGACCTGCGGCGTTCCGTGCCTGAACCTTGTTGCGTTATACCTTGGCTTCGGCTCGGTGGGTATGACAATAGCAGCTATGGCAGTGTCTATCCTGACGCGCATAGCATACCAGATCTACGTCCGCCGAAAAATGCAGTTGCGGCCACGCATTAAGAACCTTCCGACCAATAAACTGAAAGAAATACTGGGCTTTTCCTTTTGGATTTTTGTGGCCAATGTTGTCGGGCAGCTCTATAATGCGACCGATACTGTTATGATAGGCTTAATTCCTGCATTGGCAACGACAGGAGTTGCAATATATAACGTCGGCGGAACGTTTAATGGGATTATGTTCAGTCTGACAACCGGAATATCCAGCCTGCTTGCTCCCAAAACAAACAAAATGGTATTTCAGGGAGCATCGAATAGGGAGTTGACTGACCTTGCAATTCGGGTGGGCCGGATCCAAGGATATATTATGGTATTGATCATTTCTGGATTTGTCGCCTTCGGCCGCCCATTCATTCAGTTCTATGTTGGAGATGCCTATTCGGATGCCTATTGGGTCGCGATTCTAATGATGATCCCCAACATGATTCCATTGGTGCAGAGCATCTGTCTGAATGTGGTTGTTGCTCAAAACAAACATAAATTCCGCTCATTGGTCTATCTGGGAATTGCAATTCTGAATGTTGTCGGGACATGGTTCTTGATGCAAACGATGGGAATTATCGGTGCTGCATTGATGACAGGCGTGGCACTGGTAATTGGGCAGGGTTTTGTAATGAATTGGTACTATCATAAGAAGACTGGACTGGACATGGTGCGCTTCTGGAAACAGATGGCGAATATCTATATTGTTCCAGTTTTGATGTGTGCTGTGACGCTGCTGATTTCTAAGTTTGTTGACTTCTATAAACCGCCACTCCTGTTTGCTGGTATTATAGTTTATACCATCATTTACTGTATTCTGAACTGGCAGTTTACGATGAATGCTTATGAAAAAGACTTGATATTGGGGCAGCTGAAAAGAAGAAGGAGCAGAAAAATATGAAGGCTGTGAGTATTATCGTTCCAATATATAAGGTTGAAAAATATCTCCACCGCTGCGTAGACAGCATTCTTGCGCAGACTTTTACAGATTTTGAGCTGATCCTCGTAGATGACGGCAGTCCGGATAATTGTCCTGCTATTTGCGACGAGTATGCTGAAAAGGACACCAGAGTCAAAGTTGTCCACAAGGAGAATGGAGGACTATCCTCTGCAAGAAATGCCGGAATGCATGCCGCGCAGGGAAAGTACTTCCTGTTTTGCGATAGTGATGACTATGTCAGCCCATACTGGTGTGAAATCTTGTATAAACAAATAGAGGAGACCCCGGACGCATGGATATATTGTGATTTGATTAAAACGGATGATTCCGATTTGTTGTACCAATTTGATGAATCTTGCATGTTGCCGGCAAAAAGAACAGAGTATTACAAAGCGTACGTAATGGGGTTATCGGCATACGTATGGAATAAAATCTACTCAGCCGAGAAGCTAAGAACGCATGCAATTACTTTTTCTGAATCGGGGCCTATTTTTGAAGATGTTGACTTTAACTTGAAATACCTCCAATATTGCGATAGCTGTGTATATGTGCCTCATAAGTTGAACGCTTATGTTCAGCAATCAGATAGCATTATGCACAAATATAACCCCAATTGGTTTGGAATGCATCTGCTCCCTTTCTATGGACGGATACCTTTTGTCGGGGATGAAAATATCACTGAGTATTGTGATACTTGGTTATATCAATTCCTCAATCTTTTCCCTGTAGTTTTTGATAAGCGCAATCCCGCATCGTGGTTCAAAAAGTTCGCATACAATCAGAGAATGCTGTCCAGCAAAGAGCTTCAATTCTGCCTGCACCACGCATCAGGCAAAAATGAGAATCCGCTTACGCTCAAGATTTTGAAGACAAGATGCTATCTACTCTACTGGCTGTTCGAGAAAGCAGTCAGTCTTCGGCATAAGAAATAAATGTTGTTTTACATACGAGGAGGACACACAATGAAAATCATCGGAATGATCCCGGCGCGAGGCGGCTCGTCTCGCTTTCATATGAAGCCGCTGGCGCAGATCTGCGGCAAGCCCATGCTCTATTGGGTGTGGAAGCACTCCAAGGAGGTCGAGTGCTTTGAGGAGGTCTACGTTGCCACCGATAACGACGAGATCAAGGCTGTGGCCGAGGGCTTCGGCGCGAAGGTCATCATGACTTCTCCCGACTGCGAGACAGCTACCGAGCGCCTGTATGAGGTTTCCCACAAGGTCGAAGCCGACCTCTATGTCATGGTCAACGGCGATGAGCCGCTGGTGCAGGCAGCGGATATCGTCAAGTGCATTCCTGAGACGATCCCCGAGAACGGCTTCTATGTCTCCAACCTGATGACCGATTTCTCCAACCCCGTGGAGGTCGTAGATCCCACCAATCTGAAAATTGTCACCAACAAGGACGGCATCTGCCTGTTTATCTCCCGCGCTCCCATCCCGTTCCCCAAGGGTGAAATGAACTACGCCTATCAAAAGTTCGTGGGCGTGGGCGCATTTACCCACGGTGCGCTGGAATACTATCACAGCACCCCTCGCGGCCCGGTGGAAAAGATCGAGGAGAACGACTCCTTCCGCTTCATTGAAAACCGCAAGGACTGCTACTACATCAACGCCCACTGTAAAACCCTCTCCGTGGACACGCCCAAGGACCGTGTGCAGGTGGAGCGCTACATGATCGAGAACGGCTTGGCATAAGGAGTGCGAAGATATGTTTCAACTGATTGCTGGCCCCTGCGTCATTGAATCGGAGGAAATGGTTCTCTCCATCGCGGCGCAGATGAAGGCCATCACGGACAAGCTGGGGATCCCCTATACCTTCAAGGCATCCTTTGACAAGGCAAACCGCACGTCGCTGAACAGCTTCCGCGGTCCGGGACTGGAGGAGGGCCTTCGCATTTTGCAAAAGGTCAAGGATACCTACGGCCTGCCCATCTGCACGGACATTCACGAACCCTGGCAGGCGGAGCCTGCCGCCAAGGTGGCGGATATCCTGCAAATTCCGGCCTTTCTCTGCCGTCAGACCGATTTGTTGGTGGCCGCTGCCAAAACGGGCCGCTGCATCAATATCAAGAAGGCGCAGTTCCTGGCTCCGTGGGACATGAAGAACTGCCTGGAAAAGGTACGCCAGTCTGGCAACGACAATGTCATGCTCTGCGAACGCGGGACGAGCTTCGGCTACAACACACTGGTGGTGGACATGACCGGCCTGCGCGTGATGAAGGAGTTCGGTGCGCCGGTGATCTTCGACGCTACCCACAGTGTCCAGAAGCCCGGCGGAAACGGCACCAGCACCGGCGGGAACCGTGAGTTCGTGGAATATCTGGCCAAGGCGGCGGTAGCCGTGGGTGTGGACGGTCTCTTTATGGAGACGCATCCTGACCCGGATCACGCCAAGTCTGATGGTCCCAACATGGTGCCGCTGGGCGAAATGGAGACGCTGCTGAAAAAACTGATTCTGGTCTATAACGCGGTACATACGGAGATCTGATATGGACATCGTAAAAGAAGCACAATGGGTATTTGACATGGAGATCACGGCCCTGCAAGCGACGAAAGAGAGCCTGGGCAAGGACTTTGAGAACATCGTCCGGCTGGTGGTGGACTGCACAGGCAAGGTCATCATTACCGGCATGGGAAAGCCCGGCCACATTGGCACGAAGATCGCCGCGTCCCTGGCCAGTCTCGGCACGCCGTCGTTTTTCATGCACCCCGGTGAGGCCATGCACGGCGACCTCGGCATGGTGGCGGAGAACGACGTGGTCATCCTCATGAGCTATAGCGGTGAGAGCGACGAGATCGTGCGCCTGCTGCCCACGCTGCACGAGATCCGCTGTACCACCGTGGCCATTACCGGCAATCCGAAATCCACGCTGGCCCAAGGCTGCCAGCACCATTTTTACTTCCCGCACTTTGAAGAAGCCTGCTACATGCACCTGGCTCCCACCAGCAGCACTACCGCGCTGCTGGTGCTGGGCGATGCCATCGCTGTGGTGGCTTCCAAGCTGCGCAACTATACGAAGAATGACTTTGCGCTGCACCATCCTGCCGGTGCGCTGGGCAAGAAGCTGCTGGTGAAGGTGTCCAACATTATGCACACCGATCATGAAAATGCTGTTATCGCAGAGGGCAGCACCCTCCGCAGCGCCATTGTGGAAATGAGCAGCAAGGGTTTGAGCATGGTCACAGTCGTGGACAGTGACCACAAGCTCAAGGGCATTATTACAGACGGTGACCTGCGCCGAATGCTGGAGCGTGGCGTGGATGTCTACAACGAGATCGTAGACAATGTCATGACCAAGTCTCCCAAGTATATTGATAGCCGCGATATGGCGGTGAACGCATTGCAGAAAATGAATGACCTGCGCATCACCGGTATGCCGGTTCTGGACGAGAACGACCGAGTGGTCGGCTCCATCCTCATGCAGGATATTTACAAGGCGGGGATCATCCGATGAAGATCAAATTGCTGATTATGGACGTGGACGGCACGCTGACCGATGGCCGCATTTATGTCGGCGCACAGGGCGAGGTCATGAAGGCCTTTGACGTGCGGGACGGGTACGCCATCGCGCACGTCCTGCCGGTGCACGGCATCGTGCCTGTAATTATTACCGGACGTTCCTCCGAAATCGTCGCCCAGCGGGCGAAGGAATTGAAGATCACGGAGCTGTATCAGGGTGTCTCCGATAAGCGGGCAAAGCTTCAGGAGGTTGCCGCGAAGTATGACGCTGCGCCGGAGGAGATTGCCTACATTGGCGATGACCTCAATGACCTGCCCTGTATCCGTCACTGTAGCGTGACAGCCTGTCCGGCAGATGCAGTTCCGCCTGTTCTGGAAGCAGTAGGCTATGTCTGCCAGCACAGCGGTGGCCGCGGCGCGGTGCGGGAATTCATCGACCGCATACTGAATGTTTAAGTATATTTACTCCCGGTCACTGACCGTGATTCTCTTGGTGATTGTTGTCGGTACAGTGCTGTGGGGCTTTCTGTGCAGCAGATCACGGCAATGGCGGACGGTAAATGCTTTGCTATGTGTGCTGACAGTTGCTGTTATCCTCTATGCCACCGTCCTGACCCGCACACCCGGCGACTATGAGATTGTCCTCACCCCATTCGCTACCTTCGTCGCCGCCCAACAGCAGCCGGAGCTCTACCGCGAGATGCTGATGAATGTCTTTCTATTCTTCCCGCTGGGGCTGACGCTGTCCAATGCTCTGCCGCAGAAGTGGCGCCGTTGGGTCAGAATCACCCTCACGACGCTCGTCGGCTGCCTTCTCAGCGCGGGGATCGAATACGCCCAGTACCGCTATGCCCTCGGCATGGCGGAGGTGGATGACGTGATTTGCAACACGCTGGGCGCGTTCGTCGGTTCCACTTCGCTGCTCATCGCCCACATCATCGAAAAATCCAGAGAAAGGGTTCGGCACACGAACATGACCCTGACCACCACCGAAACACAATTCCTGCATATCGCCAAAGCGGCTATCTCCAGTGGAGATTTGCCCATCGAAAAGGTGGACTGGCCTGCCATTTTCACGCTGGCCAACCAGCAGAAGCTGCTGCCGATCCTCTTCGAGACTGTCCGCAAGACACCTGCCGCTGAGGAAAACGCCGCGCTGTTCGCCGTCACCAAGCAGCAGGTCATCGGGCAGGTGCTGAACCAGACGGTGCGTTCGGCGGAGTTTGCTGACCTTTATCAGAAGCTACGTTCGGCGAGTCTGCACCCCGTTGTGGTCAAGGGCCAGCTTTGCAGCCGCCTGTACCCGCTGAAGGATCACCGCATCAGCGCGGACGATGACCTGTACATTCCCGATGCGGAGTTTATGGCCTGCCATGAGCAGCTTCTTGCAAACGGTTTGACTACCGACACGCCCGCTGATGAGCTGTCCACAGCGGACGAGGTGTCCTACACAAAAAAGGACAGCCCGCTTTACATCGAGCTGCATCGGCATTTATTTGATTCTTCTGAGGATGCCCACGACGAGCTGAACCACTTTTTTGCCGACCTTAACCCCGTCGAAATCGACGGCTTTCTGGCCATGCCGCCCCACGAGCACCTGCTGTACCTGATTCTGCACGCCTATAAGCACTTCGTGCGCAGCGGCATCGGCCTGCGGCAATTCTGCGACATCGGCCTGTGGGCGCGGGAGTACCACGATGAAATCGACTGGCATCTCCTGCACGGCCAGTGCGCCAGCGTCCACGCGGCGACCTTTGCCGCGGTGGCGTTCCGCATTGCCATAGACTATCTCGGCATCGAATTTGACCTGCCTACGCCGTGGAATGATTCCATCGATGTGGAGCCGCTGCTGCACGATACCCTATGCGGCGGCGTGTATGGCTCCAATGACTACACCCGGCTCCACTCCTCCACTGTAACGCTGAATGCCGTCAAGGCCAGCCGTACTGGTGAGAAGAGCAGTGTTCTGCGCACGGTATTCCCCAAGCGCGAGTATCTGGAGCGCCGTTACTCCTATCTCAAGAAACGCCCGTACATGCTGCCGGTGGCGTGGGTGCAGCGCATCGCGCACTATGCCGGAGAAAAGCAGTCCGGCGCGGACAACAGCGCCACCGGCTCCATCAAGCTGGCCAAGGAGCGCATTGAGCTGATGAAGCAGTACGGGATCATGGATTAGGTAAAACAACAGGCTGTCCTAATGGGTGGCCTGTTGTGTAAATATAGAGCAATTGAATAGCGATTCCGATTTTCCGCAAAGTGTGAAAGATAAAAAGATGGGAGTGGGAGCGATATGAAAGCAAGTTCGAGCGGTAAAAAAGTCGTATTCTTGTTCGGTGCGGGCGCAGAGTATGGAATGGGGCTTCCAACAGGTGCGCAGTATACAGAGCAAACGATGTTACACAAAAATCTTGAACTGTTTAAGGCGCTGGAACAGTTTTATGAAGCAAGAACAACTGACGAATATAGCGGAAAGTATCGTAAAGATTTCTTGTTTTCAAACCCCAAGAGCCACACTTTCCTTGAAATTGTGAAACGTGCAGCAAAGAATGTAAATGAAGAATGCGTTGACAATAAAGATATTGATGAAGCTACGCGGGAAGTAGTGAAAGCATACAATACATATGCAGAAGCTGTTAAGGCAGACGAACTGGGGAGAGGGACTAAAAAGCAGACGGAGATAGCGGAGAGCAAATTAAAAGACCTTGCTGAAAAAGCCTATTTGAATATTATTGGAAAAGATATAAGAGTTAGGGAATGCTCTGAAGCCTATAGCACCCTTAGAAAACATTTTTCCTATCATGGAAGCATCCAATCCAGTCCCCGCGCCACTTTTAGGCCATAGGTGTAGGAGTAGTCAAGAAATAACCGGCTCTCCTACACCTTTTTCGACCTCTAATCACTACTTATGGATCTGGCTCAGCGCCTCTTTCAGCTTGTCAAATCCGAACATTGCCGCATAAGCCACCATGAACGCCAGAACCACCGCGGCAAACACCATATACCACACCACAGCGATCCCCTTGATGGAACAATATGCAAAGAAAGCGCCGAGCGTCAGCACCAGCGAAACAATCATCGCCAGAGCATTCGTCGGCAGCTTGTCCCAGGTTGCTTTCTTGAGCACCTGCACCACAATGTTCGTCAGTACCACCAGCACGCCAATGATGCTGATGATGACAGACCAGTTCAGTACACTCTCCATATTCTTTTCCTCCTGTTATCCCGCCCCGTCTTCGGGCGGAGTAGAGTCTCCCTTGTCAGGCCATGAGTTGTTCTTGCTCAGGTTCTCAAACAGCGCCTTGAGACCATAGATCAGCACCACGCCGATGATCTCCTTGAGCGCGACCTGCGACAAGGCCTCTGCGATCTGCTCCCGTCCGAGCAAGGCAAGGATATAGCTGCACCATACCCATGCAAGCCCGTTGAGGATGCAGACCCACACGATAATTTTCATCGTGGTAACCTTGAACCCTGCTTTGGAAGAAGACGGGGGGTCCTTTTCAGGAACACCCCCGTCCCCCTCCAAAATATCAGTGGCGGGAACCGTTTCTTCGGGCGTGTAATCAGAGGCTTTGATCCTCAGCTCTTCCCTCATGTTTCCGCCGCCTTTCCATCACCGTCGGCATGGCTCTCCTGCGCAAAGTCTCTTTTGTGAAGCCGTTCCTTATACACCTCACGAATGTTCTCGATGGCCAGCACCGCGCGATTGTTCGAGTAATCCTTATGCTCGTCGCAATACCGTTCGTACCCGTCGATTTTGGCGAGCACCTCGACGAACTCTTCCTTTGTGTGCAAAATAGGCCGCAGGAGCTCATTGTTGAAATGTAAAATTTGAGACCGCAGATTGTCAGCCTCTCTGCGGTCGTCTGAGTCAACATGGTCATCCAGTTTTTTCTCGATAACATCCAGCCGGTTGGTGATGTCAGCATTGATCGCCTTGCCAATGGCTTTAGCGAGTGCTGACCAGGGGTTGATTTTGACGGGGGCGATTTGCACCAGGGTCATAAGGATCAGGAGCAGACCGCCCCCGCCGGCTAAAATCTCTTGAATAGTCACATCTCAATCCTCCGGTGCGTTCATTCTGCCTTGAGCATGGCGATGAGCTCCTGATACTCGCTTTCGGTCAGCTTGCCGGCTGCGAAGAAAATGTCGATCTTTTCCTCAAGGCCGTTGGTCTGGCCGCGCTCGATCATGCGCTTCAGAGTGCGATACAGCATAGTCATTTTCCTCCTTTCTCAATTATTCCGTAAGACCCAGCTCAAGCAGGGTCAGTCGGTATTCGTGATCCACGCTCATCGCGTCCATATCCTGGACGATGGAGTCTGTGTTTTCCTGAGCGCGGAACAACGCATCGTTACTGCGGTCGACCTCGTTGTCCTTACCCTTTGCAAGGTAGGTGTCGTAGTTCTCCCGCACGCTGGCAGCAAGTCCGGGCCAACTCTCGACCTCAACGCAGTATTCGTCATACTGGAACCCGTCAAGGCCTTCCTTGTCCTCGGCATCCTTAGCGATCTTGCACGCCTCCACATTCTGGTAGAGACGGACAAGACTTCGTTTGGTACCGGGGATCTCTTCCACAGTAAAGCTGCCGGGGTTGACCATTCCCTGTACTTTCATAAAAATCACTCCTTTTTATGCCGCCTGGTATGGCGGATATAATGCCTGAAGTCTTCTGCACTCCTTTCGGACGACTTTCTTCAGTGCAAACATCGTCTTGGGCTGATAGTGCCTGTCCAAAACCTGCTGATGATTGCATTTGCGAAGCTGTCCGAGCCGTGAGATCAGCCCCGAAGCCCTCTTGAACGAGATGACTCGGTTCCTGTCTCGCCGGTAGTAGTAAAGATGAAGTGATTGCTTGAGCCGGAATAGATTGTGCTTTCGCAAGATCGTGTAACCGTGTCCGAATCGGTATCCCAGAGCTGATGGTAAGCGCGGACGGCGGTGCCGCTGCTTTTTCTTCGGCAAAGCCTTATGCGCTCTTTCGACCTTTGGCGTAAACCCGACGCGGAAGATCTGCCAGTTACCTTTGATCTTCATTCCGATCTCGGCAAGCCACTTCTTAATATCCTCCAGCAGCTTCCTCAGCTTTCGCTTGTTGGAACCGAAGATCGTGAAGTTATCCATCTGCCGTACATAGTGCGATACACCATACTGCTTTTGATGGATCATCAGATCCAAGGGCTGGAGTGTCAAATGGAGAAACCATGCGGAGAAGAATGCGCCGATGAGAACCCCGTATTCCATAATGGCGTCGCACAGCCAGAGCGTTTCGGTGTCCTTGAACACCCGCTTCAAGGCTTCGATGACATACGGTGGGTCAAGCTCCTCAAAGCAGTGGTAGATGTCGCACTCGCAGCAATACTTCGTGCCCTCCACATCGTTCTTCATCCACTTCTTCAAAGCCTTGACGCCGTAGGAGTTCCCTCGGCCGGGGACGCTTGCGATGCAGTACCGGTCCATGCTCCGCATAATGTGTGGGATCATCGGCTGCACAACAGCGTGGTGAACATACTGGTCTGGCCACAGGAGCGGCTCATTGATGTCCCTCCATTTGCCCTTGCCGCTGTCCGCGTTACGGTCCCAGCGCCGGCGCTTGAGTGGAGGGTGCATGTGCTCGTCTCCGTCGACCAGACCTTGGATGAATGCTCGGAGCTTCTCCACATATTCATCCATATTATTTTCGATCTCAATGACCTTTTTGTTCAGGCTGTGATTGCCGTTTCGCCGATGGCCGGCGTTCACTTCCTGAATTGCCAGACGAAGGTTTTCGTCCGATATGATCTCTTTGTAAACTCGAACTCGTTTCATCAGGGATGTTTTTCCTCCTTGTAGCCTCACAACCGTTCCAGCGCCGCGGGGTGTTCCAAGGCGAGACCTGGCCCGAAGTGTACTAAGCTGTGTCCTGTCGGCTTTTCTTCAGCAAGTGCTGTGCGGTCAACCGTGCGATATAGAAAGGGTGAGGAACCCCTACTACCAAATGGAGGGTTAGCCTGTGGCTTAGCAAGGATGCGACAGCCGATGTTGTCGTTCGAGTTCGACGTTCTGTTGTAGTTGACGTAGAACGGACCGTGATTCTGGTTCTGGTTATAGTTACCGCCATGGTGCAGGCACGGGTTACTACCGTTGAAGTTCCAGTTATCCGGGACCATCGTCTGCTGCACAGTTGACCCCAATGTAAAATTGTTGTTTTTCTTAAAAATATCAGTGAAATGCAAGGGGAAGGGGCTGCGGCCCCCTCACCCCTGCACCCCTACCTCTTCAGGGGAACAGTCACGCCGCCTTTGGCGGGCGTTCCTGGAGGCGACAGCCGATGCTGTCGCCCGAGTACGACGTACTGTAGCAGTAGACGTAGAACGGACCGTGAAACTGGTACTGGAAATAGTCACCGCCACGGTGCAGGCACGGGCTACCACCGTAGAAGTACCAGTTATCCGGGACATAAGTCGTTTGACTGCCGTTTGCCGCGCTCGGGAACAGCGCCCATTCAAGACCGCTTGCTGTCGGAATGGTGAAGTCAGACGGATAGCCCGAAGAGGGTGTGCCGACCAGCGTGCCGTTCGCGCTGTCGCTGAAGTTGTTGGGATTGCTGATGACATTCAGGCCGTTGCTGTTGTAATAGCAGCCATCCATCCAGTCATAAACATAGTCCCACCAGCCTTCGATGTTGCGATACTGCGTGAAGCCGTAGCTGTCGCGGCTTGCCGCGGTCGTACCGGTGTGATAGCCCATCGCGTCGGTCTGACCATTGTTCATCTTGGAACCGCTCGTAGAGCAGCCTCTGCCGATGCGCTCGCCGTTCCAGTCAGCAAACTCAACGAGGAACAACATGTTCACATACCAGAACTGAGCAAAGTCCATCTGCCAGAAGTTAGCGCCGAGGTTATGAATACCGCTGCGCGCCTGGCTTCTCGTGATGTTTACCTGCTGTGCGGCGCCAGTGGTGGACTTGTAGCCGCTGGCGCAGTGGTAGCGGCCGATGTAGGAGTAGTCCAGCTCGCCAAGGCCGTCCCCGCGGTCCCTGTTTACAGGGTCAACGGAGAAGCCCGCAACGGGACCATCTGCAATCTGGAGCTTGAGCTTCTTGCCGGTCTTGGTCCACTTGAACCAATACTTCGGCTCCTTGACCTCAACGCCGCCGCTGCGGGTCTCCTTCACCATGCCGGACCACGGCATCAGGTTGTCAAAGGGAGAAGAGCCACTGCCGTTGCTCACCGCCGGAGACGGATCGCCGAAGCTTGTCGCCGCGTCTGTACGAGTGCCCTTGGTCTGGCCGCTGCTCGTCCAATCCCACTCAACGCCGTAAATCGTGACGAAAGTGGCCGTCACATTGACCGTCGTATCAGAAGCCGCCTTGTAGTTCGTGCCCTCGGCGACCTTGACGGTGATCTTGGCCGTGCCGGTCGTGTCGTTCACGCTCTCAACGGTCACAATGCCGGTGCTTTGATTGATGGATTTGATCTTTGCAACGCTCGTGTTGTTCGAGGTGGCTGTGATCGTACCGTTACCCTTGCGGTTCACCGTAAAGGTTGCGGTCTTGGCGCTGCTCTTCAGCACGATGGAGCTCGGCGAATTGGTCACACTGTTCGCGGCCTTACCAATCGTCCACGAAGCCGTCTTGCCGCCGACCGTGCCGTCAGACCACTGATAGTTGGAAGTCGGCGTAAAGGTGGCGCTGTAAGTGCCTGCGTTGGTAGCGGCCGTCACGGAAACGGTCATCTTTGCCGAGTCATAGGCGGTATTCCACGAAGGAGTCTTCGGGTTGCCGTCATAGACAAGCGTGCCGCTCTGGGCGGGGACCGCCGCGATGGTAGCTCTGCCGATGGTCCACTTGATGGTCTTTGCCGCGGTCGTACCGTCCGTCCACATACCCTTCTTCAAGGTAAAGGTCGCCGTGTACTCGCCGGCATTCGTCTTGGCAGATACGCTCACAGAGGAGTTCTCATTGTCGAAATTCTGCCACTTCGGCGTCTGGGCGCTGCCGTTGTAGGTCAGCGTACCACTCTGCGAAGGAATGGAAACGAGCACCGAGATGATCGTCCACTTCACTTCCTTGGCGCCTGTGCTGCCGTCGGACCACTTGTAGTTGGAAGTCGGCGTAAAGGTCGCCGTGTACTCACCGGCAGCCGTACCGGAGGTATCGCCGCCAATTGTCATCTTGTTGGTGTCATAGCCGTTCCAGCTCGGCGTCTTGCTCGTGCCGTCGGCAACAAGCGTTCCCGTCTGAGTCGGCAGAGCCGAGATGACAGCGCGGTCGATCGTCCACTTTACGCGGGCCTCATCCGTGCCGTCCGGGAACAGATAGCCGTAGGACAGCTTGAAGATCGCCGTGTAACTGCCTGCATCAGAGGCGCTCGTAACGCCGGAGATCTCCATTTTGAGTGGATCGTAGCCGTTCCAGCTCGGCGTCTTATCCGAACCGTTGTAGGTCGGGATGTTCGTCTGCGTCGGAACAGCAATGGTCTTGCCCTGCACCGTAACGACAAGGTCTGTGCTCTTCGTCACACCTTCGTAGGTGTATTCAAGCTTCATGACCTGACGCCCCAGTGTAGAGAAGTTCGTCGTCGGATAGGTGTAATCCAGTACCGCCGCCGTGCTCCCGTCCGAGAAGGTCGCGGTCACGACCATGCCCGTCGGATCAAGGCTCTCCTGATACTGGTAGACCGTCTTGGCCGGCTGCATTGTGATGGCGATGCTGACAAGCACCTTTTTCACCGTCACGGCAACCGTCGCGGTCTTCGTGATGCGACCCTCGGTGTAGGTGATGACAACTTCGCTCACCCCGTCCGTAAGAACAGAGGGAGAGACGGTGTAACCCGTCACATTTGCCATCAGACCTTCGCCGTAGTTTGCCACAACGACCATGCCGGTGGGGTCGAAAGTTTCACCGGACTTATAGACCGTCTTGTTGGGCGGGGTGGCGATAGTCAGACTTTCCATCTTCGGAGAGCCGCTGCCACCACCGCCGGAAAGGTTGAATACCTTGCCAACATTACTCATCTGTTCCGACCTCCAGTCGAATGATAAAGACGGACAAGTCAACTGTCGGCGTCGTATCGCACCGGAAAGTCATCTGCCCGCTTGTGGTTACATTGCCTGCGCTCACGCCATAATTGTCGTACACATTACGGGTACCGGCGTCTGCGCCTACAAGATAAATATAGTTGCTGTCAGCTAAGAGGGAAGCATGTGCAACAGTCTGCGCTCCGCCGTTCCAATTCGCGGCCGGCAGAGTAACAGAGATGCCGATATGCTGGAGATCCTCCAGTCCGGCGGCAACAAGCTCCGCTAATTCAGCTACCTGCTTGGCGGAATCCCTCTTCCCCGCAAGTGCCAGCTTTTTGAGCTGGTCAAATGTGGAAAGCTTATGCTCTGCCATGTGTTGTTACCTTCCTTTCAAAAGGTGGAACGGGGGACAGGAAGCCCCATCCCCCGCTCACATATGCTGGATCAGACGGTAGCCTGAGCGCCGAAGACTTCGGTCAGCATGGCTTCGACTTCCGCGTCAGTAGCCATCACGATGTCGGTCTTCTTGACAAAGGTTTCGTCGACCTGGGTCTTGGTGTAGTAAGACTCCAGGGCGGTGTTGATCGCGGCAGTCACCTCAGTCGTCTTGGCGTAATCGCCGATGCTCAGAGCATTGATCGCCTCGGTGATGTAGGCGACAACGGTGGTAGAGGTCGCACCCTCGGGCAGCGTGCCGACAAGAGTCTTCAGATCGGCGATAGCGGTCTTGTTCTCGCTGATGCCGCCGGCCATCTTGGTCGCCTCAGGGCCGTGCTTGGCGACCCAGTCGATCAGCTCCTTGTAGCTGTTGACCACATTGTCGTCGGTCACATCGGTGGCGAACTTGTTGATAGCAGCGTCGATCATCTTGCTGATGGAGCCTTCGCCGTCGCCGGTCAGGGTATCCAGGTCAGCCTGCTTCGCCTTGGCGTCGATGATGGCCTTCAGAGCGGCAGCCAGATCGCCCTCGGTGACCTCGGACTTATAGGCCAGAGCCGCCAGACCGTGGACGGGAATATCAACGCCGTTGGCGGAGATGGTGCCGTTGGTCTTACCCTCAGCGATGAGGATGTCGGCGATCTTATCGGTCAGGGCCAGCAGAGTGCCGTTGACCTTGATGCCTTCCAGCTTGTTAGGCTCGCCGCCGGCGGTCACCAGGTCATTGACCTTAGTGGTCAGGCCGGCAACCTTAGCGTCGACAAGGCCGATTTCACTCTTGGTGCGCAGCGCCAGTTTCTTGAGCTGTTCAATAGTAGTGTGCTTGGTAGTAGACATATTGCATGTCCCCCTTAAATATATTTGTTCACGGCTGTTCGCCGAAAACATCATTGAGTAGGTCGTCCACTTCTTTGTCGGAAGCGGTGTTGTCGGGTGTGCTTCCGCCCGGGTCGCTCGAAGCAAAGGCGTCGTTCAGCATATCGTCGACCTCTTTATCCGAGGCCGTTCCGGAAATGCTCCTCTGGATCTCAACGATCACCTCGGTCAGCGTCTTGTTGCCAAAACCCGCCGTCGATGGGTCGCCGATGATTCCCATGATCTGCTTGTAGGCTTCATCGCCCATCGGGTCTCCGGAGCCGCCTGTGCCAACGCTGATATTGGCCGGGAAGAGGATCTTGCTGGTCACATGCCAGCCAGTCGACTTCCGTTCCTCGCCCTTGACGCCATAAACGGCGATCTTCAGCGGGATTCCGCCTTTCTTCAGGCATTCGCCCGGAATGTCGCACTTGTCCTCGCTCAGCACCACAGCCATGCTGACGCCGCCTGCCTCAAAGAGCGCAGTCTTTGCGAACCCGTCCCAATCCTTGCTGAAGGCGAATTCGACCGGATAAGGCGTCGCTGCATTCTGGATCAGCGTGGTGTCCTCCACCAGCATGGTGAAGCAGCTTTTGATCGCGATTTTCAAATCATTCGCCTCCTTCTTCGGCATTGACCGACAGTTCAAGACGCACGATGTTTACCGTGATGTCTTTGATCGGGTCGGTATCGTTCACAAATGTGATGAAGCCGGTCGTGGAGATGTCTTTCGGACGCACACTGCATTCGAGGTACTCTTCACGGCTGGCTTCATACGCATCAATGAGGTATTTGTACTTGGCATCGGCCACAAGGCGGCTCTCTGCCACAGTGATGGAACCGTTCGACCATCCGGAGGCCGGCAGCACCAGATCGAAATGGATGCCGAGCACATCGCCCGTACCCGTTCCGTTCAGGCCGTTGTAGACAGTGATGTTATACTTGCTTCCGTCTGTCATCGTAACGGTGTAAATATCAGTCGAGCCGGGCGTATGATTGCCCTGCGTCAACTGAATGCTCTGAATACCGTTGCCGGTCGGGCCGGTCAGCTCACAACTGATGTTGGTGTTCACATAGGTACCCTTCTCAGCGTCCCAGATCCACCAGGTACCGTTCTCCGGCTTAGGCGGCTTGCCGCTGTACTGCTGTGCGGTCGCGGCGCTCTCTGCGGCAGACTCCTTGTAAGTCTTGGCGTTTGCCTCAGAGTTCTCGGCGGACTCCCGCGCGTTCTCGGCGGCCGTTTTAGCGGTCTGCGCCTTGTCACGGGCATCCACAGCAGCCGTTTTAGCGGCTTCGGCGTCCGTCTTCGATACAGCAGCGGCATCTTCCGATGCTTTTGCTCCATTTTGACTGTTCACCGCCGCGTCTCTTGCAGCTTCCGCAGCAGCACGGGCCTCTTCTGCTGCGTTGCGGTCAGCAGTAGCCTGTGCGCCCAGCGTCTCAGCCTCCGAGCGGATGGCTCTCACGCGCTCCTCGGCGGCCTTGACCTCTCCCTCGGCAAGCGTCGCCGCTGTCTTGGCGTCCGTGGCCTCCTGTGCCTTCTGCTTGGCGATATCTTCCGAGTTCTTCGCCTCTGTCTCAGATGCCTTAGCACCGGCGGCAGCTTCTTTCGCGTCTGTGGCCTGCTTGTTGACATTTTCCTCAGAGGTCTTGATGCTTCCCTCGGAGAGTGCAGCCGCCGCAGCGGATTCGGAGGCGCTTGTCGCCTTTTTATCGGCATCTTCGGCAGACTTCTTGGCAGCCGCGGCATTTGCCTGTGCGGAATCCTTGGCGGTGGAGGCAAACTCCATCGCGCTGCTGGACTCCGTGTTCATCGCCGCCAGAGCATCATGGATGGAGCCGCGAACCTCTTCGCCATAAATAGCGCTGAGGATTTTTTTCAGAAAGCTGCTGATATCAGCCATCTAAATCACTCCTTCCTTAGTCCTCCAGCATCCAGTCGAGCAGCAGGATCTCCTCGCCGCTCAGACAGCCGATCGTATCTTCATACTTGGCGGTCATCAGCTCGACCTCATGCTCCATCTCGTTGAACGGAGCAAGCTCGTCGCAGAAGGCCTTAAAATTAGGAGAGCCCACCTTGATGGAAATGGTTCCGGTCTCGTTGCCACTTTCATCCTTGTCGGGCTCTCCGTATTTGTTGATAAGGTCGTGTTTGAATGCTTCATACTCGGTCAAAGTAGTAGAAAGCATCCGGAAGTTCCTCGCGGCGATATAGCCGATCTTGTTGCGGAGCTGAAGAAGCGGCCGCAGGTTCTGGACCATCACGACCATTTCTGAATTTTTAAGCTGTTTCTTCAACATTATCCCTCCTTTTGCTGAAGCAGTTCTTCGACCATTTGATAGAGTTTCTGGATCATATGCGTATTGAGCGCAATAAGTTCTCCGTATCGGATGCTGTAACGATAGTCCGTGATGCCATCCGAAAGGATCTCTTTGACGGGATCTTTGACAAGTGCCGCAAGTTGATCTGACGTCAGTCCGGTGTCAAGCATTGCCTGTTCTACATCCTGGGCGATAAAGCCGAAATGTTTTCTCCCGGAAGTACCTTTGTTGTACTTGAAGGTGGATGGCTTCAGCGCCAGGAAGAACGCCTCATAAGAGGAAAGATCATAGTCGATGCTGTTCTTGATCCTTAAGTCGGAACCGTAACTTGGCTCTTCACTCATGGTGATGCTGCCGGAAACAACAAGGTCTGCTCCGGAACCGGAGATACGGGCGCCCGCATTGGTAACAATAATATAGGGCTCCCAACCAGGACCGTTAGAACCATACATCATCGCACCGTAGGTCGTATGCTGACCGTCAGAGCCATGCCCTTTGCAGAATCCACCATAATCACACGACAGGTCGATATAATCGGCATTGATAGTGCCGGAACGAATATAATCGGCATTGATGTAAAGCCGTCCACTGTACGAGTCGCTGAAAATACCGAATTTCGTACCACCGGAGGTGAGCACATCAAACACATTCTGGTCAGTGCACCGATCCTGATAGGCCTTGTTTGCTCTCGACCATGCGGCAGAAGCCTCATCATAAGCGTCATCTGCGGCGCTCTTTGCAGTGGCCGCGTTTGCATTCGCCGTGCTTGCCAGCGAGTAGGCGGGGTTGGAGGTGAGATTCTGGTTCGTAACGGAAGCCCAGTTGATCGTGCTTCCGGCGGACAGCGTCACCTTACCGTCTATGGTAACGGAACCGCTGGAATCAACAGCAAAGGTCGTGCGGACACCGTTGGTAACAGTAAGTCCGTAGACGCTCAGGTATTTGGACTTGAATCGCTCGTCGTCCATCATGCTGTTGCCCGCTCGGTCAAGGAAGTCAGAGGCCTGAACCACGCCCTTGAAATTGCCGTCCACGCCGACCAGCGTACCGCTGAAGGTGCCTTTTGCCGCAGCCAGAGTACCCGCAAAGGTGCCTCGGCGTGCGGTCAGGTTTCCTTCCTCGTCAACGGTGAAGTTTCCGTCTCCAATGTCGATGGAACCTTTCTTCATCGTCAGTTTGCCGGTCTCAAAATCCAGTGAGAAGTTTCCGCCGTAATCTTTCAGCGTACCGGCACGGATCACATCGGCATTGAGAACACCGGTCGTGATATAGTCCGCCACGATAGAACCGTCCATTGTGATGGCAAGCCCAAAGGTCTTTCCATAATCCTTGGAGTAGCCAAGGCCGTTCATGTTCCATTTCCAGAGCTTGTCGGCTTTGGTATAGTCGCGGATATTGGAAATTCTCGTACTTGTCGTTCTCAGCCTGAATATCGCTCGCCAGTTGCGCGTTGATCGACTTTACCTTATCGGCGTACTCTTCCTCCAGGTCGAGCCGCTTCTGGTTCGCCTCGCTCTGCACAGACTGCACATCAGAGATATACTGTTTCTGCGCGTCGCTGATCTCTTTCTCCAACTGGTAAACTTGCAGGTCGAGCTTCTTCCGCAGCTCTGTCCCCTTGGCATATCGGCTCTGAACACGCTTATAGGCAGCCAGTTCCTCCGCAAGGGTCAGCTTGTTATACGATTTCTGCTCTTCGATCCAGTTCATCGAATACTGATAAGTGGCCGTAACCAACTCATTTTGAACACGATAGACCTCGCGGTCGATCTGCTTTCGTTCCTCACTGCCCTCGCGGTATTTCTTCTGGAGCGTTTCCCATCCGGAAAGCTCCTCTTTCAAGCTGAGCTCGCTGTAATATTTCCGTTCTTCTGCCCAATCCTTAAAGGAGTCGAGTCCCTTCTGCGCGACCTTGATGGCTTCATCACTCATCTTTGCCGCAGCCGAAGAAACCGGAACGATCGCGTTGTTGATACCGATGGTCATACCCTCGCCAATGTTTTTACCAAGCTCGATAAATTCGCGGGAGGGAGAATGACTGTCCAGCGCCTTCTTTGCCGCATTCAGAGCCGCAAGACCCAGATCACGGCCCGCCTGAGAGGCGCCGCTCAGCTTCGAGCGGATGCCGTTGATAAAGCCCTGCGAAACATTCCTGCCGGCTTCATTGAACTGATCCTTGTAGTTGTTCACTTCTGCCACAACGACCAGCATGACGGACTGCATCGCCGTCCGCACGGAAGCACCGTTGCTGCGGATCGTGGTGCTGAAGCCGACCATCATCTGCACGACCGCGGTATTCATGCTCGTGGTATGTGCTTTCACAGTCGCGGCCATCGCAAGCATCAGTTCAGCCATCGCCACATTAACGATCGTCTGGTTCTGCCGGATGGTCGTGCCTGCGGAATTGAGCATATAGACGATAGCTGTGCTAACAGTAGCGCCACTGTTGTAGAAAGCGTCGGTAAAGTTTTGGATACTGGTGTTTGCCAGCAGAACCAGCGCATTCATAAAGTTCACAAATGCATACTGATCCATATTCTTCACCGTATCGGCAAGCGCTACCAGCTTCTCGACCTGTGTGATCGCGCTGGAGAGCTTGCTCATGTTGATACCCTCGATAGAGGCGGAGTAAGCCGCAAGACCATTGCCGAAGAGAACGAGCTGGTCGCCGAAGTCGGCAATGCTGTTGTCTCCGGTGAAGAAACTCACAAGCCCGCCGCAGTTCGGAATGGTATTGGAGAGTTCCACGAGCGCCTTACCGGCAGAAGCGGAATTGCTGACAGCACCGACATCCATTCCTTTGACAGCGAGAGAGTAGTCCTTCATGGCCTTTCCGAACGGAACCAACTGCTCTCCAAACTTGTCCATGTCATTCTCACCGGCAAAGAAGCCGACTACACCGCCGCTGTTCGGCAGCGTTGTGGCCATCTCTGCAAGTGCCTTACCGGCAGTCGCCGCTTTGGAAACAAGGTCGGCGTCCATCCCGCTGATGGCGTTGCTGAACTCCGCCATGCTTTCTCCGAACGGAACGAGATCATCAGCAAAATCCGAAAGAGAAGAACTACCCGTGAACCAGGACGCAATACCCTGCACAAGCTCGGCCTTCGTCAGCAGCAATATCGCGTCTGTCAATGCCTGCACACCGCTGAACATTGCCGGAGAGATACTGCTTGCGCCGTCGATAAACGGCTGAACATTTGTCATAAACGCTGCAAGATCACTGCCGATCTGCGGGAACTGACTGGAGATACCACTCATGAATCCACCGACAATGCCGCCGACAAACCCACCGATCGCCGTACCGATCTGCTCCAGAAGCTTGCCGCCCTCACCGATTAGCCAGGAAAGGCCGGGGATCTGCGCAAGGGCACCGACAGCAGCAAGAACGATCGCCAGCTCAGCGATAAGAGCACCCATGCCGAGCACACCTATCATAGCGCTGGGGATCAATGCAGCTACCGCACCCAATGCGACCATAATGCCGGACAGCAGACCGATGCCGGCGATGGTTTTCACCAATACGCTTGTATCAAGTCCTGCCAGAGCATCAATGATGCCGGAGAAGAATGCCGCGATCACATTGACTGCCGCCTGAATGAGTTCGGGCAGCCGCTCTGCAATGCCGTTCAGCAGGTTGATCAGGAACAGCATGACAGAGTCAACGATTTCCGGAGTATAGTTTGCAAGAGAAGCGAGCACGCCGGACAGCAGTGCCAATGCACCGTCAGCAATGGCAGGGACGCACTCGACAAGTACATCCACCAGCGTAAGAACGACGGCCTTAACAGCTTCTCCAATAGCGGGAGCTCCCTGAGCGATCACGCCGCAGAACGCTATAATAGCCTCGCCGAGCTTTTCGGCAATGGCAGGGATCAACGCGGCAATCCCTGTGATGATCGTGCTGAGTCCTGCCACAATAACGGTTACGCCAGCACCGAGAGAAGTAGCCAAGGCGGTAATGCCGACTGCAATAGCCGACAGTCCGGCACCGGCAGCGAGAAGACCTGCTCCGATAGCTGCGGTACCGACACCGATCAACGCAAATGCTCCGGCAAGCGCCAGGATCGTCGGAACAAGAGGAGTCAGCACAAGACCGGCCACACCGATCACGGTGAATGCACCGGCAATCGTCACAAGCCCCTTGGCGATGCTCTCCCAACTCATTGAGCCAAGAGCCAGCAGCACCGGAGTCAGAATAGCCAATGCGCCAGCCGCTACCAGCATGGCAGCAGAGCCAGGCAAAGTACCGTTCATCACATTCAGACCGATGGCAAGCTCTGCAAGAGCGCCGCCCATTGTGACGAGCCCCTTTACGATCTCTTCCCATGTCATACCGCCCATCTTTCCAAGGGCATTTGCCACGATCTCAAGTGCTGCACCGACAGCGATCAGACCAACGCCAACACTTATCGTGTTCTTCGGCATCACCTTCATAGCGATAGCAACTTCGGCCAATGCGCCGCCCATAGCGACAAGCCCCTTGGCGATCTGATTCCAGTCAAGATTTCCGAAGTCGCCCATCGCGGAAGCAAAGATCTTCATAGCAGCGCCAATCCCGATCATCGCGATCCCGGTGGACACCAGACCCTTTGCATCGCCGGTCAACTTGGTAAAGACCGTGATCTCCGCCAGAAGAACACCAATGGAGCCAAGCCCCTTCACAAGCTGTCCGAAATCGAGACTACCGAGATCCTTACAGGCGGATGCCAGGATTTTGATTGCCGAGGCAAGAATGACGATGCCCGCCGCTGTTGTCAAAGACTTTCCACTGAACTTTGCGGTGTTCATAAAGAGTGAGACTTCTGCCAGCAGTACACCGACACCGGTCAGCCCTTTTGCAAGCCCATCCCATTCAAGCGTTGCAAGGTCTGTGCAGACCGATGCAAGGATCTTGATGGAAGCCGCAAAGAGAACCATCTGTGTCGCGCCTTTCATCGAAGAACCGCCGCTCATGTTAAGCAGCTTCACCGCACCGACCATCGCCGCCATCAAGGCCGTCACACCGGCAACACCTTTTGCAAGCTGTCCACCATCCAAGTCACCGATCAGACTGCGTATCAATAAATCCGCCGATTGCCTGACTAAGACCCGTCCACAATTCCTTGGCTTCTTCAAAGTCACCAAAGAGGATCTCCCATGTGTTGGCCCAACCAGAGCCCGCAGCTTCCTTTAAGGTGTCCATCAACTGTGAGAATGTCTTAACATCCTGTGCAGCCGCGAATGCCTTCTTGCCGATGTCGGTCGTTTCATCCGCATAATTACGAAGTGTGCCGACAAGAGCTTCCGTCGTCATCCACTGGTCCTGCAAAGAATCGTTAAAATTATGTGTGGCGTCGATGACATTTCCCTTGACGGTCTTATACATTCCGTCTGCGGTTTTTGTCAAAGTTCCGCACGCAACAGCCGACTCCAAAAGCTGCGTCTTGAATTCCACCGTTGCCATGTTCGCATTTTCAATGGATTTCCAGTCGATCAGCTTGACATATCCTGCGGACAAGGCCTGCGCAAAGTTATACATTGCACGGGAAGCCTCGTTTGCATTTGCACCGGATTCCGAGAAGCTTCTTCACTGATGTCAGGATGCTTTCAGTCGTATCCATAGATGCACTCCTTACTTGGAAAGGGCAATGTACTTTCTCATACAAAAGCCCTCGACCCCATCAGAAGTGCGAACTTTGTAAAAGTCTTCCGTGGACGCATCCAAGTCAACGCATACCCGCGTCAGCGCGTCAATAACGACCGCAACATCCGCGTTGATGTCAGGCAGTTTACGCACTCACGAGAGGCGAATCCTTTGTGTCTGCTTTTACTTTTTTGTAGATCCCAAGGGGATCGTATTTGATGATGTCGTCGATGGCACGCTCAAGTTCCTGCTCATTTTCAGCATCTGAGAGCTGATCGGAAGTCCTGGCTATACGGGCCAGGTAGGCGCAAGAGTGATAGCCTTTGCCTTCATCAAAGCGATACCAAGCATCGTACTGGGTAAAGGGATCATACGGATTGTCTATCGTAGTTAGCGCGCATGATTGAGCCATTTTCTCTCACTTCCTTTCATGAATTCAGATACTTGGAAACAGCAGAAGTCGAAATTCCCAAAGCTTCAGCGATTTCGGCATTTGTGTGGCCAGAATTCGCCATTGCTTTGATTCTGCTAATGCGAGCATCGGACAACTGCGTTGTTCTTCTCGGCGTTGCCCGTTCTCTAACGGTTTTCGGTTCGGCATAACGCAAGATCTCGCTCAAGGTTGTGTCTGAAATTGCACCAGACTGAATTGCAGTCCATTCGCCATCGCTGATTGTAATGCGAGTTCGCTTTCCGCTTGCACCAGTAGAATTTCTGGCATCGCTGATAGCAGCGCGACGGATCTTGGAAATCTCATCTTTGTCAGTGATGTTGTTTGCCTGAACTTTTGCTTTCACGCGAGCATTTGCAATTCGTTGAGCTTCTCGTTCGAGAGGAGCGTTCAACTGTGCGACCTTGAGGGCGGCCATAAGGCGGTTCACTTCGGGCTCAAAGGCCTTGGCCGCACTGGCAGAGCGCTTCAGAGTAGGGGTAGCCTTGTATTCAAGACGGGCCTTGTTGGCAAGGTCTTTCATCTTGTTGGCATAGTCGGCATAGGCCTCTTCCTGAAGCGTTCCAGAAGACATCGAACGAACGTCATCAACTGCGAGGATGCGTTTAACCTTGGTGGTTGCCGCTACCGTCTTTCCGGTACGGGGGTCCACATAGGTTCTGCCGGACTCCTTGTAAACGACTTTTCCTGTCAGAGGATCAATAACACCGCTGCCCTGACGCTCCGGTACCTCCACATCCTGCTTTCTACGGGATAGGAGGGTAGAGGCACCGCCATGGTGACCAGTCTCATCATCAAAGCCCTGATACTTCTTCTTTAACTCGGCGATACCATTGTCTTTCTCAGACTGTCGGTAGTCGAGCTTGTGCTTGGCAGCATCAATGACGACCATGCTGTGTTTGACCGCTCTTGCGATCTCAGGCTCAGTAGCGCCTTTCAGAGTCATGTCAGTAATGAGGTTTGAAATCTCACCCATCTGTCTCTGGGTAGCAGCACCCTTTGCAAGAAGCCGAACGCCAGTCTTGCCCTCAGTCGAGTAGTCAGTCTTAGGATCGAAGTCTTTCAAATCCTTAAGGGCGGGGGTTGATTGGATCTTCACCCTCCCACCGGTCGGAATGACCACGACCTGGTCACCATCAAAGTCAGCACCAGAAAGACGCTCTGCAACCTTAGGGTTGATACCCACAGCATCCCGAATATTCTTTCCGAGAACGGAAACGGCAGTCGGGTTTTTGTTATTGACCGTCAGCTCAGGAATCTCAAAGGTGCCACCATGCGGATAACGAATTAGTACGACCTTTTCGCCATCACGATAGTTCGGGGCGAAGATCTCGGTCTCTTTCATCGCATTAAGCGGTAGTATGACCTGTGTGCTCTGACGAGGTAGAGCAGCCGCTTTCAGATGGACAGCAGCAGAGTCACACTCATCCGCAAAGTCCAGCAGAAGTTTCCGCTTCACAGTCGGGTTGTTCAGAGAACAGATCTCCGAGAACTCATCAGCAGCATCGGCATAGGTCAAATCCAACTGTTTCTTGATGAGCTGGATGGGCTGCTTGGAAAGAAACTGGGAAGAAAGGTTCTTGCTCATCTTGTCCCAGTCACCCTCTTCTTTCAGCTTGTTGATCGCAGAAAGCTTCTCATTGCCGTCGGCGTCGATGTAGTGACTCTGACCATTAGCCTTAATCAAGGCCCCGAAGGGGTTATCGGGATCATCCTGAATTTTCTTCAGAACATCCATCTTCGGCGTTCCGGTATGCTTGTTGGTGTTGAAGACAATGTCTGCACCCTCAGGCATATCGTCAGAGTACATCGCCATTCCCTTAAGGTAGTGAGTGCCATCCACAAGGATGCGAACCTGAGCATAGTGGGAGTCTCCAAGGTCAAGATCAGCAACGCCGCGACGGATCTCAATAACACCGTCTTTCAATGCGCCGCCCTCATCGCCATAGAGGATCTTCACACGGCTGGAGTCAATACTCGCCGGATACTCACGCTTGTCCCAAGACTCGCCGCCATCAGTGGAGTGGTAATCACCAACAGACTTCACCAAATCAAGGTTCTGATAAACCTCTCTCTGGTCAATCTCAGGAACGGAAATAACGGGGGTGATTGTGCGTTTCTTCGGGTCGTTGACCTGTGGAACGCCGACGCCATAGCGGTTGTAACCCTCAGTTTCCAAAATGAAAAGAGCTTCTTGAAGAACACCGGTAGAAACGCCAAGCTGCCGCTCAACGCCGGTTCCAACATCAATGGCTCCTTTTTCTGCAAGCTCTTTCTTCAGGATCTCTGCCGTGGCTTGCGCCTTATTCTTATTGGCTGCCGTGTTTTCATTCAGCAGTGCGCGAACAGAAGAGTCGTTCGCATAACCGAGGATCGAGGCGATCTCATCAAGCGTCTTTCCGTCTTCCCGCAAAGAACGGGCACGGTCTGCCTGAAGAGCACGGCGTTCATGCTTTGCAACACGAACCTGCATTCGCAAGTCGGTCGTTGAAAGATGAAGTTCATCAGCAATCTGTTTTTCGGTTTTACCGAGTCGCTGAAGCTCTTCGACGCGAGCCAGAAAATCACCGCCATGTTGGTAAGGGTTATCACCAGAACCCCATGGATAGCGCCCAGAGCGCCGTTTGACGCCATAGTGCATCAGAATATCTTCCTCTACGAGGTCCATAGCTTAACCCTCCTCTTCTCTGATTTTGTTGATGACCTTGTCGGCTGTGACAATTCTGTCCATGATTGGAAGAATATCCTCGACAGTCGGCTTGTGGTACAGAATTTGGTCGTGCTGGTAGATACGCAGTTCCATTTCAATGTCGGCTGGACGAATGTGATACTCCAAGCAGAACAGAGCGGCATAGACCTCCAACTGTTCGATGTGAGCATCAATTTCTCCCGTCTTCAAATCGTGGATGCGCAGGAAATTATTTCGGAAACAAATCGCATCGGTCGTTCCGAAACAGTTCGGAGAATAGTAGAGGATCTGTTCCGGCGTCATCTTATAACCGATAGCATCATTCACATACATGTTCAGCGTCTTCTGAGACTTCGGAAGTTTCTGCCCCAAGAGAATACACTGAGCAGCGAATGCGTGAAGAACAGTTCCTTTCTGTGTTGCCAGAAATCTTACATAGGAGTCCGCGATTTTATCGTCGGTGTAATTGATCCAGTGATACTTGCTCGCACCAAGGAAGGCGTGCTGACCTTCAAGGTTGGAATGCCTGTTGAAGTTCATTCAGTACCTCCTCTTTATTTTCCGGACACACAAAGCGAGAGAATGACATATCGTTCATCTTCTCGACATAGTAGTCCTGATTTGGACGCTTCTTGGCTGTCGCAGACCTCTTGCATTCGAGGGAGGCCCACTTCTTACCATAAAGGATCAACAGATCGGGAAGCCCCTGAATTTGGTCCATCTTGAAAACCATGCATCCAGGGAACAACGCTTTCAATGACTCGATTAAACGGTCTTGAAATCCGCTCTCAAGTCTGGAACTTCTGGCCACGAAATGACCTCCTTTCGATAAAAAATAAAATGGAGAGAGGGAAATGTGCAACACATCTCTCTCTCTCCATAAAAGACCCTGTTTTTTCTGCGGAAGCCAAAAAGGCATAAAAAAGCCGAGACACCTTTTCAAGCGTCTCGGTCAAATATCCAGAGGGTCAGCTATTGTTTCGCAGATACCGAATGAGTATCCAGATCAGCCACAGACCTCCTGTGCAGAAAGTAAGTATCACATCGAGGATCAGTCCGCCAGTGCTACGCTTTCCGTTACCTTTACTCATGCTGTCCATCCTTTCTCATAAATCCGTTATGTTGTCATCATCAATATCATTGCTTTCTTTCAGGGCAATGTTGCCGCCAAGACTCGAAGCCAAAGCCGCAACAATGGCAGCAGCTACGCCGCCGATAATCCCAATGAGCTTCAAACGGTTCCTCGATTTCTCAGAGTCCTTATCCGCTACCGCCGCGGCGACTTCCTGCATCTGGTCAAGAATATAAGTCTTCTGCTCAAATGTCAGGTCATCATTGTCCAGCATTTTTTCAAGAGAGTCCATCACGCGGTTATACATATCGTAACAACTGCGCATACTCTCCCGATCGTCTTCCATCGCTTCCTGGATGACGCTGCGGTACTCTTTCAAAACATCAAGTGAAGTCGAAGCGAAGTTCGGAAATTGCTCAAGAGCTTTCTTTGCAACTTCGGGGTTCATCTTCGGAACCATCGTCGCAAAAGCAATGACTTTTTCTTTTGTCAAATGTCTGAAATCAGGAATATCCAGTTTCTTGAGAACTTGCTGTTCAGTATAAGGCCGTGCCACGCTCCGTCCTCCCCTCGTAAGAGTGCAAATAAAAAAAAGGTGCGCCCCAACGAAGAGACGCACCCTGCAAAAGCGCATCTCTCATTGTTGCGACACAATCCTCTTACCACCACTATGGGTATAACGAGTTAAGAGAGAAACACTTGTTGCCAAGTAATTCTCCCATAGTGAAGCGGATAAGAAGATTTAATTGTGTCGCAAGCTTAGTATATCACACTCGCACACGAAAAGAAAGTCAGAGTTTTTGAGGAAAACCAGGCTTTGGCCAAAAACCCACTTTTTCTCGTCACTTATATATTTTTTTTACATTTTTTCTTCACACTAATTAAAGAAAAAAGTGGGAAAGTGGGCAGAGAGCCCGAAAAGCCTTGTGTACCAACGGTTTCAGCCCGCCCACTTTTCAAATAAAACCGGGCAAAAACCCACTTTTTTTGGCCAGAACCGTCTCTACAAGTCTCTCAACTCGCCCAAATTTACAAAGTTTCCGAAAGAAAGTGGGCAGAAGCCCGTTTTTCAAAACAAAAGTGGCCACAATTTTTGCGCATGAAAGAGCCCCGAATTCTATCTTAGGTTAGACAGAACCGGGGTAAATTCACGCAGTTTGGGGAGGCTACCTCCACACTCGTCCGGACCGCTTGTCGATCAGAACGACACGACCTTCGATCTCGAAGTCTGCCAAGTCGCACATATCCTTGATAGACCTGAGCAACTTCTTAAAGCGAAGCTCCTCGATTTCAAGGTTCATCATGGCCTGGTAGGCTGTCGGATCTGAGTAGCCCTCCGAGTTTTTTCGGTCGCTCATTGGTCACCTCTTTCTTTCTCCCACTTTTCAAGATCACAGCCGATCTCTTTCAGCTTGTAGGTACAGAGCCAGATATCGTCGCCCTGCTCCATCTCATAACGACGAATCAACGCCTCGATGCCGCGGGAGAAGTTATCGTAGAATTTTTTAAGCCGCTTATTGCCGAAGCCGAACTGTTCACGCAGCTCCCACAGAACCAGAGCGTCGATCTCTCGGATATGCTTTCGATCGTACTCTGCGAGCTGTCGCTGTATCTCCATGTCCATAGCCTTTTTCTCGGCAGCGGACATTACGGCTCCGAACACTCTTTTTCCGGCTTTCTTTACTTTCATGAACGGGTCCTCCTATGATCCAGTTTTCTTTCGCGAAGAACATCGGAACTCCGAAGAAAAGAGAAAGGAGAAGGACCGTACCATCCTTCTCCAAAATAACGACCGGCAAAGATGCCAGCACCATCAATACCGCGTAGATCTTGTTGCGGATCAGTTCGCGCTTCCACATAATCATTACTCCTTTATCAGTGCGATGTTGGCGGAATGAACCAGGTATGTAGTCCCGTCGATTTTTACCTGAATCTGATCGCCGTCATCATAGTCTTTCCAGCTCTCGATTTTCCCGCTGACGACGGAGCCATCGGGAAGAGCCAGGATAGCTTTGTCATAGCTGAATGTCGTGTCGATGACTTGTCTGTTGCAGCCGGTCAGAAACATCAGCATCATGGCGACAACGAGGAGGATCGCCGCAAGCATACAAAGCGCTCTCTTAGCCTTCATCTTACTTATCCTCCCCGACAGTGTAGATAGCTTTGTTTTCCGCATACAGAGTCGCATGACCCTCAGCCGGCGTATCCATCTCCAACACAGTCATGATGGCATAGTTTGCGAGGTCGAGCAGCGTATCGCGAATGGACTCATCCGTAACCTGCTGCTGGTCGCTGTCATTGCAGGAAAGACGAGACAGTGTCTTGAAACGGGAGAATTTGTCTCCAAGACGGATACGGGCCATGGCGAGGCCTTCCTCGACAAAGGTGGTATGGAAGCTGTCTCCATAGTCGTGGTTTTTGCGTGCGTAGAGCTTGTTCAGTCCATCGCAGATTTCCTTGTGTCTCAGAACTTTTTCGTTCATTGTGATCCTCCTCAGTCCTTCATAGGCGACAGGCCAAGTCGCGTGCGATAGTCATTGTTAGAGATCAGGCCGTTTCCTCTCATATCGCGAAGCGTCTCCTCGTCCGGCCACGGGACGACCGAAACAGAAACACCGCCATCAGGCGAAATATAAATGGAAACAGAGCGATCCCGAGCCGCCATAGCTTCGTTGATGATTGCGTGGATTTTTTTCTCATCCATTTTCACGGACTCCTTTCAAATATCATTCGCCTTGCGGTGCAGGCTGTGGTCGGCGTCAAAACCGTCAGGATAGCGGGCACGAAGCTTGTCAATGTTCATCTGGAAGATGCTCTCCAGATCATAACCGATAGCATCTGCGCTGATGGCAAGATACCATGCGACATCGCCAAGCTCTTTTGCCATGTGTTCGCTGTCGAAGGCGTGGCCCTGGTAAAGATGCTTTTTGAGAATATCAATGCACTCTCCGGCTTCACCGTTTAAGCCCATAAGGCCGTTGAGAATGCGAGGGTATTCCTTAGACATTCCGGACTCTGTCCGAAGCGCCTCTTTCTGGTACTCATTAGGTGTCATAGTATTTACACTCCTGAAAAATATAAAAAGAGAAGAGCCTGTGTTTCCACAAGCCCTTCCCTCTGGGTAGAGATTAGAATTTCAGCTTTTCGTTGATTTTCGCGATTTGCTTCTCAGCCTTTTTCTGAATCTCGGTGTTCCCGGCTGCGATTGCCAGGTCAAGGATCTCCTGCCAGTCTTCCAACTCGTCGAGCAGCATACCCTTGTACTGGTTATCCGTCATACCCACAGAATCACCACCATCCAGAAGGTGAGAATCGTTGCGTTCAGCCATAACCTAACAACCTCCTTCCATAATAGGCGATGTACTTTTTGCGCATGATTTCTTTTTTATGATTGTATCATAACAGCCGGAGTAGTGTCAAACGGCAGTGCCGGTAATCAGCGCGGAATAAGGCAGACTTTCGATCCAGTCGCAAAGAGTGTGCCATTCATCGAGCTTGTGATGCCGACGGGATTTGTAGATGTTGGCCAGAACCTCATAGTTCAGCATGACCGTCCGCTTCTGGTTGTAGGAACTGGGGAGAAGCTGGATCATCTGCCACCAAATCTTTTTGAGATTTTCCTCTTTTTTCTTAAGATCTTTTGTGGGTTTATTTTTGATCCTGAGATAGAGGTTCCGATACTGATTAAGAGCCTGAACCTCCATAGTAAAGAGAAACCAAGGGCTTAGAAGTGTTTTCGGTAAAATGAAAGTATCGCAAAAGGTCTCGAAAAAGTTAGCACCCCAAATGGCAAAGAAATGAGCCATTGTCAGCACCTGAAATAACCGCTACCATTAGTTTGTTGAAGACTAAGG